>Ga0207111_10132_pt1 | contig 20414 bp, 17 predicted proteins | sample Alteio_BWMinHeat_71_FD_153577 | JGI IMG/M metagenome (GOLD analysis project Ga0207111, IMG submission 153577) | Enriched cells from forest soil in Barre Woods Harvard Forest LTER site, Petersham, Massachusetts, United States -... | ecosystem: Environmental > Terrestrial > Soil > Temperate forest >... | reverse complement strand
AAAAATTATTGTTTATAAGATATTTAGAATCAAATTTCAAACTCCAGTATAATTTTTGGAAGTGGTTATAAGGGTATATGCTTTATTTCAATCTTTCCTTAATATCCAATCCAAACTTTCTTGCAGTATCTAAAGCCACATCATATCCCGCATCGGCATGGCGGATTACGCCTATGGCTGGGTCGTTATGCAATACTCTTTTCAACCGTCGCGCTGCATCTTCAGTTCCGTCAGCCACAATCACCATTCCCGCATGGATGGAATAACCGATTCCTACGCCGCCTCCATGATGCAACGACACCCAGCTTGCGCCCCCGGCAGTACTCAATAAAGCATTCAGGATGGGCCAATCGGCAATGGCATCCGAGCCATCTTTCATTGCTTCCGTTTCGCGGTTTGGCGAGGCGACGGAGCCGGTATCGAGATGATCTCTGCCAATCACTATCGGGGCTTTCACTTTTCCTTCTGCAACCAACTTATTAAATGCCAATCCGGCTTTCTCCCTCTCCCCCATCCCCAACCAACAAATGCGGGCGGGTAATCCCTGGAAGGCGATTTTTTCATTCTTTCTTTATTAATGCTTGCTGCAACCGGCAGCTATGCATGTACTGCATCCATCACCCGCAGTGGACCCACAAATCCATGCGATGGAGATGCAATCACACTTACTGCAAGTGCAGGAAGTTCCTACCTGTGGTCATCGGGCGAGACCACTCGAACTATTACTGTGTATTATTCCGACGTTTACACGGTTACTGTTACCGATGCTGCTTCTTGTCAGGCAAATGCAACTATTACAGTAGATTTCTTTCAACCTTACACTGAATCAACGCTGGATTTTATTTGTCCGGGAGACAAGGCGGTAATTGATGTAGTTGCGCCATCACACACAACTTATCAATGGACAACAGGTGCGACATCAAGTTCAATAACTGTTTACCTGCCGGGTGATTATTTTGTAACGGCGACAAGCAATACAGGATGTACCAGTTTATTGATTTATGAAATCCAGGAAAACAACCCTACTCTTGGTATTGATGGAAATAATGTATTTTGTTCGGGGACTGGCGGTACGCTCACGGCTTTAACCGAAAATGTTAATACATCCTATCTTTGGAGTACAGGTGAAACCACACAATCAATTTCAGTAAATACATCAGGTACATATTCTGTTTCAGTTCCTACATGTACAGGCACAATTTCGGCAAGTATTAATGTTGTTACCTATAATTGCAATGGCAATACTACGACAATAGCCGGTTGTGGAGGAGAAGTTTTTTTCCTGAATGCTCCAACAGGTTATACTTATTTATGGTCTGATGGCAGTACAGGGCAACAATTAATGATAGTAACTCCAAATTTGAATGGGCAAATATTATATTCTGTTAATCTGTATTCAGCAGGAAGTCTTGTTACAACTTATTACTGGGTATTATTTGATAATGTCTGTGGGGGCGGTTCAGGTGGCGGCGGCGGTAGTGGTGGAGGCGGTGGCGGAAGCGGTTGTACTTTAGACCAGGCAAAATGTGGTAAAAAAGGAGATAAAGTGTTGATGTGTCATACTCCAAATGGTAAAACAAATAAACAATTTACAATTTGCATTTATCCAGCAGCCATTCATGGACACCAGAATCATGGAGATAAATTATGCGCCTGCACAACATCCTCTGCACGATTGGCAAAGCCGGGAGAGATTTTTACAGATGCTGCTAACGGAATTGAACTTTCGGTCTATCCTAATCCTTTCAGCAACGATGTTAATATCTATCTGCAAAGCGGCGAAGATGGTAACATGAATTTGAATGTTACTGACATTGCCGGAAGAACAGTGGGTAATTATCGTGATTTGAAAACGAATACACTCTTTACCATCGGAAATCAGTGGAGCAGGGGTATGTATTTTGTGGAAGTGCGTCAAGGCGATTTTCGCAAAGTGATGAAGGTTGTAAAGACTAACTGATTCCTCAAAATTTATATGTTAAAGCGGAAGAAGGCAGGCATAATTCGCCTGCCTTTCGCCTTTTCCGGCTGCTCCATATTCTGCCTGTTACCTGCAACATTTTAAGATAAAACCTGGCAATAAAACCTTATTTTTGCACCCCGATTAAACTTACTCATAATGAACAAAGGATATACTTTAAAACTCGCATCAGTTTTATTACTTGTGGCATCTTTGCTCAATTCATGTACAAAGGAGAACCCATTGGATACCGATGCAAGAGATAAATTTGTCGGGAACTGGACATGCAATGAAAAAGTAAATGGAACAGCTATGAGTACCTTTACTGTAACCATCTCAAAAAGTGTTACGGTTACGAATACTACTGACATCTTAATGGCAAACTTTTACCAGCTTGGTAATAATTTCAAAGCGATTGCCCAGGTAAACGGAAACAACGTTACAATCGCTTCGCAGAACATTGATGGTTTTACAGTAAGTGGCAGCGGCAGCATGTCGGGTACTACAACAATTACGCTTAATTATACAGCCGATGATGGTTCGGGTGCAAAAAACATAACTGATACCTACACCAAATAATTGTTTGGTTCTTGAGCACTGAACTTCTGAATTTAACAACTTACGAACTTATGAACTAATTTTGCACCGTTTTCATAAATCTAAATTATAATAATGGCAACAACTTCAGATGTACATGTAGGTTCATTTATCCGGTTCAACGGCGAACTATGCCAGGTGCTGGAATATCAACACCGCACTCCGGGTAACCTCCGGGCATTTTTCCAGGCAAAGATGCGCAACCTTAAATCAGGGAAATTGGTGGAATACCGTTTCCGTGCAGGAGAGGCGATTCAACTCGCAAGAGTTGATTTCAGGATGCTTCAATATATTTATTCTGATGGAGAGGATATTGTTTGCATGGACAATGAAACCTTTGAACAATTACATATTCCCGCCGCATTATTGGGAGAAGGGAAAAACTTCCTCAAAGAAGGCATGGAAGTGAAAGTTTCTTTTGAAGAAGATACCCCTCTTTCTGCCGAGCCGCCAACTTTTGTGGAATTGGTTATTACCTATACCGAACCGGGTGAAAGGGGTAACACCGCTACAAATACGCTCAAACAGGCAAAACTTGAAACAGGCGCTGTTGTCAATGTCCCTTTGTTTGTTAACCAGGGCGACAAAATAAGAGTGGATACAAGAACTTCGAGTTATTGCGAAAGAGTTAAGTGAGTTTTTGGGGCGTAAGTTCTTAGGTTAGTAGGAACCTTACCCAAACCAACAGTTAAATGAGACAAAAAACCATTGACCTGATATTTGAAATTGCCAAAGAGAAAGATGCTTTTGATAAGTTGGAAAAGCATCTTTCCAAAATAACAAGAAAAGAACTATCAGAAAATATAATTGAGTGCGGTATCTTACCTGAAATGTTCGGACACGATAGTTCAGAAGAAAAACTTTGGGCAAAACTTTCAGATATAATTCTTGCACAAACGCTCAATCACTTTGGAATTAAAGCGGAAGTTCTCGGAGCAAGAGGAAATTCGGCAGATGTTTATGGAAAGACAAACAAATATTCAATTGTTGGCGATGCCAAAACTTTTCGCTTAAGCAGGACTGCAAAAAATCAAAAAGATTTTAAAGTAAGCGCTTTAGACAGTTGGCGACAAGGCAACAATTACGCTATGCTTGCCGCTCCTCTCACACAATATCCAAATCGTACAAGTCAGATTTATAGCCAGGCGATTGATAAAAATGTAACGTTACTTTCCTATACACATTTGCTTTTCCTTCTCGACTTTCACAAAAAACAAAATCTTCAACTAATTTGGGAAACGGGAAACGCTTTAAAAGAAATCACCAAACCAAATCTGCTTTCAAGTTCGTTAAATTATTGGAATACCATTGATAAAACTGTTTGTAATGTTGTTGGAAAAAGTATTGATGATTTGAAAAAATACAAACAACTTGAAATTGCAAAGACACAAGAAATCGGAAAAGAAGGAATAACTTATTGGAGGAATAAAATTATAGCGTTTTCAAAACTTTCAAAAGAAGATGCAATAAAATTGCTCATTAAGTCAGAGAAAATTGAGGCGAAAATCAAAACAATAGAAAAAGCCATTAAAATAAAAATTACACTATGAACAGTAAGTATTTGAACACAATCACAAATGCCGACTGTTTGGAACATTTGCCTCATTTAAAGAAAGAAAGTATTGATTTATTTCTATCGGATATACCTTATGGAATTAATTTAGATGAGTGGGATGTATTGCATAACAATACTAATTCCGCCTTATTAGGACAATCACCTGCACAATACGGCAAAACAGGTTTCAAACGCAGAGGTAAGCCAATTAATGGATGGAGTTCAGCAGACAGAAACAGCGGCAAAGAATATCAGCAATGGTGTGAGAGTTGGGCAACACTTCTATTTCCAATTATGAAAGAAGGGGCATCTTTATTTGTCTTTGGTGCAAGAAGAACACTGCACAGAGCAATAAATGCTATAGAGGATAGCGGATTCTTGTTGAAAGATGTTTTGGCTTGGAAAAAACCATCTGCTCATCACCGTGCGCAACGCTTTAACAATGTTTTGGAAAAGCGGGGACTTGAAACAGAAATGATAGAATGGGAAGGTTGGCGGCTTGGAAATCTTGCGCCCATTTATGAACCAATTGCATGGTTTTTCAAACCCTATAAAATCACTATCACTGACAATATTCTAAAAAACGGGGTAGGCGCTATCAATATTGAAGAATGTAAAATCAATGGTGCAAGCCCTACAAACATGTTAGAGTTTGGATTTGAAAAGGATGAAGTAAGAATACATGAAGCTCAAAAACCAATTGCTTTGTTTGAGTTCTTAATCAAACTTACAACTAAAGAAAATCAAATAGTGCTTGACCCTTTTATGGGAAGCGGAACAACAGCAGTTGCAGCTAAAAAACTAAAAAGACAATTTATCGGCTTTGAAATCACGGAAGATTATTATATCAAATCACTCGAACGTCTTGATTTAACATTTCCATCAACTTATAAGAAAAAGAAAAGCGAGCAACAACTGAATTTGGCTTTTGAAGCACAAGTAAAGTATGAGAAATTGAAACATTAGTTCTTTAAGATGAAACTAACACCGTCAAGAAGTTTAAAGGAAATCGCAGGGCTTATTAATGCATCCTTTATTGGTAGCCCCGAAACTTTATTATATGGCATCAATGAAATTCACAAGGTGGAAAAGGGAGATATTACTTTCGTTGATAACCCGAAATATTATAAAAGAGCGCTCGAATCTCCTGCTACCCTTATTATCATCAACGAACTCGTTGATTGTCCTCCCGGAAAGGTGTTAATCATTTCTAAGGAACCCTTTAGAGATTATAATTATTTAACAAATCATTTCCGTCCTTTCGTACAGGCGAAATCAGCCATCAATGAAACGGCTGTTATTGGCGAAGGAACCATTCTACAGCCGGGCGTTTTCATCGGCAATCACGTTACTGTCGGGAAAAACTGCATCATTCATGCAAATGTCTGCCTTTACGACCATACCATGCTCGGAGATAATGTAATTATTCATGCCAATACGGTTATCGGTTCAGACGCTTTCTATTTCAAAAAGGGCGCTGATGGTTATGAACAGATGCACTCCTGCGGAAGGGCAATCATCCATGACAACGTGAGTATCGGGGCGGGTTGTACAATGGACAGAGGCGTTTCGGGCGATACCGTGATAGGCAAAGGGACAAAAATTGACAACCATGTGCATATAGGGCATGACACGGTGATTGGTCAAAATTGCCTGATTGCAGCGCAGGTAGGCATTGCGGGCGTAGTTATCATTGAAGATGATGTAATTCTTTGGGGACAGGTCGGAGTCCAAAAAGACCTTACCATTGGCAAAGGCGCTGTGGTGCTTGGACAATCGGGCATCGGCAAATCACTTCCCGGAAACATTACCTATTTCGGTTCGCCGGTACGTGAAGCACGGGAAAAAATGAAAGAACTGGCGCTCATAAAGCAATTGCCGGAAATTATTCAGGAATTAAGAAATATAAAGGTATAAGGGTATAATTTAGCTGTATAACTATTCACCTTTTTTATTTTCTTTTGTCTTATCCCCTGTTTCCATATACCTTTGTTTACTTATAACCCCTGTTAGTCGTCCATAAACCCGCTTCGGTCTAAAAATAAATATTGGCTCATATTATAGTGGTAATTTTAACCTTGAATTTATGATAATATAGTTTCACCTGTTCGGTTGAGGAATTTTATTTTAATGGATAGTTCGGATATGCAGGTAACAGCTACAAATAAGAATGAGAAAATTATACTTGAAACGCTTAAGATTGCCAACTCTGCCCTGAAGTTGAAAAATCTTAAGCTTAATTCATTACTTGAAATCACCAATGCCATCAACAATAATTTTTCAACCAAACAATTACTCCGAATATTTGAGTTCGTTTTGCGAAATCAGCTTAACATTGGCAAACTTGTATTATATAATTTTGATGTCAAATGGAATTGCGCCCTCAAATATGGGGTGAATGGTGAATTTACGGATATAGACATTGATAAACAGTTAATCGTTTTTAAAGAAATTACGGAGGTTAAAGATGAACAAAAGTTATTTCTTGATAATTTTGAAGTTGTCATCCCTGTATATCATAAAACTATTCCGCTTGCCTATTTGCTGATTGGAGATATTAAAGACGACCTTATAGAAAATACAAAAACACGCCATATTCCGTTCATACAAACCCTTACCAATATTATTATTGTCGCCATTGAGAACAAGAAACTTGCAAACGATAATATCAGGCAGGCGACGGTTAAAAAAGAAATGGAACTGGCTTCAGAAATGCAATCTATGTTATTCCCGAGTTCATTACCCAAAGACGATAAGCTGGAAGTTGCAGCGCATTATCAGCCCCATCAAATGGTCGGCGGCGATTATTATGATTTTATCCGGCTGAATGATAATGAAGTGGTTTTTTGCATGGCTGATGTTTCCGGCAAGGGAGTTTCGGCGGCTTTGCTGATGTCTAATTTCCAGGCGAACATTCGCACCATGTTTAATTATACCAGTTCACTTACCGAACTTGTCCAGGACCTTAACACAAGGGTGCTTGCCAGCGCAAAGGGCGAAAAGTTCATTACGCTGTTTGTGGCGAAATATAACTTTGTAACAAGGGTGATGAATTATGTGAATGCAGGGCAAAGTCCTCCTTTGTTTTTTTCCGACAAAACCACCAGTTTGCTTACCATCGGTTGCCCAGGTGTGGGGATGCTGGATGAATTGAGTTCCATAAAAGAAGGTATCATCAATGTTTCAAAAAACTCCATATTGCTCTGTTATACTGACGGCGTTGTGGAACTTGAAAATGACCATGACCGCGAATTTGGTTTCAGCAAATTGGAATTGTTGCTGCTCCAGAATCAGAATGCAGGCATGGAAGAACTTAACAAAATCATCGTCGAGAACCTGTCTAAATATAAAGGAAGCAAACCTTATATTGACGATATTGCGCTGTTCAGCATTCGATTTTTATAATTTTCCTTTTAATTTGGCTTGCAGAAAATGGAACGCAGATGACACAGATTTTTTAAGATTAAAAATGATTTTTTATCATACTTTATCATATCCTTTCAGTGTCATCAGCGTTCCATTTTGCTTTTGGCTTGCCCGCCAGGGTATCAGATAATCCTGATATTTTCAGGACACTTATCCTTAAACTCCGGTTTTATTTCCCCGTTTTCAATCCACGAAGGATGGAGATAATAATTCCCGTAACTACCGTCTGCCGCCTGAATTATATCCGTGCCCGTCATTTTGGATAAATAAGGAGCAAGGGTGCGGAAAAAGTCATTATCATCTTTTGATTTCAGTTTATTATCAATGGCTCTTAGAATCCTTGTAATATCTCCTCTTTTAAGCGCTTTCGGAGCATTTCTTAACACAAATTCAATTTTTTCGTCCCACCTGAAACTTTCATTATAACCTGAAACATCCATCCCAAAGCTGTCTGCAATTAAACCATAAGACACCCCCCTGAATGGTTCGAAAACCGCATTGCCTTCTTCTTTTTGAGCGGCATTTTCCAGTGGTTCATTAACCGAAAATTCTCCGGTGCCCGGCTCTTTTTCCAAAACCTGGTTTATTAAAGACTTAAGCTCCTCAAGTTCTTTTCCGAGGTTCATTTTTTGAACCGCTAACTTTTTCATACGCGAATCAAGATTTTTCATTTGTTTGGTTATCCTGTCAGCTTTATCCTCGTAAACTTTTAAGGTCAATGCCAGCCGTTCACCGCTCAAAGAAATGGCGTTTGGGTTGTTTTCCATTTTTTAAATTGATTGATAAAATTATTTATTGCAAAAATAATTATTTTATTGTAACAAAAACAACTGTTGTATATAAATAGTTGTTTTTAAATGGATGTTTATGATTAATATTTACTGCTTTAATCATATTAAGTTCATTTTCAGCATATATTGTAGAAACTAATACTTGTTCTAATATAATCGTGAGGTAGTTGTAAACAACTAAAACAGTTGTTTTTTTAACTTTAACATCATTTTTTACAACTTCGCCATCAAGATGTACAACTTTGTTATAAACTAATCCAACTTCGCCATCATGTTTTACAACTTCGTCATCATGTTTTACAACTAATTCATCATGTTTTACAACTAATACATCATGTCGTACAACCTTAATTTCATTGTTTACAACTTCGCCATCTATATCGCGAGAATAGTCATAATGATGGCGAAGTTGTACATCTTGATGGCGAAGTTGTAAAAAATGAAGGCGAAGTTGTTTTTAATGATGGCAAAGTTGTAAAACATGATGGCGAAGTTGCTCTACATGATGGCGAAGTTGCTCTACATGATGGCGAAGTTGTTCTACATAATGGGGAAGTTGTTCCACATGAAGCGGAAGTTGTTCATCCTGATGGGAAGGTTGCAATTAATGTGGGGAAAGTTGAATTTGACGAAGAGGAAGTTTTATGTAATAAGCATTAAAATATTGTTTTGCGCTGTTAATTTAAATAGTTTATCTTTGCCGCGAATTTCCAATGTTGGAATTTTTTTAAAAAAGAAACAAAAACATAATGTAATATATATAAGGTATAGAAAGGAAATATAAGTTTTTGGCGATTGCTATGAAAATTTGGGAAAAGTAAGAGATTCAAAAATGCTTCAAAGCGACCGCACACGGACCCCGTGTGTCGGTTATCTTGAAGCAGGTATCTTACTACCTCCCAAATTGATAACCATCAATGATACACGGGGTTGGTCTTTTTACAAACCCTTATTTACAAACAGGATGTAATGAACATCAATATAAATAACTATTTTTGCTAACCATTTTTAAACAAAAATCATGAAACAAATCTTCCCTTTTACTTTTCTTCTTTTTATTGCCTTTTCAGGAATTGAACGATGCGTTGCCCAATGCAATTTTACGGTTCAATCCGTTCATACTTCTCCCGCCGAGGTTTGCGTGGGCGACAGTTCGCAAATAATAACGGACGTATCGCCTGCATTGGGAACATATACTTATTCCTGGTCGCCAACAACGGGATTGAGCGACCCGACAAGCCCTGTACCTATGGCGTCACCAACAACTACTACTACTTATACCGTTTCGGTAACCGATACCAATAATTGTACGCTTACCGGAAGCGTTACCGTTGTTATTCTCACGTCGCTTGCTCAACCGATTAGTATAACCATCGAAGGGAAAAATGCGCTGTGTCCGCGCGAATACTCCTTATTAACCGTTACTAATTACGATTCTACTTACCATTTCCTATGGTCAACCGGCGAAACCACGCAAACCATTACTGCCGCAGCAGGTAATTATAATGTTACCGTAACCAGCAGTAACGGCAATTGTTCCGCCACCGATTCGGTTGCGCTGCTTGCGCTGCCTGTGCCGACTGCAACCGTTACCGCATCGGGTTCAACCACATTTTGCGCGGGCGCGGGTTCAGTAACATTAACGCTCAATACACAACCCGCACACAGCAGTTGGCTTTGGTCGAGCGGTCCTTTTTCCGTTTGGGCTGATACCGCGCCGTCCATTACGGTTGGATTTTCCGGTCAGTATAAAGTAACCGTGCAAAATGCTTACGGTTGCTCTGCCGTTTCCGCTCCCGTTACCGTTAATGCGCGAGCAGCCAAAGTAAGCATTACGCCGTCGGGCAATATAAACCTTGACGAAGGGCAAACGCTTGGCTTAATTGCAACTTCCGGCTTAACTGCCTATCAGTGGAGGCTGAACGGAAGTTCCATAAGCGGGGCTACATCCGATACATTGGCGGCTAACCAGCCGGGTGTTTATAATGTATTGGTAACGGACAGCAGCGGTTGCAGCGGCGCTGCCGATGCAGTATTCAGCAACGGAACCGCCATCCTGTCGTTCTTCGCCGATGGCGATTCCGCCGTTCAGTATGTTAAAAAATCGGGCGACACGCTTTCTGGAAACGTAATATTCAGGGACAATGCCAACATCCTGAACGCCGACGGCAGCGCCGCGATGCGCTTCAACTTCGGCGGAACCAGCGCATTAGCCGGAATGAGCAACAACAACTTTGTTTACGACCTCAATAACGGGATTACGCACGGGCAGGTCATCGCCATGCTGTCCGACTCCGCATCGCAACACCTGAACGCAGGCGGGCAGCCGCTCATTGCCATGATTGATGCAGACACCGCCGGCAGCATTTTGGTGGGAACGGGCGGCGGCAGCCGCCAATTCGTGAGGATGTCAGGGCAGGACAAAACCGTTCAAATCTCCAACAGCCGCGATGCAACCGGCACCGATGGCGACGCCCTAACCATGGACGGAACCACCAACCCCTCCGTTTGGAAAGCGCCCCTCGGTTTGAATGTGAAAGGTGGCAATGTGGGGATTGGCGTGGATACGGCTACGGCGATGCTGGATGTGGGAGGGAATGTGAATGTGAAGGATACGCTGAAGGCGGGAGCGATGAAAGTTGACACAATTAGCACTAATGCTGTTATTACTAACAGGATTATACCTTCAGAGGCAGATACTTTTGTATATATAGGGAATAATACTATTGGGATATATCCGGGGCGTTGTCCACAACAACCGGCGCAGACAAGAGATGGTAGATTTATAGGTCAAGTAACAGCACCTGTTCCTGCTGAAATTATAACAGATGTTGGGTCACTAATTATTGGAGGCGGGACTTTTCTGGGTGCAAGTTGTATAGGTTTTCCATCACTTCAAAACATTAAAGTTGGAATTGGAATAAATCCGACAGCAACTTTAGATGTAAATGGAAATTGCCATTTTTCAGGCAATGTTGGGATTGGAACAACAACGCCTTCTGACCAATTGCATATTAAAGGTGCGGCAACCATTCATTTGGAAAATACAGACGGGACAAACACCCTTCTACAATCTGCCGGAGGCGTTGCCCGATTAATCAGTAATAAAGCAGTAGCCGTATTTCTCAATTCAACCAACGATGCTGCGGATGCTGATACATATTTCCTGATTGCAAAAAATCAAAACTATTTTGGCAGCAACCTTGTGCCGCTGTTTAAAGTTAATTCCGACGGGGTGGCTTCTGCAAGGAAAATAAGAACAACCCTTGGCGCTTTCCCTGATTATGTTTTTGAAGAAAAATATCCTTTAATGAGCATCACCGAATTGGAAAAATACATTAAAGCCAACAAACACCTGCCTAACATTATGACTGCCGAAGAAGCGAAGAAAAGCGTTGACGGTGTTGACATAGGTGATATGCAGGTGAAATTATTGCAAAAAGTGGAAGAACTGACCTTATACATGATTGAAACCAACAAAAAGGTGGATGCGCTGCAAAAAGAAAATGAACAATTGAAAGCAGAAATAAAGGCAATTAAGAAATAAACCATAATCATGAAAAACATCCTTATTATTCTTTTGCTATGCTTTTTAAGCATGAAAACCATTGCTAAGACCAATGATTCAACTGCTTTTCATAAAGGTAAAATAATTGTGAGCATGGGCTATGGTTTTCCCATCCTATCTCTTTCAGATGTAAGTCGTAGAATTTGTTTTCATCATTTTAAAGATGTTTTTTCTGACGATAATAATAGTGGCATCGGAACATTCTATTTAAAAAGTGAATATGGACTATCCTGTAAAGTTGGAATAGGGGTTATTTTTGATTATGACAACATGCAGTATGAACAGATAAAAAATCTACCAAATGAAACTCTCTTTTTTAAACGAACAACAACTTCCTTAGCTTGCTTATTCAGGTTTAATTATCATTTCTGTACTACTAAGAAAATAGACACCTATTTTGGAATTGGTACAGGTTTTAGAAATACTGCTATTGTATTTGCATCAAATAACCCATATTCATTACCACCTGACAATATTACTTTTTTCAAATTAGCTCTTGAAGGTATTGTAGGAATAAGATATTATTTCACTCCGAATATAGGTATATACTCCGAAATAGGATTTGCAAAATCAATTGCTCAAATTGGTATATCTGCTGGATTTTAAAAATAATCAACAATGAAAACAAAAATCATTTTAGTACTCTTATTGGCGCTGACATACATGAAAGCGAATGCTAAAACCAATGATTCAACTGCTTATAATGCAGGGAAAATTATCTTGAGCGTGGGCTATGGCTTTCCCAGTATTGAAAAATCTCTTTATGGACAGCATGTTGACTTAGGAATAGACATGAGTTTTTCCAAAAGCGGCTACGGACCTTTTCACTTTAGAGGTGAATATGGATTAACCAATAAAATTGGTATAGGGATAAGTATTAATTATGATACCTATTCAGGAATGCTTAAAGAATCTGGTTTTAATACAAATACTATTACTTCTTTAACCGGCTTAATGAGATTTAACTATCATTTCGCTACTACTAAAAAATTAGACCCTTATTTTGCAGTTGGAGCAGGATTTAGAAGCACTACAAATACATTTACATCAACAAACCCGCAAAATTCATTTGCTGATGATTATAATAATTGGGTTGGTGATTATACTCCTTATCCTTTCGCTTTTGAAGCCGTTGCAGGAATGAGATATTATTTCACTCCTCATATTGGCATATATTCTGAAATAGGAATTGCAAAATCAATTATTCAGTTTGGGGTTTCTGTTGGGTTTTAAAAATAATCAACAATGAAAACAAAAATCATTTTATTACTCTTATTTGTGTTGGCAGTGCTGCAAGGGCTGGCGCAAAACGGCGGTTTTAACTTTCGCTTTGTGGACGAACAAACCGGTATTGCAGTAGTTCCGGGATATATTTCCATATATCAAATGGAAGATGCCAAAGTCAGGTATTTTTTTAAAAAGGATTCTCTTCCTGATAACGGAACTCTCTCCATGCTGTTGCCCAACGGGACTTATGATATAACTGTAAATGCAAAGGGATATGAGTCCATGACCGCAAACATTACCATATTTAATCAAAATCAAATAGGGGGTTTAGGAACATGGAGATTAAAACCTTTAACTCCTGTAAGAGAGTTGTCCGTTGATTATATGCGGTCTGTTTCCAAGCCCGATTCAATGGCATTTCTTGGTTTTGTAGTGGATGACAGCACGGGAAAGCCAATGCAGGATGTATCGGTTTATACAGGGGATAATGTGGTAATAACCCATACCAATGAGCAGGGATTTTATCAATTAATATTTCCATTACCCGCCCACCAGAATGATGTGGAAAACAGGGGTACCATATTATTTGCAAAAGATAATTATATAACAGAAGTTTATAAGGATTTTAATATGTGGTCAAAGGGAAATGGCGGGTACAACCCCAGGATGAAAACTGGGAGCGGCTTTGATACAATACATGAATATAAGCAGGAAGAGCGGATGAAACCGCTTAGATATACGCTTGATATGCTTCATAATCGTTAAAATAGATAAAACAATATGAAAACAACGACTATGAAAGCTATCCTTGCAGTATTTATTTCCTTATTATATTCGTTTAATCTGCTTGCGCAAAACTGTCCGACAAGAATAACTGTTGGAACATCTTGTGGTACTGTTTCCCCCGCCTGTCACTCCTGCTCATCTTATGATTTTGTAACTTTTGAAACGTATGTAAAACAAGCTTTGGCTCATGAATGGTTGGATGCATGGGGTGATTTACCCGGTAATGGGGATGCATCGGGAATGAATGCGCTTAAAGCAGGCGCAGTGGCTATTCGTTCGTATGCAATTAACCGGATGAGTAGTTCTACTTACATAGCTTTACACAATGGAGCATTAGGACCTTATTCAATATGCAGTTCTCAATGTTGTCAAACATATTCTAATGCTGCGCCACCATCAAATATAAGCGCTGCTGTAGATGCTACTGTTGGCGTAGTGCTGTTAAATGGAAGTTCAGTTGCGTTAGCTGAATATGCTGCGGAAACCAATGATGATGAAATAAATTTTACAGGATGTTCCTATCCTTATGCGGGAGCATGTGGCGATGGTTATTTTCAACAAAGCGTAAACGGTCCAGGACCTTATGATTCAGGAAACCCGAACCCTAATAACTGCAATCATAATGGTGGTTGTTATCCTAACGATGTTGATGGACCTGACCCCGTATGTTTCGGTGAAGCAATTGACGGGCATTCCCGCGGCATGTGCCAGAGAGGTTCGGCAAGGTGGGCATCAGGTAGTGAAATTAATAGCGATAATACTTCTCCGCCGGGGCTGTTAATTGACCCGCCTATTACTACAAAAACATGGCAAGAACTTTTAACTTATTATTATCCTTATTATGCACAGGGTACATGCACTGCAACCTGTAATGGTCCCGGGCAGCATAAAACGGGGAGTAGTAATCCTGATAATGATTATTTTACCACCGCTACATTGCTTAATGTTAATAAAACATGTGTTTATGATGTTGGTTCCACCTGTGGGGCAACAGAATCTTTACCAACAAATTCATGTGCGCCGGACGTAAATGCTTTTGATGTTTGGTATTACTTTACGGCATGTACCACCAATCCTACTATAACCGTTCAAAGCGACCCTGGATTTGATGCAGTTTTGGAGGTATTTAGTTCAAGCACACCTTCGGCTTCAAATTCTATGGTATGTGTAAATGCAACAGGGATTGGCGGTCAGGAATCAATTTCCTCAACAACATTACCGGCAGGTACAACATTTATAACCGGCACAAACTATTACATCAGGATATTTGATTACAATGGAAATGTAAACGGCAATACAGGTTTTCAGATTTGTGTTTATGATAACGCTTGTGATATTAACAATAACAATAACGGGAATAATGGGAATAATGGAAATAATGGGAATAACGGAAATACTGCTGATCCTCATGCAAATAGTTACAATGGTCAACATGAAGAATTTTGTGATAATTCATGTAGTAATTGTTTAAATAATGGTTTTTGGATTAATGACCAAAATCCTAACCTTAACGCTTCAACGGTAACATTCATTTGTGAAGGTTATGATATTAAAATAAGCCCTTGTTTAAAATTTCCGCGAACAGATCCTCCTGAAGGTGGGACAGCTTATGAATACTTTGTATCCTTTTATGAACTTAATGATGATTTAACCAGAACAGGACATGATGAGTTTCAAAAAAATTATTCCATAGGATGTGTAGTTAGTACTAAGCCAAGTGATGATATAAAGTTTTATGCAACAGAAGTACGCAATTCAAATGGTGATGGTTCAGGTATGACGCTGCAACCAGGCAAATTCTATCGCATTAAAATTGCAGGAGCTTATGGTGAAAATCAGGGAGCGTGTAGCGGTGGTTATCTTGAAGCCGAAAGATATTTTTTCATTGTACCTGATGATTTGGATTTAGAAAGCAGGTTTTTGGTATCTATACCGTGGTACGGTTATAATAAATACGAGGGTAAAAATAGTGTAACCATTAATAATTGCAATGTTCCCGTAGGGCAGAATGTTGAAGTTGTTGCGGGTAGTTATATTGACATTACAGGTGATACAGAAATAAATTATGATTTTACAGCGCGTATAGACGCTGTAGATTGCAGCCACGCTTCAACAGCAAGAATGGCTAACCCAAACGGCAACTCCTCCGGCTCATCCGGTTCAAACAACGAGCCACCCGTTAAAAAACTCCCATCAGATGCCAAATCCTTCTCCATCCATCCCAACCCCAACACCGGTACCTTCACCCTCCAATCCTCCGTTTCGGAATCGCTCAACATCACCATCACAGACCTGCTCGGCAACATGGTGTGGCAAAAACAAAACGTGCTAACCCAACAAACGCAAATCTCACTTGCGGGTTACCAACAAGGCATTTACATCATCAAAGTTCAGCACCCTGACGGGCGGCTGGAGGTGGAGAAGATTGTTTTGCAGTAGTGGCTTCCAAACCGGTCTTTATTTTCTTTCAGCCAAAGGAAAAGACTGGTTCAGAAATGAGAAGATTGTAAAGTAATAGGAAAAGTTTTTTAAGACAAGATGCAATCAGAAAACCTCACACGCCGGCGGCGAAGCGAGTGCGGCAACCTTATCGAATCGAGTCTCTGTAAGTTTTTTGTTCAATGCTAAGCTTTTCCAAAAAACCGGCAGGGGAGTTACTCACAGACGGCTCCGGTTTGCCCCGGTATTTGTTCAGCCAGGTCAAAACATCTTCCGTTTTTCTTAAATATTCAAAAGGGGTTTGATATTCCAAATAAGGAAGATTTTCCGAATTGATTTTTCCTTTATTATTATCCGCTAATCTTGCTTTCAATTCAACAGAAGAAAGTATTTGGAGTTTGAGTAAATCTAAAGGTTCGTGAATGCCAATCCGGTTCAAATCTTCACGAATTTTCAATACATTGAAATTCCGGGTAATGGTTGTATAATCGGGTACAGCTTCACTTTCCGATTTCATTCCCAATAATAGTGTGTGCCCGTGAACATACCATACAGAAGTATTCGGAAAAACCTTTGCCATTGTCCGCACTGCTATTTCATAAGATTCGGGCGAAATGGAATAAACGGGCATCCATTGAAGCGCCGCTCCGTTTTCATTCAGCCGTTCCCTGATAAGCCGGTAATATTCTTCCGTATATAAAACACCCACGCCCGAAATGCGCGGATGAATGGGGTCGGCGGTAATCATATCATATTTTTCATGTGTAAACTTCAGGTAATTTCTTCCGTCATCAATTTTCAGATGTATCCTCTTATCAGACAAAACATCTTCGTTTACATCCTTTAAATGTTCCTGCGCTTTCACAATGTCGGGCGATAATTCGATGACATCCACCCGCTCAATTTCAGGATGCTTTAACAGGCAGGAGGTTGTGATGCCTAACCCTAACCCCACCACCAGCACCCGTTTTGGATTAGGAGCAAACATCAGCGGCAAATGCGCCTTTAAAACGAAATGTCTTAATTGGGTCGGCGAGTTATCGGCTTCGATATTTCCATTGATGGAAAGTATTGTTTCATTTTTTTGATTCCTGATAACATCAATATACCCCATAATTCCTTCCGAATGATAAATGACCTGTGGTTTCTTATTTTGCTGCATGTTATAATTCAGGACGATATGCCGGGGAACGAAGAAGCCCACTATCATAAAAAAGATAATCATGCAAACCGGAACTGTTATTTTTTTGAAAAGCACCCCGGGAACTTTCCGGTAAATAAAAACTCCATTCAACAGGAATACGGATGCAAAAAACAACAGCGAATTTAAACTGCCGATTGCAGGGAGCAATATAAAACCTGTCAGCAAAGCGCCTGCTACGCTACATATTGTATTGACAAAAAGTATGAAACCGGAATCCCTTCCGGTGCTTTTCAAACTGTCATTGTATGCCTTCAGCGCTGCGGGAAAAGAAGCGCCCAGCAAAATGGTGGTTGGTAAAATGAACAGGGATGAAACAAACAAAGCCCCAAAAACAGAAGCAAACCCGAACAATCGGGGAGAAATGGCGCTCAATCCCCAAACAAGTATTCCAAAAAGCTGCGGAATAAGAAACGTGAGGCAGGCAAGCAGGGCAACTGAAAATCCGCCCAGCAATTGAATTTTTGACAACAATCTTAAAGCATGAACGGAAGTATTTAACCTTGATTCAATCGCTTTGCTTCCAATGGCGATGCCAAGCAGAAACGCCACCAGCATCATGCTGAAAGAATAAACAGTTGCACTGAAAGATTGCACTAAAATCCGGGTCCATACCACCTCCAACCCCAATCCTGCAAACCCTGAAACGGCAGCTGCAATCAATGCCGCTGAACGCAGGTCAGGAGCGATTTTTAACTCCGCTTTTTCTGCTTCGCCTGCAATTTCAAAACGCTCCGGTTGACTTAAAATATTTGAACGAGCCAATGCCATACTCACAGAACCTAAAACCAGGTTCAAACCCGCTGCAAAAAGGTTAGTATCATGCAAGCCGATGGAGGGTAACAGCACGAAGCCCGAAACAAAAACACCTGCCAGTGCACCAAAAGTATTGATGGCATAAAAATGCCCGGTTATTTGCCCAATTTCGTTTGTCTTTTTAGTAAATGCTTTTAAAATAACAGGAAGCGTTGCACCCATGAACGCGGTTGGAATAACCAGCAGGAGCAGCGCAATTGCAAAGCGTAAGCCGTGATATACTCCCGAAGCGTTGTCGTAAAAAACGGCATAAGCTTTTGCAAGCGATGGGTCAAAAAGGTCTAAAACAGGTCTGAACAAGAGCGCATAAATACCGATGGAGATTTCGAGGATGCCATAAACAAGGATGTGCTGTTTAATTTTGTCAACAAATAGCCCTGCGATATATGCTCCCAGCGCAAGACCGCCCATGAAAGCAGCAAGCGTGATGCCGGAAGCATACATATCACTGCCGAAAAACAGCGACAGTTCCTTCATCCAGAGCACCTGGTAGATGAGCGATGCGCATCCCGAAAGGAAAAAAATCAGGGAGAAAATAAGATAGGTATGTTTATAATTCATCTCTCATAACGCTTTCAAGGAAATCAGCATACTTTTTATGTCCTGAATTGTTCAGGTGGTCATCGCCGGGTTGTGTTGCATAATCACTTTTCAACAGGTTATCCGGTTCGCGGTATGGAATGTTTTTAAACACTTCCTTGTTGGAGAGTTGAGGATAATGGTCGTAATAATTAAAAAAATCAGGGATGACTGTTAACAAAAATTTAACCTTCTTTTCCCTGCATTTTTCAATCACCCGTTTGTAATACTTTTCATGTACGGGAAATGGAGCAGCCGGTATGGAACGAGCATAATAAGCAGCTAAAGCCGGTTCATTATTATTTACCCAATGATGGTTATTAAATGATACCCATAATTTTGAGGTGATGGAAGTAAGCGAACAAAACCTGTTGAAAAGGTTAGTCTTCGGGATTTTGCAGGATAACAAAGCGTACCGGTATGCTTCCTGCGGATTCATATAATATCCCAACGGGTATGAACTTAACAATCCTGCATTTGTATGATGATATAACATCCTGCCTGCTGCCGGTTCATGTTCAAAAGAAATCCTGTTATTGACGGAAGCGGTAATTAAAACCACGTCGGGTTTTATGGAATCAATGTATTTATTCAACAAGGCATAAAATTGAGTTACATCGGTTGAAACAATAGAGCAGTTAAATATTAAATATCCACGCGAAAGCAGGATGTCAGCATAAGAATTGTAAAGCGGCTTTGCATCGCGCCCATAAGCGAATGAATTTCCCATTAATAATATTCTTTTCTTTCCTTTAAGAGCTTTGCTGAAATCAATGGAATGAAAACCTGATTGATTGATTGGATGGTTGACATAATCAATCAATAAACTATCAAAACTATCTTTATTCTTTTTAGAAAAAGCCAATCGGAACCTTTTCCTGAACGCTGAATTGTTATATGCTTCATCAAACTCCTTCTTTTCTTCGGGCGAAGATTCAACCCCGTTTTGCTTTCTTAGTTTTTCAATGCTGTCAGCGCTAAAATTATTGCGAAGCAGGTAAAAGTCCATTACCAAATTAAAAAGGTCATCTTCCAGGTTGAATTTCTTTAAACTATCCAGGTTGAATTTCCCTTCATGCTGAATATTTCCATTAATCAAAGCGGTGGCATAAGGACTAAGCCGCTCCACACCTGAATCGTCAGCAAAATAAAAAGGATAGACCACAAGCGAATCAACTTCAGTGAGATTTGAATAAATGAAACCGGGTTTGGAGTTGTTTAATCGCAGGTAAAATTCAGTTGCCAGGAGGAAAACCGCAAGGATGATTAAGGAGATAATATTGACTTTGCGGGCTGTCATTTTAAATTAGCTAAACTTTCCATTAAAATATCAGCAAACATACTTATTCCTTCATTAATCAAATGGCAAATATCTGTAAAATTCTGCACCTCAAAATAAATATCAGCACCTTCATCTGCGTAATCTGCGGCAAATAGCAGCCATCAATTTTTAAATTGTGAGATAAGGT
>Ga0207111_10117_pt1 | contig 20433 bp, 28 predicted proteins | sample Alteio_BWMinHeat_71_FD_153577 | JGI IMG/M metagenome (GOLD analysis project Ga0207111, IMG submission 153577) | Enriched cells from forest soil in Barre Woods Harvard Forest LTER site, Petersham, Massachusetts, United States -... | ecosystem: Environmental > Terrestrial > Soil > Temperate forest >... | reverse complement strand
TGTCGAGGTTGGGCTGGGGTCGGTGCTGGTACAACGAATGCCGGTATCCGCAACAGTTTCAGAAAGTGGGGGCGCAACAGTGTGAAAGTTGGTAATCTTTTTTAAACAGCCATTTGGTAATTTGGAAAATGCCGTAGGTAATAAACAGGGCGGAAAAAACATCAATCGAATAATGTAAATGCCCCAAAAGCACGGAGAAGCCAAAGAGCAGGGTCAGGCCCAGGAAGATCCAGCGAAAAATTTTGTGGTCCCAAAAGAGCAGTGCCATCAGAAAGGGAAAGCCGGTATGCGCGGAAAAGAATAAATCGTCACCGGAACCGGAAACCAAACGTTCCACAAAGTTGCCCGAGGGCAGGGTAATGGCATGGAGCGGCGGAGCCAAATGGGTGAGGATAAGAAAAAAAGAGCGCACGCCAAAGAATATAGCCAGGCTTTTTAAAATAAACGGCGCGCGGTGGGGCTTGTAAAGCCCCAGCAGCGTGACAAAAGCCGCCATTATGAGGGCGCCTTCGTAGAAAATGTCGTCTACTTTAACTGTGGGCAGGTGGTCCAAAATAATGTCGTTGACCGAGTTGCCCGTAAAGCCGGCGGTGTAGTTGTTGGCCGCGTAGTTGAAATACAAGCTGACGGCAAAAAGCGCAATTGCCGTAAGCAATTGCAGCAAAAAAACCCTGTCGGATTTTAGGAAGCGATAGCGCTCAAAGAAATTTTTCACCGGTTTGGATTTGGTTTATTGCGGGGTGGATGTCGCGCTTTGCGCCATATTCCTAATTTGCACGCTTTGCGCGGTTAAGCTGCCGTCGGGATTTTGCGAGCCGGTAGCGGTAATCTGTTTGCCTACGGCTACGTCGGCTGCCGTGCCGTCCACGGCTTTGCGGTACTGGGTGGAAGGCGCCAAAACCACAATTTGCGAGCCTCCATTCATTAGTTTAACAGTTAATGTGCCGTTGTCCACACTCATAACCTGGCCATTGGCAAAAGCCATACCATTGGCCCCTCCCCTGCCTCCGCGGCCGCCAAAACCCTGGCCGGCGAATTGGCCCCGGCCTGCGCCGGGTGCCGGCGCTTTAGATTGCTGGTATTTCATCCCGCCAAAGAATCCGCCACCGGCAAAGACTACGGCTACTACCACTAAGCTCACAATTTGTTTGCTGTTCATGTTTGTTCCTTGTTATTGCTTAATTTTTCATTTTAACATCCTATCATACTAACATCTTATCAGTGCAGATTGCTAAAATGTTAACATGATAAAATGTTAAGATGACTTTATTCGTACCTTAACGCCTCAATCGGGTTGAGCTTAGCGGCCCGGCGCGCGGGATAGTAGCCAAAAATTATGCCAATGGCCGCGGATACGCCGAATGCAAGTAAAATCGAGAATAAAGAAATTTGGGCGGCAATGTTGGCAAAAGTTTGCACGGCCCAGGTCATGAGCCAGCCAAGCCCGACGCCTATGAGCCCTCCCAAAAAAGTCAGTGAGACCGCTTCTGCCAAAAACTGCTTGGTTACGTCTTTTTTTTGCGCGCCAATGGCTTTGCGCAGGCCAATTTCCCGCGTGCGCTCGGTTACGGTGGTGAGCATCATATTCATTATACCAATGCCGCCAACCAGCAAAGATATGCCCGCAACCGAAGCTAATAATATAGTAAAGGTCTGAGTGACTGTGGAAGCGCTGGCAACAATGTCGGCCTGGTTAATAATGCTAAAGTCGGCCAATGTGGGGTCGGAAATTTTATGCCGGGCCAAGAGCAGATCCGTAATTTGGTTTTGCGCCGCGTCCATGGAAGTTTGGTCAGCTACCGAAACGGCTAAAGTGCTGACGTAGCCTGTGGTGTCGCCGGCCAAAAAGTGTTCGGCTGCCGCCAGAGGAACGTAGATGGCGTCGTCCGGGTTGTTAAAGCCGGTGCCGCCCTTGGTTAGGGTTATGCCAATAACTTTAAATTCCTGGCCGGAGATTTTAATGGTTTGGCCAATGGCGTCATTGCCGGGTCCGAACAAATCGTCCCGCGTGGTGGGGCCGAGCACGGCAACTTTGTTTAAGCTGGTGTTCTGTTCTGAAGTAATAAAGCTGCCCTGGTCAATTTGCACGTTGTGGACTTGCAGATAAGCCGGCAGCGCGCCTGTAACTTGGGTGTTGGTGTTGGTGCCTTTGGCTGTAACCTGGTAGCGCCGTGAAAGCTCGGGCGAGAGGGTTTTTACCAGGCTGACATTTTGGCTTATGGCGGTAGCGTCACTTTCGGTTAAAGTTGTGGCATTGCCGCGGCCGCCGCTTACCTGTATGCCCACTCCTCTTTGTGCCCCGGGAATAATGGTCAACAGGTTGGCTCCGGCCGACTGGATGCTGGAAGTAATGCTGTTTTGCGCGCCCTGGCCAATGCTTATCATGGCAATAACCGAACCAATGCCAATAACAATGCCGAGTATGGTCAAGAAAGATCGGATTTTATTTGCCGATAAAGCCCAGTAGGTTTCTTGGAAGAGATCGGATATTAGCATGGAAAAAATGTTCTAATTATTCTAATTGACCTAAAAAATGTCTAAGGTTCAAATGACCAATAGCAAATCTGCCGATGGTCTTAGGTTTTGGAATTTTGACATTAATTCATTAGTCATTATTTAGCAATTAGATCAATTAGGTCAATTAGAAATTTAATCTATCTTTTCATCTTTCAATATCAACCCATCTCTAATATGGATAATTCTTTTGGCATGCTGTGCCACATCCCGCTCATGCGTAATGAGTACCACGGTGTGGCCTTCCTGGTTTAGTTTTTTAAAAGTCCCTAAAACTATTTCGCCGGTTTGGGTATCCAGGTTGCCGGTAGGTTCGTCTGCCAGAATGAGCGAAGGGTTATTCACCAGCGCTCGGGCAATGGCTACCCTTTGCATTTGTCCGCCGGAAAGCTGGTTGGAAAGGTGGTTAAAATGCGTGTCGCCCATGCCGGCTGCCAGCAAAGCTTTTTTGGCCAATTCCTCGCGCTTGGCTTTGGGCACTTCGGCGTACATTAATGGCAGTTCAACGTTCCTTAACACCGTGGTGCGGGGCAAAAGGTTAAACGCCTGGAAAACAAAACCAATTTGTTTTTTCCTTACCTCGCCTAAGTCCTCTTCGCTCATGGTAGAAACGTCCTTGCCGTCCAAAAAATATTTGCCCGAGGTGGGGTTGTCCAGCGCGCCGATAATATGCATTAAGGTGGACTTGCCGCTGCCCGAAGGCCCCATTATGGCCACGAATTCCCCGTCTTTTATGCTAAAGCTTACGCCTTTAAGCGCCTGGGTTTCGTTTTCACCGCTTTTGTAAACTTTAGTGACATCTTTTATCTCGATCATCTGTCAAATTTAATTTCCTCGTCCCGCCGCGCCGCCACCCGTTCTTACCCCTCCGCCTCCGCCGCCAAAACCGCCGCCTCCGCCGGCTCTTAAAATACTGGTGGCTGAAGCCGCGGTAGATTTTCCGGCCGCAGGAGCTATGGTTTGGGTAACTACAGTGTCGCCTTCGTTGAGGCCGCTTAAAATTTCGGTGTAGGTGTCGTTGCTAATTCCGGTTTGCACGGTTATTTGCGAGGGCGCTACGCCGGAGGTCACTCCGGTTTGGTTTGCATCGGCCACGGTTTGCTTTGGGTCTAATGTCAAAACATAGGTCCTGCCATTTAAGGTTTTTACCGCGGAGATTGGCACGGCCAAAACATCGGGCTTGGTTTGGGTAATAATTGCCACGTTCACGCTCATGCCCGGCTTTACGCGCGCGTCTTCGGTGTCAAAAGCCACCTTAACGTTATAGTTCACCACGCCCTGGCTGACCGTGCCAATTTGGTCAACCTGCCCGACTTTGCCGCTTATGCTCAAGTCCGCAATTGCGTCGAAAGTCATGGTGGCGCGCTGGCCTTCTTTTACTTTGGCGACATCAACCTCATTTAAGGAAATTACGGCTATGGATTGGTTGGTAATTACTGTGGCAATGTTGGTGGTAGCCGCAACCTGGTCGCCGGTGCGGTTGTTGAGCTGGGCCACGGTGCCGTCAAACGGCGCCTTAAGCACGTAATTGTCGTAAGCAATTTGCGCGTTGGCCAATTGCGCCTGCGCGTTGGTTAAACTTGCCTTGGCGCTTTCCACTTGCTGGTTAGTGGGCGGCTGCTGTTTTACCTGCAAATTGATTTTGTCCTGCGAGATTTTGTTTTGCGCAGCTATGACTTGGTTTTGCGCCGAGGAAAGTTGGGATGATTGGTTTAAAAGCGCGGTTTGGTAGGCGTTGTAGTTGTTGTTATAGTTGGCGGCCAAAGTGTTGGGCAGGGTTATGGTCCAGCTGTCGTTGTTGTAGATGCTGCCTGAAAAAGTTAAGTAAAGGCCTTTTGCGCCCAAAGGGCTGGGTGAGTTTTTGTTAATGGTGCCGGTGGCAATTTCCAGGCCGGTTACGGAAAACTGCAAGCCGGCGCCGCTACTGTAAGCGATTATGGTGTAGCTCCCAGGCGTAGTATCGGTGTAAGTGCCGGAAATGGTCATGCCGCCGCTGCCAATGTTACTGGTAGCAGCAATTGCCTGGGGCGTGGAGTTAAGCAGCGCGGTGTAAGCGTTGGCCACGGCTTGGGCCTGTTGTTTGGTTACGGTCGTGAGGTTAGAATTGGCCTGGTCTAAAGCCTGCTGGTCGGAGTCGAGCGTCAATTTTGCCAGTTGTATGTCTTGCGGCGTTGTGCCCGCCAGCACCTGGTCGTAGTTGGCTTGGGCGCTAACCAGCCCGGCCCTAGCTTGGTTTAAAGCAATGGAGTTGTTGGTTTCATCCAGTACGGCAATGGCCTGCCCGGCTTTTATGGCCTGACCCTGTTTAACGTTTACCGCAGTCAGCTTGCCCGAACCCGGTGGAGTAATGTTAACCGTGCGGTCCTGCGAAACCTGGCCGGTGCCGGAAACGCTGGTGACTATGGTTTGCTTTGAAACCTGGTCTAAGACGTAGCGCGTAGGCGCGGCTGTGGCCGTAAAATGTTTGTAGCCAAAATAGCCCACCACCCCCAGCACAACTATTGTAATTGCCAGGCGGGTTTTACTTTTTACTAAAGATTTAAAAAATTCCTTCATTAGTTTTACGGGTTTAAGACGCGTATCAACTTGGCGTCAATTTGGCCCTTGTCGTTGGCCTCGCCAATTACCACTACCTGGTCGCCGGGTTTTAAATCAGTAGCTTTAACATCTGTAAATCCCTTTCTGATTGTCGTGCTGCCGGTAACGTTAACGGTTTTTTCGTTATTGTCTATACCTTTTATGGTTAAAGTGCTGCCGTTGTTACTAATAATTTGTCCAAAGACACCGTTGGCGTTTATAAATTCATGGTCGCCGGGATTGTGGTCCATAAAGCGACCCCCGGGACCCGGAAGCATACCAAAGTTATTGGGATAATTGCTCATCCAGGAATAGGTGTAGCGCGCTTTGTGGAAAGCCACTTTCATGCCTAAATTGAAAGCGCCCATGAGCAAAATCAGTTCGGCTAAAATAACAACCACAACCATAAAAGTTTTGGACCGGAAAAAGTGATGTACGAGAGGTTGGTTTTCTGCGGGTTTGGTATTTGGATCGTTGTGGTTTTCCATAAAAAATTAGTTACTTAATTAATGCGAATGAGAATGTTCGGCGTGTGAAAGTTTCCTAAAATTTTTAATCTGCCTGGCGCTAAGGTCTATTAGGAACAAACTGGCAATGGCACTGCCCAGCAAGAAAGCCATGGCTCCTAACGGCAAAGTTTCCAAAACCGAAAAGCCGTAGTCCTGCCAGTTGTCCATAACGGTTTTAAAGTCCGTAAACAGCAGGGAAAGATACCTAAAAGTCTGCGTTTGGCCAAACGCTTGCCAGGAAACGTTAAAGGCCACTACCAGCAAAACCAAACTGCCTAAGACCAGCGCGGCCGCGCCCCAGGTTTTGGGTTTTTGCGCGCGGAGCTCTTTTTCTATCTCTAAGCGGCTAAGAATATTGCCAAAAAGCTGCCCGCTTGGTTGGCCCAGCCGGTTTTGGGATAGATGCTTTTTTAGCGCAACTTCAAGGGAAATTGGCTTATTGTCTTGAGCGGTTTGCATAAATGTTCGTTAATTATACGATAAAAGTGCTTAATTTGGTGCGTTTAGGTCTTGGCGTATGCCAATTAAAGCCCTTCTATAGCGGCTCTTAACCGTGTTAAGGGGCTCTTGTAAAATTTGCGCAATTTCTTCAAAAGTCAGGTCTTGCTGCAGGTGCAGGCTGACCACCAGTTGCTGGGGTGGGGGCAAGCTGTTTACTAATTCCTGCAGCCTTTGTTCAAAGTCCTTAGAATCATAGATAGCCTCGGGCAAAGGACTTTCGTCCACAACCTGCTCTAAGCTTAGGGTCATTTGTTCTTCCTGCATTGCTTCGGGCGCTACAAAATTTTTACTTTTGCGTAAAAAGTCTATGCTGGTATTTTTGGCTATTTGGAAAATCCAGGTTTTAAATTTTTTATTTTGGTCAAACTTTTTTAAATTTTTCCAGGCCTTAACAAAAACTTCCTGGGTAACGTCTTCGGCTTCGGCGTCGGTTTTTACAAAGCTTTTGGCAAAAAAGAAGACCTGGCGAAAATAGCGCTGGATAAGTTCTTCCAGCGCCGTTTGCTGCCCGGCCAAATATTTGCCTATTAATTCCCCGTCCGAAAGTTCCTGCATAACTGACAGTATATCACCCTACAGCCTAAGCCTCAAAATTTTACTCCACAATATTTTGCACCCTGCCCACTTCCCCACTCTCAAGCCTGACCTTTATGCCATGGGGATGGAATTGGGAATTGGTTAAAATGTCCGCAACCACGCCTCGGGTAAGTTTACCCGTGCGCTGGTCTTCTTTTAAAACAATATCCACAGTCATACCAATTTCTATGTCTTTCCTATTTTGTCCGTTCATAAATTGCGCGTTAACAAAACTAAAAGCAATATTTGTTCAACAAACAGCAGGCCAATGCCTAGCGGAAAATAAATTTTCCGGGTTTTATGTCTAAAAAACAGCATGCCTAGAAACACACCTAAAGAGGCAAAAAAAATAGCGATAAAAAATAAGTAAACTTCGGGCACCCGCTCGCTGTGTTTTACGCTTCTTTTTTTATCCACACCTACCCAAATAAAAGCGCCAAGGTTTATGGTAAGCAGGCAAATAAAAAAAGCGGATGTTATATTCATAAGTTCCTTAACCTGGAGCCTATTCGTGCGAATAGCAGGCAGATTATAAAAAAGTTAGGGTTTGTTTTAGCAGTGTTGGTTTATCTTCGGGCAAAAAATAAAACACGTGCAAACTTTGCTGTTCGTTGTCCACAAAATCTACTCCGGCCAAGACCCGCAAATGTTTAGAGGTTGATTTAATGCGTAATTTTATTTCCTTGGCAATCTCCCCCACCGAAGCTTTTTGGCGAGCTTTCAAATATTTTAATATTGCCAATCGGCGCCTGTTGGCCAGGGCCTTATATTGTTTTTCTAGTTCCTTCATCTTATCTAAATTATATCATATTTTATATTCGGTAACTATTCGTGCGAATAGTTACCGAATGCAATAGACTTAGATCCCCGCCCTGCCAAAGAGTTTGCCAATGCCAAAGGTTACGGCCATGGCCAGCAGGCCCCCAATGACCACGCGCACCGTGGCTTTAGTTTTGCTTGCGCCGCCGGCATAGGCGCTCAGCGAGCCGGTAATTATTAGCGCAATCAGTACCCCAAAAAATGTGGCGGGGATGCGCACCCAGGTCGGTGAAAGGGCAACTATAATAATAGGGATAATAGCCCCGCAAAAAAAGGCGCATGTAGACGCGTAAGCCGCGTGCCAGGGGTTGGTAAGGTTTTTTGGGTCTATGCCCAGCTCGGCGTCCAAATGCGCGGCAACCACGTCGTGCGCGGTAAGTTCCTGCGCCACGGTTCGGGCGGTTTGCGGGCTCAGGCCCTTAGCCTTATAAATTCCCTCCAGCTCTTCCAGCTCCAGTTTGGGACTGTTAACCAGTTCCCCCCGCTCCTTTTCTATAAGCGCTCTTTCCGTGTCGCGCTGGGTACTTACGGAAATATACTCCCCTACTCCCATAGACAGCGCCCCGGCAACCAACCCCGCCACGCCGGCAGTTAAAATTAAACCGGTGGAATTAGATGCCCCGGCCACACCCACCACAATAGAAGCGGTAGATACAATGCCGTCATTCGCGCCAAGCACAGCCGCCCTGAGCCAGTTTAATTTTTGCCCGGACTTAGCACTATGAGGCTCAATTTGATTTTGCGATGTTTCCATAAGCTAACTATAACAAAAAATCGCCCTTAGAGCGATTTTTGAATTTTTTATAAACGTATGATTATCATACTTTTTGATATTACTAGTATAACAAAATCCCCTGCCGATTATCAAATCTTAGGGCCTACTCTTCTGCAAAATAATCTAAATCAATTTTTTTAATTTCATAAACAGCAGCGGTTGAAACACCAACATTATGCTCAATCATTAATTTAGCCAATTGGGGCCCATCAATTAAAATAACTTTGCTATCAAGCCTTTGGGCGTATTCCGCAGCCTCTTGGCTGTAATTGGAAGTGGTGATAAAAATGCCTTTTTTTGCAAACTTACCATTTAGTGCGCCTACAAAGCCCTGCACTTCTGGCCTCCCGACATTATTCTTCCACCTTTTTGCTTGGACATAAATTAAATCTAGCCCAAGCTTGTCCTCTTTAATTACTCCGTCTATTCCCCCATCGCCAGACCCTCCAATAGCCTTACGGCATCCTTCTTAGAACCGCCATATCCCATGCTTAATAAAAGGTCTATTACTGACTGCTCAAAAAATTCCGGGGAAGCTGTTTTTAGATTATTTAATAGTTCCGTTTGCAAATCCTTAAAAATACTTTGGTATCCCGACTCCATTATTTCTTCTGGCGTTGCCTCCGAAGTGTCAGCCCTTTCTTGATCTTGCAGTTCAGTTCCTCCATGTCTGAACTCATGGAAAGAGGGAAATTGGTCCAAAAAGTCAGGGTCAATTAATTTTGGTTTTTGAGCGAGAACATTTCGCCCTTGAGGAGTGATTTTAAATAAGGCTCTTTTAGGCGCTTCGATCAGCCCGGCTTTTTTTAAATAGGTTCTGGCCCAGCCAACGCGATTGCTAAAAATGCTTTGCCTGCCACTAGGGGTCATTTGCGCTAACTCGACCTGGTTCAATTTGAAATTTTTTGCCAGCGCATTCTCGGTTTCTTTTAAAGAGGGGAACGTTTTCCATAACGAAAGCACTAGGTTTGAAGTAGAAAACAAATCTGAGAAAAGCCTTGTAAAGTTTATTTCTAGGATCGTCAACAATTCTTTTTCCGGAAATTGAAAACCCCTGGCAAGGTGGACCCCCAACTATTACATCAACATTTTTAATTTTGTATTTTTTTGCTATTTTTTCAGGTGAGGTATGAAGAATGTCAACCGACTCGGTTTCGGATCCTGGATGGCTTTTTTTAAATGTTTTTAGCGATACCTCCCAATTATCTGCGCCTAGAATTGTTTTAAAGCCTGCTTTTGAAAAACCATAAGATAGTCCCCCACAGCCGCAAAATAAATCAATTAAAATTGGCTTGTTTTTGGATTTCTTTTTTTGCTTCATTTTAAAGTTTTGTATATTTGAATAGTATACAATCGTTCACCTTATGTCAATGTGGATAAGTTTAAGGTTTATTTAGCTTAATTTTAGCATTTTTAAGCTATTTTAACTAGTTATTTCTTCCAATTTTTTATTATCAAGTGCTTACCCTTTGCCCTGGCTTAACCGCTCTTTTGGCTATAAAATAAAAATAGCCTATCTTAAAGCCGAGTCTCCCATTTTCCGGCCCAGCCGCTCAATTATTTCCGGATGTTCTGTTAGCTCCCGGTGCATTTCGTGCAGCCGGATAATTTCTTTAGCCAACCTCGTAAAGTCCGGATACCTGCCTAAGCTCTCATCCCTCAGGCCGACTTCGGCTGCCGCAAGCGACCGGGCATCCCAGAGTTCTTTTAAATATTCTTCGAGCCCGGCAGGGTCCGAATTTTTGAAATAACCGACATTATCGTGTTTGGCCCTGGCTAATAATTGGATATCTGTAGCGCCGGCAATAAGCAAATGCAACCTTAGGTATAACTTATCCAAAATTTCATTGGTGATACTACTTTCTGTCATTTCTTTTACCGCTATTTCATACTCTTGGACAAATTGTCTTTCCGGTAAGCTTCTAATTCTCTTTATTTCTTTTTCGTCTTCGGCTGAAAGTCGCGGCATAAAATATGTAATTACTTTACTCCTTCGTCACGCAAAAACTGGATGGCCCGTTCTACCCGTCCCCTAGTTTGGATATGCTCTAAATCGTAAATTTTAGTAGCGTCAATTTCAGCCAAAGCCGCTGCCGCCGCTTCATCTAGGCTTTGATGCTCCGGACCTTCTAAACGACTTATCAAGCCAATCACATAAAGCTCAATATCGTCCGGCGGATCATGTTCAATTTGTGTACTAAAATGATATTGTTCTGTAATACCCATAAGTTTAGGTAATTAAGCCCTTTATAAAGATTTTACACTATTTACTGCCGTTTTGCCATACAAAAAATCTTTTTTCCTGGAGCCGTTGATCGGAATTGAACCGATGACCTACTCCTTACCATGGAGTTGCTCTACCAACTGAGCTACAACGGCCCGGGGAAAAAAGATTTTTAGAATAAATAGCTGTTAAATTTTTACTAACTTTTCAAGTTTTTCCTTCACGCTCTCATTGTCCGGGTCCAGCTTTTGCGCCAGCTGCAGGGCTTCCCGCGCTTTGTCGGTGTTGCCCAGTTTTTCGTAGGCCGCGCTTAGGGAAACGTAAAACTTGGGCGCGGGTTCCAGGCCGGCGGCGTGCTCAAAGTGCTCTACGGATTCCGCGGTTTTGCCGGCGCTTTCCAGACTTAAACCCAGGTTATAATAGCGGTTTGGCTGGGTGGAATCAAGCGCCAGGGATTTTTGGTAATGCTCGGCGGCCCTTTCGTAATTTTTGGTCTGAAAAAAACAGTAGGCCAGGCGCGCCTGGAAGTCCGGGCTGGCGGGTTGGTGGTTTACCAGGTACTGGTAAATGTCTTTGGCATCGCCAAAGTTTTCCGCTTCCAAATAAAATTTCCCCAAGGCGTCGTAAAGGGTGAGGTTTTTGGGCTCCTGCTTAATTTGGTCCAAATAGTACTGCTCGTTTTTAACATCAGCGCTTAAAACAGGGTGGATGTCCTGCTTTTTAAAGCCCGGCAAAGCGGCAAAAAGTTTTTTCATTTTGTAGCCGGCCGCGGCATGGGGCTTTAAGTCTTTGGCTTCCAAAATAAAGTTCCAGCTTTTTTTAACCGCGAAAGTCACCGCGACTTTAATTTTGGAAATCGCCTGCGCCGGCAAGCCTTTGTCCTGCAGGATTTCATGGGCCTCGGCTTCTTCGGCCTGGTTGCCCGCCTCTGCGCCGGCCTCAGGCAAACGCCTTAGGATTATTAAGACAATCCCTAAAATAGAAAAAATGAATATGATATTGGGCAGGATTTGGTAAGACAAGGTTTATAATCCTAATGCTCCGAATTAGTATCCTAATGCTCCGAATCCGACGTATCCCCTTTTGGGGCATTTGGATTGCAGCATTCGGGGAATTCGGATTATGTTTAATTTCCCAGCACGAACCTTGCAAAGCGCTTCACTACCACATTCTCGCCCATTTTGGCCACGGCCGCGGCTACCAGGTCTTTGACTTTTTGCTCCGGGTTTTTGGCAAAGGGCTGTTCCATTAAACAGGCTTCTTCGTAGTACTTGGCAATTTTGCCTTCCATAATTTTGCTTACAATCTCTTCTGGCTTTCCTTTAATAGCCGCGGCAGACTGCTCTTTGTAAATTTCTTTTTCTTTTTCCACAACCTCTTCGGGCACATCGGAAATATTAATATAGAGGGGGTTGGCCGCGGCAATGTGGAGGGCGAGTTCTTTAACCAGGTTTTTAAAGTCCGGGGTGCGGGCCACAAAGTCGGTTTCGCAATTGACTTCGACTAAAACGCCAACGCGGGAGCCGGGATGGATGTAGCTTTCTACCAGGCCTTCTTTGGCCGAGCGGTCGGCCTTTTTGCCGGCTTTAAGCGCGCCTTTTTTGCGCAAAACCTCTATGGCTTTTTCTTTGTTGTTGCCGGTTTCGGCCAGCGCGTTTTTTATTTCCAATATGCCGGCGCCCGTTAGTTCGCGGATTTCTTTTAAAATATCGTGGGACATAGCTAATTTAAGATTTATGATTTTAGATTTATGATTTGGCTGCCTCGGTTGGCATAGGCACGTCTTTAGCTTCTTCTTTTACCGGAGCCGGCGCTGCTTGAACTTGGGCTTGCCTGCCTTCAATTACGGCCTCGGCAATGAGCGTAGCCATAAGTTCTATGACTTTGGTGGCGTCGTCGTTGGAAGGGATGGGGTAATCCACGCCTTCAGGGCTGCAGTTGGTGTCAACCAGGCCCAGTATTTTAACTTTGCTTTTTTGGGCCTCTTTTACGGCAATGGCGTCGTGCTTAACGTCGGTGACAAAAATTGCCTCGGGCAGTTTTTTCATGTTCTGGATGCCTTCGAACAATTTTTTAAGTTTTTCGATTTCTCTTTCTACCATCAGTCTTTCTTTTTTAGTATAATGGCTGTCCAGTTCGCCGCTGAGTTTCATGCTTTCCAATTTTTCCAGCTTGCGAATGGTTTTTTGGATAGTTTTAAAGTTGGTAAACGTGCCGCCCAGCCAGCGCACGTTTATGTACGGCATGCCGCAACTTTGGGCGGCTTTTTTTACAATTTCCTTGCTTTGGCGCTTAGTGCCTACAAACAAGAGCGTGCCGCCGCGGGCGCTGAGCTCTTGGGCGAACTTGGCCGCCTTCATAGCCGCTTTTTTGGTTTTTTCCAAATCCAAAATATGGATGTTGTTGCGCACCGTAAAAATATACGGCTTCATTTTGGGGTTCCATCTGGAGGTAGTGTGGCCAAAATGGGCTCCGCTTTTGAGCAACTCTAAAAGAGTAATTTCTCGCATAATTTTGTAACCCGATACTAGTGTAGTGTGCCGATCCCGTATCGCGCACGGGACAAGTTTATCGGCGACTAAGAAAGCCCATAAATGGGCGCACTACAATTAACGGATCTATCCTTTCCTTCTATTCCGCGGCCCCGGTTTGGCCCTCGGGCCAAATTCAGGTAGGAAGATGTGCGGAATATGTTTAATTAATAGTCTTGGCATTATAACAGGCCTTGACTTTTTTGGCAAGAGAGGGTAAAATAGATTGACAAGATTTAAAAGAATTAAAAGATTGCCAAGATTTATTCTTGTCACTCATGTCAATCTTGTTCACTCATGTTAATTATTTTATGAAACCCACCATCCACCCACAATTCAATACTAATACCGTTGTCAAATGCGCTTGCGGCGTAAGTTTTACCACAGGCTCTACGGTTAAAGAGCTCCATACGGAAATTTGCAGTTCCTGCCACCCTTTTTACACGGGCAAACAAAAACTGCTTGACGCGGCCGGTAACGTAGACAAGTTCAAAAAGCGCACGGCTACGGCCACTACTATTAAGGCTACGGTAAAACCGAAAAAAGAACGCAAAACCAGGGCCAAAAAGTAAACCCGATCAAAATCGGCAATATCAAAAAGAGCCCGTCCCTAAAATGCTGGGACGGGCTTTTAAGTGGTGCCGGCCTTGCGCCGGTGTTAACGGTGGCTGTAGAGCCAGGCGATTGCGAGCAGGAAGACCACAACCACCCCGGCAATAGACCACCACAGCACCTTGCGGGACTCTTCCTTGTAGATGTCAAAGGGGAATAACCCTTTGTAGAGCTTATTCAAGTCCTCGCCAAAGAGGGTTTGCGCCTGCGTGTGCAAGTCACGCGGCGCTTTTTGCGCTTCGGCCTCGTCCCCCTCTACTTCATCGGTGCGATCGGATGATTCCATAATCAGCTTGCCGTCCAAATAAAGAAAGGCATGCAAGCCGTTGTGGCCGCCGATGAAGTCGACGAGCAGGTTCGCTTCCACAGGTTCCTCCGTCCCATCTACCCTAGCTTCGCCGCTAAGGTGGAGCGGGCGTAGTTCGCCTGGTGGATGGCGCCAATTTACGGTTTTCATGGCCTGCCAGTAAAGGCTGGCCTTGAGTTGACATTGCGCTTTCAGGAACTCGGACATGCTTAGAACTTCGCCCAGAGCCCCAAATATCTGTTTCATAGTTACCTCTTTTTGGTTGTCTGCGGTTAAGGGTTGGTCTGCCGCCCAAAGCTGTCGGGCGGCAAACTAAAGAGTTTGGCATATGGGTTATTGGTTAATTGTTAATTTTTTCTTTTACCCAGGTGCGGATATAAGGGTTATATCCGCGCCTGAATAAAAGATTTTTTGGCCAGAGCCGCTGATGTTTTAAGCGGCTCTGACCGCTACCTAAATTTAGGCTGTATAAAATATATAGAGTGTTTTGGACCTTGTTACCCCTATGGGTCCGTTAGGGGGGGTGGCCAAGGAGAGGCAAATAAAAAACCGGACAGTCAAAAGCTTCAATTGCGGTTAACCAGTTAAAATTTTGGTTAATGCGGTTCATATATGTTAGGCTTAACAGTTCCTTTGATATACGAAGCTTGTAGTGGGGCTGCCGGGAGCTGGGTTGTATTATTAGTTGTTAGTCTGTTTCAACACATAGTTTTTAAGTTCTTTGCTTACATTTTTACAATAAACCCGGAATAAAATTCTGTCAAGAATAATTGACGTAATTCTGTGGATAACTTGTTACAGTTCTATATAATGGTAAGAAAATAAAAGAAATAATGTCATAAATGTTGGGCATTTTGTTAATATTTAATCTATTTTTTTAATAAATTTTAGTATTTTGTGATTTTTTGGCCGGTTTTTCACTAAAAATGTTATCCACGCTTGACAATAAAATTAAGAGGTATAATATAAAACTATAATTTGATCTGGGCAAAACCGCCTGGATGCTATTAAAACAAACCTAACACAATATTTATGGAATTAGCCCACGAACTGCAGAAAATCGGCCTTTCCGACAAGGAAGCCAGGGTTTACCTGGCTAACTTAGGCCTGGGACAGTCCTCTGTCCAAAACATTGCCCACAAAGCCGGAGTTAACCGAGCCACGACTTACGTGGTTTTGGAATCTTTAATTAAAAAGGGCTTGTGCAGCACCTTTAGCCAAAAAAAGAAGACTTACTACATTGCCAACGACCCCGAGCTGTTGACTACCTTGTTTAAGATACAAAAAAAAGAAATCGACGAAAAGGAAAAGTACTTCGCTTCCCTGCTGCCCCAGTTTAAAATGATAGACAGCCAGTCCACCGACAAGCCCACGGTTAAATTTTTTGAAGGCAAACAGGGCCTGCTTAATGCCATGGACGAATTTATTTTGAGTTATAACCGCGCGGGCGAAGACGACGACCAGGTTTATATGTTTTATAACCGTGACCAGGTAGACAGTTTCTTTACCGACCAGGAAAAAAACCAATTCCGCCAATTCCGCATTAAGCACGGTTTGCAGGTAAAAAGCGTTTATAACATGGAAAAAGGCTTTATGAAGGACACGCCCGACGGGGTTAGGCTAAAAGTCTCCGGCAAAGACTATGCCTTTAGTGCCGACATCGGCATCCACAACGAAGCGGTACGTTTTTTGATTTTTGGCAAAAAACCCTCGGGCATTATTATAAAAAGCCCCGAAGTCGCCCAAACCCTCTCTTCCCTTTTCCGCATGGCGTGGGAAACGGCCGAGCGCAAGGGACAGAGGGCGCCAGGCAAGAAAGAAAAATAACAATTTTATTTTAATATCCTCCTCTTATTTTAGTGGTGATTTTATGTATGTAAAAAGTATTAAGTATAATGTATAATGTATAAGGTATGGAAGCAGCATTTAAAAAAATTCTTGACGAATACAATCAGCTGACCGCGCAAATGTCGCAGGGCGGCGGTGTTGATATGGCAAGCCTAGGCAAAAGGCAGGCGGAACTTTTGCCTATAGTGGAAAGAATACAACTGTTGGAAAAGCTGGAAAAGGAATTGGCGGAGAACCAGAAATTACTGAACGATGACAATGCGGAGATGAAATCCATGGCCTTGGACGAAGGCCGCAGGCTGGAAGCTGAGATATTGGAACTGAAATCAAAAATTGAGGAGTCGCTTCTGCCCAAGGACGCCAACGATGACAAGAACGTGATTGTGGAAATAAGGGCCGGAGCCGGCGGTGATGAATCCACCCTCTTTGCGGCGGAAATGTTTCGGGCTTACGGCAAATATGCCGATGAAAATAAGTGGAAGGTCCATATTGTCTCTTCTTCCAAATCGGACGCGGGCGGGTTTAAAGAAATAATTTTTGAAATTTTTGGCTCCCGTTTGCCCGGCCCGTACTCTAAATTCAAATATGAATCCGGCGTCCACCGGGTCCAGCGGGTGCCGGATACCGAAAAGTCGGGCCGGGTGCATACTTCCACCATTACCGTAGCCGTCTTGCCGGAATTGGGCGAAAAAGATTACGTTATTGCGGATAAAGATTTAAAAATCGAAGCTACTACGTCTTCCGGCCATGGCGGACAGTCCGTTAACACGACATACTCCGCCATTCGCATTACCCATATTCCTACGGGTATAACCGCTCAGTGCCAGGACGAACGGAGCCAGGCGCAAAATCGCGAAAAAGCCTTGGCCGTCATCCGCTCGCGCGTTGCGGCGCACTACGCTGAAATAGAAAACAAAAAAGTACGCGACCTGACCAAATCACAAATCGGCACCGGCGACAGATCGGAGAAGATAAGAACTTATAACTTTCCCCAAGATCGCGTGACCGACCATCGCATTAACCAAAACTTCAACCAAATAAACTTGATTATGGAAGGCAAGTTCGGCGACATAACCGAAACTTTGCAAAAAGCGGATTTAATGGCAAAGAAGGAAGCGCTAAAGAAATAAGGTTTATGGAGCCTAAAGAACAAAAGCTAGTAATAAACCATAAAGGCGCGAAACAAGAGTTGAGTTATATCCTCCGCCCCGGTTCAAAGCCGACGATTTTATGGCTGCACGCCTTTAGCTGTAGCAAAGACGATTTTCTGCCGGCTTTTGCCAGCGCACTTTTAAGCGATTATACTTTGGCCGCTTTCAATTTTCCCGGCAGCCCTAATTCTCCCTACCCCACAAACCTGTCTTACAGCTTTGACGACTTAGTGGAAATCGCACAAGAGTTTCTTTTAAAGTTGGATTTAAAGAATGTAATAGTTATAGGCCATAGCACCGGAAGTTTGATAGCAGTTTTGCTGGCCAAAAATTATCCAGAGTTAGTTAAGGCAGCTGTTAGCGTGGAGGGAAATATGGATTTAGGGGATTGTTGGCTGACTTCAAAAATTTCGGATAGTTCATACGAAAACTTTGTTCAAAAAATATTGCCAGAATATATTGAGAGTTTAAAAGACGGACCAATAGAAATTTATGCCAAGCATTTAAAACGGGCGGATCCAAAAAGCAGCTACGATTACGCCGAAAGCGTCTTAAGGTATTCTAAAACCGGACTGGAAGACTTTTTAAGTTTAAAAGTGCCCAAATTGTTTGTTTACGCCTCGGAAAATTCCTCACTTGCTTATTTGCCTACTTTAAAACGGGCCTGTAAAACGGCCGAAATCCCGAATAGTAATCACTGGCCGACTTTAGAGAACCCGGAAGCGTTTTTTAAAGCTTTGGGCGATTTTATAGGTGGTTTAAATCTCAGATGACCATAAAAGAAGCATTAAAAAAATATTCGTCGATTGAAATTGAAATCTTACTTTCCCATATCCTTGGCAAATCCAAGGAGTTTTTGTATATGAATCGGGAAAACAAATTAACAATTAAGCAATTAAGCAATTTAGCAAAACTAATAAAGCGCAGGGAAAAGGGCGAGCCCATAGCTTATATTTTGGGCTATAAGGACTTTTGCGGCTTGAGGTTTAAGGTAAACAAAGACGTGCTAATCCCCCGGCCGGAGACGGAGGAGTTAGTTCATAAAGTTCTTCAAGTTTATAAAGCTGGCAAACCCTTAAGGATTCTGGACCTCGGCACGGGCAGTGGGTGTATTGCGATATCCATCCTAAAGGGTTTAGGGTTAAGGGCTAAGGGCATAGGCGTTGTTGCGTCAGATATTTCCGCAAAAGCTTTGGCAATTGCAAAACAAAATGCCAAAAAAAACATTCATACACGACTGTATGAATGTGAAGAAATTAACTTTATAAAAAGTGATTTGTTCAAAAATATAACAGGCAAGTTTGATGTTATTGTGGCCAATCTCCCCTATGTTCCCCTAAAACTTTTGCATCGTTTTATCCACCATAAACCCCCTCACCCCGGCCCTCTCCCGCAGGGGGAGAGGGAGGGAAAGGCGGTGGATGACCCGTTCCAAGGTTTAAAGTTTGAGCCGGCCTTCGCGCTAACGGACGGTACCAGCAGCTGGCAAATTTACCGCCAGTTTTTTGAGCAGGTGGGCGGCCACGTCTACGACGGCGTAGCGCGCCGATTTATCGGCAAATCAGGCCAGCCCATAAATGGGCACGCTACGACTATTTTTTTAGAAATAGATCCCTCCTCCAGAAAATTTTTAACCGAATACCAAAAAAAATACCTGCCTGGGTGGCAGATAAAATTTTACAAAGACTTCAACAATTTGTGGCGTTACGCCGAAGTTATTCCGAAACCAGGCGCTTAAAGCGCTCAAAATCTTCCTTGCCGTGGATGCGGGCGCGCGGCACTTCCATTAGGTTATCCAAATTCACCAGGTTGCCTTCGTGCACGGTTATACCCATGACAAAACCGGCTTTTTTGGCCTGCTCTAAGTAGGCTTGGTTGTAATGCCCGTATGGGTAAATCATTATCGGTTCAACGCTTGCCAGGTGGGTTTGAATGTCGTTCTGGCAGCCGCTCAAATTTTGAAAAATATAATCGGCGGAATATTTTTTATTGGTGCCGTCAAAATGGTTTTGAGTGTGGCAGACAATTTCATTGCCGGCATCGAAGGCAGAGGCAATTTCCTGCCAAGAGGCGTAAAAATTATCGCCCATCTGTAAATGCGGATACTGAGTAATAATTCCAAAACTGCCGGTAAAGCCGTATTTTTTTAAAATCGGAATAGCGTTTATAAATACATCGTCATAGCCGTCGTCAAAAGTAAAAATAACCGGCTTTTTGGGCATGGTAAATTTGCCCAAAGAGTAAAGATGGATATCGTTTAATTTAACGCTGGCGTAGCCTTGGTCGCGCAGCCATTTGGCCTGCTCTTCGAATTCAGCGGTTGAGACAGTCAGGTCGCTGCGCATCCTGCTGGCTTTGGCCGGGGCATCGCCAATGTGGTGGTACATTAAAATTGGCAGTTTGAGGGCGCGGCCTTTTTTTATGGCTTCCGGCGGTATGGGCAGGGGTTCGCGGTCTTTGGGCGTGACCAGGCTTTCAAACTTTTCTTCCGTTTGGTTTAAAAAGGCTACCTGCCGCTTATGCATGAGCCGGGCGGCTTCAGCGGAAACCGCAAAAATTAGGGCAACGCCCACCAGCAAGCCAATAACGATTTTTTGTTTTTTATCAGGTCGCATAAAAGTAGCTTAAGTATAACAAAACAGACCGTTCTAACAAAACGCCGCCCTGTTCTCACGGGACGGCGTTTTGGTTATTGCATAATTATTTTTTTTCTTCTTTCTTTTCCGCCTTCTCCGGTTTTTCAGCTTTAGGCGCCTTTTCATCGCCTGCTTTGGCTTCGCCTTCGGCCACAGGCTGGTCTTCGGCAGCGCCTTCTACTTTGCTGACGTCTTCAACCACCGGTACGGCCAGTTCGGCTTCCACGTCGCGCGGAGGCTGGACTTTGGCTACCATTTCCTCATTTGGCGCCAAAATTTTAACCTTAGCCGGCACCTGCAAGTCCTTAACATGGATAGAGTCGGTTAACTCTTTTAAGTTTTCCAAAGACACCGAAATGCTGTGGGGCAAATCACTTGGCAAACATTCCACCTCAATTTCGTTTAAAACTTTAACCAAAACTCCGCCCATAGTTTTGACGGCCGGTGATTCCCCGGTGAATTCCAAGACGACCTTGGCTTTGAGTTTTTCGGTCATGCTGACTTCGTAAAAGTCAACGTGCGCCGGGGCGCTGGTTAAATAGTGCCGTTGCAAGTCGTGGATTAAAACGGGGTGGGTTTTGCCGTCTTCGGTGACCAGTTCAATAATAGTGCTCTCCCCGGCTTTCCTTAAAACTTTCTCAAATTCCCGGGCGTCAACGTTTAAGGCGACGTTTTTGACTTTGTGGCCGTAAAGTACGGCCGGCAGCTGTCCGGCTTTGCGGAATTTGTCGGGGTTGGTTTTTACGTCGCGAACTTTGGCGTTCAGCTTGAGCTTGTCCATTTATTTGCTTTCTGTTGGCCGGCCCATCGGTTTTGTTGTGTCATTCCGGAAATTTTATATTGTTATTAAAAT
>Ga0207111_10106_pt1 | contig 20634 bp, 20 predicted proteins | sample Alteio_BWMinHeat_71_FD_153577 | JGI IMG/M metagenome (GOLD analysis project Ga0207111, IMG submission 153577) | Enriched cells from forest soil in Barre Woods Harvard Forest LTER site, Petersham, Massachusetts, United States -... | ecosystem: Environmental > Terrestrial > Soil > Temperate forest >... | reverse complement strand
GTATTCGGTATATGCGAACAACCGCTTGATGCAATGACCTTGAGAAGTAAAACGGTTTTAGGAACAAAAAAAAGTACTAAGCCGAAAAGAAGCAAAAAACAACAAAAAGACGAGAAGAAAGACGAGAAGAAAGAAGAGCATGTTGTTAATCCTACTCATGCTGTATACGATCGTTTTTTGTGGCATCTTGATGGGAAAGATAGTGAGAACGCTGAATCAATAAGCAAATCTGATTGTTATAATCTCTTGGCCCATGTTTCTGGACAGTTATTTTTAACCTTCTACATCGCCATGCAAACTAATTTTAGTTCATCTTTATGGTTTAGGCCTGATGAAGATGATATTTATGAAAAGTGTAGAACCCTGTATAACAAAGAATATTCACGCAATCGTCAAAGACGAGTGCCGTCACTGAGCTTGGTTATAAAATACGATCTTTTGCGAATGTTTCAAAAAGTTGACCAGCAGCTCTGCGTGAATCCTGAAAATCTTTCAATGCAACAAGCTCAAGCAGTGATGGCTGAAGCATTGTGTGTCATGCATGAAGCATTGGTAAAAATACACAAGCCAGCCTATCTGTATGATTACAACGTTGATGATAACGGTGAAGAAAATAAAGATGAAGACATTGATGAAGACGAACAAAAGCTCATTGGGGGTGTTTGGAATAATCCTATCGCTCTAGATATAAGACCAAGAGCTCGAGAAGCGTATCGAAGCTTTATTAAGTTTATTAGACTATATGAAGAAGATCAGGCTATTGATCAGCACGATCTCAACGTTGATAGTATTACACCGATGATCTTTGTTATTCGCGATATATTGGTAAAGATTCTTGATCCTGATTTTGGTGGCGGTATTTATCGTTTTGGACGGAGTAAGCAACCAGCAAAATTTGTTGAAAAAAACGATTATCTTTTTAAGAGTATTTACAAATTAGATCAAGAAAATTATGACCTGTTTGTGGGAGGTTTAAACGGTTTAGTTTCCCGAAATTTTGCAGCTCGAGCAGATCAAGGGCACGACCAAGAAACATCACGTGAAATCTACAGGAATACCATACATGCATTTTCAAAAGCCCATGTGACATTGGCATGTGTCGGGACAACATTACCTGGTTATATTGATGAAGATAGTTATAGACCACAAGATCAAAATGCTTTATTGACTGACACATCAAAAAATGTGGTGTCATGGGCCCTTACGTCTGATCAGACAGGAGAATTGGTTACACCCCTCCTTGATCGTGGTGTAAATATTCGAATTCAAGAGATACAAGAGGTATTGGAAGAACCATTGCCAGAGTTGCAAGCGGTTAGAAAAATAATTTTTGATCGTATTAGGCGTAGCGCTATAGTTGACGCTATGAACAATAGTATCGTGCAGAATCCTGAAATGATCGATCATATGCTGCAACAAATGATTGATTTTGTGCCACAACAAGAAGAGTTATTTGATTTTATTGCTCGTTTGGTGAACTGTGCTGGTCCTTATGTTCAAGCAATTCTTAATTCCCCAAATGATGCAATACGAGCAAAAATTCATCCTGCTATGAAGCGATCAGAAAACGATCCGGTAACATTATTTGGCAGGACCGTTGAAAATATTATCGCAAGAAATAAATGTAAAGTTGATACAAAAGATTGTGAAAACCAGCATGTTTATATTGATGCAAATATGCAGACCTTCTTTCTCAATAATGATGTTAAATATGTACCATCACGTGATAACAAACGGTTCGAAACGATGTCAATAGAAGATGCTAAAAATGAAATGTGGAAAACATTACAAGACGCTGGATCATATCGATGCGACTGTTTGACTCACCCAAATTATATTGATTGTTTTTTGGTGAACGCATTACCGGCAGGGAAATTATTGGATTATCTACAAAATTTATATGGAAAATTCGGTATGACCATGGGACAGTTCTTTGTGCATGGGGAGACGGCTCATGAGGCTGTCTCTATGGCTAAGACTTGTCAAGACAGGGGCGTATCGGTTTTAAAGAGCCTGATTGAACAAATTAAAGAGCAAAATAAGCTGTTTGTACAGGATGAACAAGCGGTGAAAAATGAACACGCGAACCAGTTTGCAGATTCTGTACATTCAGATGATGGCAAAGATGCTGCGGGTAATCATGATCTTCGGCATGATCTTATTGATTCTCTGTATCAACAAAATATTTTACAGGAAGAAATGGCGACGCGCGATGGTTTTTTACTGTCATTGGTAATGAAGATGAGCGGTATGCCAGATCCAGAAGATGCTGTTCAGCCCCAAACACTTCTTGAATTTCACCAGGAGCTTATTGCTGAGCTTCAAGAAGAATGTGAGACATCAGGTTCGCATTATATCTGGTCTATTTTAAAAGCAGTTCGCGATACGGTGCAGCAACGAGCTGAGCAGATTGGTTATAGAAACTACGGGGCTTGATACAAAACAGTTTTCTTTTGAAGAGTTTCTATTTGTAACTATTTGTAACTGTAAAATAAAAAAAGCCTCTTTTTAAACGCTTTTTTACCCCCCGGTTGCCATTTTTCACCCCTCGGTGTAAAATTACAATCTGTATATATTTGTTTAGTTTTTAATCTTTAAAACGAAGGAAAACCTATGAATCAGTCTTTTACATTAGGTCGATTAATGGTACTGATGACCGCATGGTTATTTTGTGCATCGAGTGATGTTTTTGCTATGGAACACGAAGGCAAATATGTTGTACCAGCCGTAAATAGAAATATACCTAAAGATACTCGCCCAACAGGCAATGTGCTTCGAGGAGCACTTGAATTTTTGCATGATCAAGAAAAATTATTTGATCATATTGCCAATCTTTTAACTTACCAAGGAAGTTATGTTCAAGAAATTCTTGGTTCAAAACATGATATAATACGCAAAAAAATTCATCCTCATATGAAGCGTTCAGATAAAGATCCTGTAACATTGTTGGGCAGAACTGTTGAAAGTATTATCAAGAGAAATAAGTTCAATATGGATCGGAAAGATACCCAAAACTTGGGTGCCGAGATCGATGCAAAACTGCTTAAATTTTTGATTCAGAGCGGTGTTAAATATGTTCCATCAAGTGGTGACAATAAACGTTTTGAAACAATGTCGAGAAAAAAGACTTATGATGAAATGTGGAACACGCTCTCTGAAGCATCGACCAACCCATCCGATTGTTTCTATCAAACTTATATCGATTGTATTTTAAGGATGATATTATCGGAACAGGATTACATTAAACATTCCTGTGCACCACTGCTTGATCGCATAGGAAAAATGTTAGAGCAGGAAAAGGTAGATGAGGTTGAGGTAGATGAGGTTATTGAGCCAGATGCTTCGGATATGCATGGTCCAGCATTGGGTGATATAACCGAGCGCGAAAGTTCTCGAAACAATTCTCCTGCAAGAGGGAAGAAGGAAGATCAACGGTCGCCTCCAAAACACACATCACCAAAGCGTTTAAATAAAGAAAATAAAGAACCGAATTCTCCAAAAAGATTAGGCTTGTCACCAAAGCGTCGTCTATCCCTCGGTAAAAAAATTAATGAACCAAGCGTTTCTGAAGAAGTGATTGTTCAAGAAATAGACGGGAAAGATGCGAAGCAACAACAAACAACAGCAGATACAGAAGTTAATGATGAATTTGTTGATGAAGGTGATACACCAGAACAGTGTGATGAACAAAAAGAGCCCGTAACAGAGCTTGGCATGGTGATTGATGAGTTGTGCGAAAAGAATGCGCAATACGACGCTCAATATGTTCCATGTTATAATGATCATGAAGCAATGTTGAAGAAGGAAGCAGGTGATGTTGCAGTTAAAATTCGCTCTTTGATGCGACACAAAGTTGCCTATGTTCCGGCATCACCAGAAACAGCTTCTGAAACGGTTGAAGATTCGTATGCAATCATGATTAAACGTTTACATGCTGTTGCAGACAATTCAAAAGAATTATCATTGGTTCGCATGCTTTTTCAGTGTGGACTTTTAGCCAAGCAATTTCTGTTATACGATCAATTACCATATCATCGTTTTGATCATCTCATTGCTCTTTTTACCGAAAGTTGCTTAAGAATTGATGATGTAAAAATGATCGTGCGAGATGAGCATGGTATCAATTGGTATATATACCTCGGAAAATTTTGGCAAGCCATTGATACGATTGTTGCGCAAATAGAAGCGTATACCGGTGTTGATAACATCCATGAAGTCATTCGTGACGAAAAGACACCTGAAACATTTCTTGCCGGGCTTGTTGAATATATTGTTCGTAAAAATGTTGAATATCGTGATATGCCAGAAGATAAGCTGAAAATAATGGCTGATCGTTATGTTGCAATACTTTTATATTTCGAGAATAAACAAATAAAATATGTTTCTCAATTTGATCTTAAACATACTCCTGAGTTTATAGAAAAGATGTCGCTTGAAGAATCGTATAAACCGATGGCTTCAACATTAACCCATGCAGCTGATCAATTTAAAGAGAAGAAATTAGCCTATTTTATTACGCGACATCCTCTCTTTGTATCACGATTTGATCTATCAATTTTTAACACTGAAATGGATTATCTCCACTACAATCCAGCGATGCCTGACACCGTATTAAAAAGATACGAACGTGGTGGATTGGCTGGTTATCACCTTACATCCAGACGAGCTGAACGGGCTGCAAAAGCTGCTCAACGTCCTTCTTTTGCAAGGCTGTGGGCTGAATCTCCTCAACAACGTTCTATTCCAGAGCTGTTGGCATACATCGATAAACGTTATCCAAATCGCTCAAAGAGTGGGTGCGTACGTGGACGTTAAAAATATTTTTTATATAAATTTTTGTAAGCTTTGCTTTGTTAATTACAATATTATTTTTTTAAGGCTTGGATCCTGAAACGAGTTCAGGATGACAATAATATCTTTTTGGTCTTATGAAAATATCCCATAAATTTGCTCTTTTTATCCCCCACAACGTCCGATAATTATTTTATTATGTAAAAAATAGCGCAAATTATAATAATTGTTGCGGGGAGTCAATTTCTTGCAAAAAATATGGTAGGCTAGCGCTTATTTAAAACTTTCAAGATATAAGTGATAGGATTACCATGAATGAGAAAGAGAATAAGAACCTTTTTCAAGATACATTAAATCTTCCACAAACCGATTTTTCACTCCGTGCCAATGCGAGCGAAAAAGAACCTGCTTTGCTTGCCCGTTGGGAAGCAGAAGGGGTAGCACAAGCTGCTACCATTAAAAACAAGGGGAAGAAAAAGTTTATTTTGCATTTTGGCCCTCCTTACGCCAATGGCCATTTGCATTTGGGACATGCCTTATCCTATATTTTAAAAGATATTATTTGTAAATATAAACGCATGACCGGCCATTATACACCGTTGGTACCTGGCTGGGATTGTCATGGTTTGCCGATTGAACTCAAAGTAACATCTGAACTTGGTATCGAGAACAAACGCGATACGGTCGATCGGGTTGAATTCAAAAAATCGTGCCGTGATTATGCAAACAAATGGATCAAGGTTCAAGCACAAGAACTTAAAGAACAAGGGCTTTTGCTCGATTATGCCAAACCGTATATAACCATGGACGCTTCATACGAAGCTTCGATTTTGCGAGGTCTAGCAACTTTTGTGGAAAAAGGGTACATCGAACGTAAAGGCAAGACGGTACCATGGTGTTCTTCGTGCCAGACCGTACTTGCTACCGCAGAAATTGAATATAAAGATCGCAAAGATCCATCATGCTATATTTTGTTTCCACTCGAAATTGAAGCTGCAAAACTGGTTTTCCCGTTTTCGTTTGAAAAAAATCCAGATATATCAATTAACTTCTTGGTATGGACAACCACACCATGGACTATTCCATTAAACCGTGCCGTGGTTTTAAATCCATCGGCGACCTATGTTTTATTACAGGGCAAAGAACCAAACCAAGCATTTATTGTTGCCAAAGAGTTAGCCGATAAAGTTTGTGCGCAAGCTGGTATCGAAAAAATAGTGCTTGCTGAGTGTGATTCAATTGTATTTCAAAGCAAGCGTGCGCAACATCCTATTATCGAAGATTTGACGGTGCCTGTTTTACTGGACGATTCTGTATTGCTTTCAGATGGTACCGCGTGTGTGCATTCAGCACCTGGATGTGGTCCTGAAGATTATTTACTCGGTCTTCGTAATGGGCTAGAAATTTTCTCACCGTTATCATCAGATGGTAAATATACCGTTGGCATCAAGCCTGAAGAGCTTGTCGGTATGCCGGTTGTTGACGGTCAAATTTGGGTGATAAAAAAATTGGCTGCATCGGGGCGCCTGTTTCATAAAGCAAGCCTTAACCACTCGTATCCCCATTGCTGGCGCTGTCGCAATGGGTTAATGTTCCGAGCAACTGATCAGTGGTTTTGTGATTTGCAAAAGCATGATTTAGTAAAACGAGCACTTTCAGAAATTGAAAAGATTGAATTTGTCCCATCATGGGGCCAGGCGCGGTTGCATGCATTTATCTCAAACCGTACTGAATGGTGTATTTCGCGCCAACGGCAGTGGGGTGTTCCAATACCGGCATTACTCTGTAAAGCATGTGGGTGGGCTTTTGTCGGTAGTGATTTTATTCATAAAGTAGCTGATAAAGTAGCACAGCATGGCATTGAATATTGGGATACGGCAACGATTACAAGTTTAATCAAAGACGGTATTTTGCATGAAGGCTTTGCGTGCGGCTCGTGCGGGAATACCAATTTAAACGATTTTGATATTGAACGCGACATTCTTGATGTCTGGTTCGACTCTGGCATGAGTCATGATGCTGTATTATATCGGGACAAAGAGCGCTTAGGATTCCCCGCTGATATGTACCTTGAAGGTTCTGATCAACATCGCGGTTGGTTTCAAAGCTCGTTACTTTGTTCGATGGTTGTGCATGATCAAGCCCCCATGCGGACCATTTTAACGCACGGATTTATTGTTGATGAAAATAAACATAAAATGTCTAAATCGTTGGGGAACACCGTTGCGCCAAACGAAATTATGCAAAAATATAGCCGTGATATTTTACGTTTATGGGTCGCAAGTGCTGACTATGAAGGTGATATTGTTATCTCTGAAAAACTGTTACAAAACGTTGCCGAAATCTACCGCAAAATTCGTAACACCTGTCGCTTCTTACTCTCAAACTTGTACGACTTTGATATCACCAAAGATGCGGTTCATGTTGACCAGATGATGGCGCTTGACCGGTATGCCCTTGCGCAAGTAAGTTCTGTGTATGAAAAGGTAATGCAATCGTATGAAAAATATCATCTTACCGGCGTTGTGCATTCGATTAATAATTACTGTACGAAAGATTTAAGCGCTGTGTATCTCGATATCTTAAAAGACCGTTTGTATGTTGAGAAAGCTGATAGCCTGCAACGTCGCTCAGCTCAAACCGTTATGTATCATATTTTGCATACGCTTACTCAGCTGATGGCGCCAATTTTATCGTTTACGGCCGAAGACCTTTCTGATCATTATCAAAAGGGTGCAAAGACCTCCATTCATCTGCAAGATATGGCTGCACCGCAGGCAGATTGGCTGATGCTTGAAGCGACCAGTAAACAATGGGCATTGCTTGAAGAGATGCGCGATGCGGTCTTGAAAATGATTGAGGTTCAGCGAGAGCAGGGTGTGGTAAAGCATTCGCTTGAAGCGCAGGTGACGATGTTTATTGATCCAGCAAGTGAACAGCATAAAACGCTCCAAGCGTTTTTATCGCGTTTGAAAGAAGATTCGAATAGATTTTTTATCGATTGGTTTATTGTTTCACAGGTTGCTTTTGCGCAAAGTGCTACAGGGTTGGAACAATCTGCAGCTCCATGGTTATCGGGCTTGGTGCAGCATGCAGCGGGGGTAAAATGTCCACGCTGTTGGCATTGGAATGAGACGCAGCATGAAAAGCAGTTGTGTCAGCGTTGTGAGAATGTTGTAGGAAAATAAAAAAAGGGCCGGTTTTTTCAACCGGCCTTGTTTTTTAATTGCGTGTTAGGTTAGTGTGAAATATCAGAGGTATAGACATTGGCAGCAGGAGCACCCTTATTTTTAAGTATTCCTACAGGAAGCGACAGAGACATAGGCTTAGACAAATGACTGTCTGCAATCCCAATGTTAGTAACCGCAGTAGTGAGCTGCTTTTTGGTTAATCCTTGCATTGAATCCATCAACGTTTTTGTATCATTCGTAGCAACGCTACCACCTTTACTTTTGATCATGCTAAAAATTTTAGAGACTGCCAATTTTTTATCTTGGCTGCTCGCTGGTGCTGAATCTGTTGAACTCATCGAAAATAAAGGCTCCTGGAGAGCTACAACTCCCATCACGAGACCTGAAAGTATCATCACTTTTGTCATGTTTTTCATACGAAACTCCTTTGGTTAAGTCTTTTTAGTTATATTAATAAATATTAGCAACTTGTTTAAAAACGCTATTAGGATAGTCGACATCAGATTGATGAGCCGCGGCCTTATCCTGAATCATTTTGACAGCCCTTTTGAGCTGATTGCTCGTTAATTTTAATGCCATAATTTGACCACCCCATTTGCTTTGCACGTCACCTGTTAATTTTATGTTGAGTGCTTTGCCGATGTTATCGTTTGCTGAACGTATCTCGTCGCCACTAGCAGGTGCGGCGCCTCCTTTTTTATGTAAAGATCCCATGATATTTCCCGAAAACAAGGGCTCCTGGAAAGCGATGACTCCCATCACAAGAGCTGAAAGCATCATTACTTTAGTTATCTTTTTCATAAGAAACTCCTTTTTTAAAAATTACTTATTGCTGAGCGCAGCATTTTGAAGTATGCCGAGCACTTCACTTACCTGCACCATGTCTTGGTCTTGCTTTTGAAACATTCTAATTTTAATCGACTCAATCGCTCCGTTAATTTGAGCGCGGTTTAATTTGGCGACAGCACCTGCCAAACTATTTTGGTCAGCTTGCGAAATAGTTACCGGCATCGCTTGCCCAACGCCTTCGGCTGCTCCCCGCGGTGTTTGTTTTTTAAGCATGCTAACAATGTTGTTAACATCGTCAGTAGTAGCAGCACTCTGCTGCGCTTGTAATGATCTGTGTAGTGATACGCCCACCGATATAACTCCCAGAATCAATCCTGAGATTGCTATTAATTTGATTAGTTTTTTCATCATTTACTCCTTTTCTTGAGTCTGAGAAAATATTATTAGTTGGGTGATTGAAGAATTTTTACAGCATCATCTTCAGTCACTGGTTGCTGGAGCGTCTGTGTCTTCATTCTAATAGACCGAATAGCCTTGTTAATTTGGTCGCGATTTAATCCTACCATCGCATTTCTCAATTTTTCTTTAACAGCTTGTATATGCGTTTCGAGCGGAACGGTTTCTGATGTTTGTGTTAGGGTAAGCATCGAATAAATAGTTCCAACATCCTCAGGAGCTGCTTGTAATGGCTGCTGGAGAGATGATAGAGCTCCCATCAAGAGACCTGATAACACTATTATTTTAATTGAATTTTTCATGCGTTAATTCCTTTCATTTCATTTCAAATTTTACTTCTTACTGACGAGCGGCATCTTGAAGCATTCTGATCGAACTTTTCACCGGTAAAGCAGTAGGACTTGCATCCACCGCTTGATGAATTTGTTCGATAGCTTTTTTAAGTTGATCAAGACTTAACCCTCTGATGGCAGTTTTCAATTGCTGTCTTTGTCCTTGCGAAACATCCGATGGCTTTCTTCCTTTTTCTTCAAGGGTTTGATAAATCGAAGCAACCATTGCATCATGTCCCGTCGCGCTCAGGTCATCAAGTTTCGCGTTGAACTCTTGAACTTCTTTTGGTTCACCTGTGCTCATGAATTTTTTTAGTTCTGCGACTGCAGCATCTGCGTTTTGGCTATAAGCAGATAACGTCTGGAGAGAAACAATCCCCATCAAGAGACTCGATAGCATCATAATTTTGATTGAATTTTTCATGCGTTAACTCCTTTGCTTTTATTTCTTATTATTAAACGTATTTTTTCTCTTCTTTATTTAAGCCTAGCATGTTTTAATTCAGTTTGTAAATAATTTAGAAATATTGAGAACAGGGGGAAAAGACGCTATTTTTGATGAATTAAGGGCGTTTTTTGCTCAAAAGAGCGTGATCTTCTGTTATTGAAAATCGTAAATATTCAATGAAACTGCCCGATTACAGATTATATCGATGCTTGAATGTGCTGCAATATGTTTAAAGTACGATCAAAAGTAAGTGGGCCGCTTGAACTTTGTACTTCGGTATACATCTGCTCGATAGCGCTTTCAAGTTGTTTTTGTGACAACGTCTTGATAATATTTTTTATTTTCTTCTTGTTGTCAGGTGTGAAGCCGCTACTTCCTTTGTGAGCTAGCATCATATCCGTGTTTTTAATGAGATCAAGATGTTGGGTGTTAAGGTTTGCCAGCTTAGCGCCAACGATTGTTTTTTCATCTTCTTGTTGTATATCTAAGTTACTTTGTAATAGGGTAAAAACCGCGTTTCTTTTTGCATCTTCTTGCTGGGAAAATACAACATGTTGTAGTGAGAAAATCTCTACGACCAGGCACGACAACACCAAGAACTTTGTTATTTTTTGCATAGCACAACCCCTTTCTTTTTATTCTTTGATTTCTTTGATTTCACTCTTTTTCTTCTCTGTTAAGCATAACATGCTTTAATTCAGATTGTAAATAATTTAGAATCAAAGAAAGGGTGGCGGGGTGAAATGAAACATGAAAACTAGATTTTGAAACGGTTTGCAAGGATGACCACACAAATGATGGTACCGAGCAAGAAAATAGTTTTAAAAAGAATGACTTTAATTAACAGTTTATTATCCATGAATTCTCCTTTTTTGAGCCCATACGATGTATGTTCTTTTTTTGATCAAATTTTTCAATAAAAATGTCCTCTTATAAAATTATAATAAAAACAGATTGATGAAAGCAATGATATCGAAAAATTGTATGAGTTCTCTTTGTCGGGGAGGTACGCACGGCCATTGGGACAACAACCGTGCGTATGGTTTGAATCTTGCCAAATTATGGTTTAAAGTCAGGATTTTCTTTGGTTGCATCTGCAATAACTTGATTGATTGTTGAATTTACCGAGTTTGCCGTTGCTTCAGTGTCTTTTGCAATTCGTTGGGCATTGCTGATATCAGAAACAGTTTTTTTGGCGTTCTCGTGCCATTCTGTCAATCTCTGCAACAGATACCGGGGTTGTCGTATCTCCCCCTGTAGGCTTTGGTTTTGGTTGTTGTTGTGCAAGAAGTTTTTTAGTATTATCGTTGATTTGTGAAATGCTCGCTCTCGCTTTATCCACGGTATCTTGAGCTTTTTTGATAACATTTTGTAATTTTGTAGCTTGATTTTCCTTTGCTTGTATTCGATCATCAATCATTTTTTGAACCTGTTTTTGCATATTTTGAGCATCGCGCAAATCATTTACTGATTTTTTAAAACTGCTTAAAGATGAGGTGATATCTGATCTGATACCTAATGCTTCTTGTTTTGCGGCTAATGCGTTATTGGTAAGCTCTTTAAGATCGGTTGATGATGGTGGGTTAAGAACTTCTTTGAGTTTTGATTCAGGTACCATCACATAACCTTCGGGTGGTCTTTGAGAAGATGGTAGTACTGCTTGGGGTGCGACAAGGTTAAAGCTTGCCGAGAGGAGCAAAAAAAGTATTAAAACAACCATGAGTTCTCCTTTTTTAATTTTGATAACGTTCAGCTTAACTAATTTCATGCGTTCCTTTGCTCACTTTCGATTGGGTTTGAAGTTGCTGTTTTTTTGCATGAGATTTCTTGTTTTTCTTGCGCTGCTCGTTGATTTTGGGGGTTGAGGCTACTGTGATGGGCGTATTGGTTATTGCTGTTCTTCGTTGGGCCAGGAGCGCCTGGTATGATTTTGTTGGTTGAGCACGATGTGGAGCTGCTGCTGTTATACACCCAAACACAACACCTATGACAAGCGCAGAAATCCAGTGCATATACGTTTCCATGGTCCCTTCTCCCCGGTTTTTTCAGTTATCGTCTATTTCTGAATTAAAGATAGCAGAAAATAGTACAAATATTCAATAAAAATTATTTTTAGTAGTAAAAACCGGCCCAGAGTAGGGCCGGTTTTTATGACAATGGTTGGTTAAGAACGGCTATGCATTGTTCTTAATGATCATTTATTTTTTTTCGTTCAAATCGTTCGTGCTCGTTCAAGAGGGGGTTTAACTGGAGTTTTAGGTTTAGCCTCAGTTTTTTTGTCTTCTTGTGGTTCTAGATCTTGCTCCTCCTCTATTCCCTCCATAGTTTTGATTAATTGCTGTAATTTTGACGGGCCCTTTGTAAGAGCTCGAAAGTTTTTTTCAAAATCACTTAAAACTTTACTTATTTTTACAAGCGCTTCTCGGGCATTATCGCGGGCTTTTTCTTGGACTTTAGTAAGAGGTTTAGGTGCTGGAGCGGGTGCTTTCGTGTCTGTAGGTTTTTTTGTTTCTGGTTGAACAATCTTGATTTTTTCTTGAACAATTTTTTCATATTTTTTGTATAGTTCTTCTGCCATGTTATTTACCTCTTGTTTGATTTTGTCTGTATGCTTCTCCATGGCTTTGACGCCGAGAATATTCTTTGCCTGAGATTGCTCGTGAGAGAGTTTTCTGTATTCTTCTGTTTGTATAGCTGGAGGCAAACCTTCATCAAGAGGCAGGTATGTTGCTGAACGTACAAGCGCAGGGATTGCTTTTTCATAAGCTTCTGTTTCTCCAGATGTCCACTCGGAAGATTCCGTCAATTTTTTTTGTTCGCTTTCGCTTAATTCACTCAGCGCTTTTTTTTGTTGGTCTAAATGATTTGCAAGGTTGCTGAGAGCTGATCCTTTCAATGTTGCTTGCGCATAATTTTCATCGGTACCTTGAGCTTTTTTCGCACCTTTGACATCTTTTTGATCTTTGCCGGTAAACTCTTTATACCCTTGGGTGATTTTTTTCAAATCATCGATAATCGTTTTCTGCAGACTCAATGCGCGGTTCTTAGAGGTAAGAGGCTTTTTTGCTTCATCGGGGCTGCGGAATCCCACATTCTTTTTTTCTGTTTCATCATCATCATCATGATCGCGGTTGTAGCCGCTGCGTCCACCACCGCGAGAAACTCCACGTCCACCGCGCGATCCAGAAGAACGTGGTGAATAGTCTGATGAATAATCTTTGGAGCTTGGCTTCCAGCCGCGAGAGCCACTGCCGCCTCGGCCTCCGCTTCCCCAACTGCCGCCTCTGCCACCGCCACCCCAACTACTACCTCTGCTGCCACGACCACCTGAATATCCGCGGCCACCGCCGCCGCTGCTGTAGCGTGAGGATCCTGAGCTCTTGCGTTTGCTCGCAAATGCTTTTTCTGCCTGCTCTTTCTTTTTTCGAGCTTCTGTAATAATTCCTTCAGCTTTTTTCCCCTGGGTGATTTCCGCCGTTTTTTGGCCAAGATCGGCAAGTTCTTTCAAATAATCCAAAAATTGTGCAGCCACTTTTTCTTTTTCGTTTTCTGGTGCTCGTCGTGCATATTGAGGAATTTTGGGTGATTTTTTTTCAAGCGCTTCTTTATCTTTTGGATTTTTTGGCGATTTGCCTTCTTTTTTCGATTGCGATTGGAGCAAAAGTTCATCAGCAAGATCGGTATCATCAACATACGCTGCATTCAGAGATACCGTAAACAGTGGTGCAAGCAGCGTGAGAGTATAAAAAATTTTTTTCATGAATTTCCCTTTTTCTATTGTTATTCAGTTTCACGTGGGGCAGGTGGTGCTTTTTTTGACTTTTTACCACGTTTTCCTGTCTTAAATTTTGTTACAGCTTCTTCCTGTTCTTCTTCGTCAGTCTTTTTGGTAGGTTGTTTGGCTAATTCACGAACTTTTTTGCCTTGTATGTCTTCTAATTCTTTCTTGAGTGTTGGGGCTTTAATTTGTTCATCGAACTTTTGTACTTTTTTCAGCTGATTAACAAAAAGCTCGCGATAGGTTTTCATGTCATCTTTGAGTTTATCTTTAGATTTTTGTTCCCCTTTTTCAGTTGAGGGCTGAAGAAGAATTTTTTGATAGAGTGTTTTGCTGGTGATAATACCGGCGCTGGTGCTAAAAAGTCCAACGAATCCATCGTATGCCATCAACTCTTCTTTGTAATCGGGCCCAATATCAGGATCGGCCATAATTTTTTTTATAATCGATTGCAATGAGTCGTTAAATTTTTTGAAAAGTCGTTTACTTGCATCAAGGCTTGCCTGAGCAATCCAAGGTTTTCCGGTCTTTTTCTCTTTTTCAACAACAGGGTTGGTAAAGAGTTCATAGTCATTAAGTTTTGAAGTATCAATGCTAGGCTTGCCTGTTTCCTTGCCCGATGTTTGAGCAGTAGTAGATTCTTTTTTTACCGGTTTTTCTCCCTCTTCTTCTTCTTCTATTTCTTTAAATATTTTTTCCATGTCTTGAGCGAGTTGATCCCAATCGACATCTTTGAAAAGATTTTCAAAAGGGTTTGCCTCTTCTGGATGTATCGAGTGAAAGGAGAAAAGAGAGATGAGTATAAAGAACATATTCATCATATTTTTTTTCTTCATTACATTTCCTTTGCTAGTATGAAGATAGGAATTCTGAAAAAAACCTTTTGTTTTTTACCTTACGAAGTTACTGCATGTTCTGTCAAACAGTTGCATGCTTAGAGAAAGATCATGCGGAGAAAGCGCTTTTTTTATATTCAACGATCATCATCATTTTTACTTATCGAGCTTGGTATCGCCTTGGCAATTTTTTCAATTTTTGTTGGAGCGATTACCGCTGTACAGGTTTCATTAATCAAAGCTCAAGCCCTTGCCCATGGGCGCATGCAGGCGCTGAGCCATGCAATGAATATTGTTGAAGGCGGCAACAGCAAAAAAGAAGAGCGGGATGACGACCAGATTTTTGATGTTCAGCAGACCGAGCAGGCGGTGATCTTTGATCTCATAACAATTGCGCGGCTTCAATCAATGACTGAAAAACGCATTGAACAACCGGAGACTGCGCTTACCGTGCTGACGGTTCAAAAAAAGCATATCAATGGATCTGCCACAATTGTGATCCCGATGATATCGATGACAAGGAAGATGTAATGATGCGTATTCGACCAGCTTTTACGCTTATTGAAGTATTGGTATATGGAGCGCTTCTTTCGATTTTTGCCGTACTCATGTTTGGTTTTGTTGGTTCCATGCGTCAACAAATCGAACAGGTGCGCATGGTTGGAGCACATGAACTTACCACAGCTCTTGCGCTTGACCTGATGAGGCGAGATCTGGTGAGTGCAGATATGCAGCGTTCTATATGGGACCCGGCTGCGGGTGTCTCTACAAAATCGGTATTGGACGAAAAGGGGCGAGTGACGCAGCTATCGGTTGGATGGCAGTGCGTCAAAAATGGTATAAAGCGGTATGAAGGGAATTATGATTTTACACAACGAAAATGGCTCAAACGCGCCACCAGTTTTTATGGCTGTTCTTTGAGTGACATGAAATTTGAGCTTCGTTTGAGTCATGATCGGCAGTATGTTGAGCAGGTGGTTATAATCTATAGCACGCCAAAAATAACGCTCATGCCGGTATCATCACCGCAATCACTCATTGTTTTTCAAGAGAACATTCGTTTGCGAAATAGGGTGCTTGCATGACGCAACAGAAGCAGGGCTTTGCATTATTACTCGTTTTACTTTCGACCTCAGCCATCATGATGGTTGGTCTTGCATGTTGGTATCAAACAAGTTTGCAGGTTGATGTTGTTATTGAGCGGGAGTGTTTTTACAAAAATTTTTATAGCGCATCGGCGGTGCTTGATGCCGGTTTGCAGCTGCTTAAAAATAATTTTGATCTGTTTGCCGGTGAGCGTGTTAATGCTCAGATGCCCGTTCAGCTCGATCTTAGCGCGGTGATACGTGGTTTGCAGGGAAATGCTTATCGAGCTATTCTTACCATTGATAAGCCGGTGCTGCCAATGAAAGATGCAGCATTAGCAGTTTCGGTGCATATGTATGAAGAGGGTGCATGCCGCAGCGTTTTGCGCTGTTTGCTTGTTAAAAAAAAGAGAAGCCGTGGAGCAAAAAAATATGATCACTATCTGGTTCAACATTTTACTATCGGCAACCTGTTTTAGTGCTGCCTTCTTATTTCCTCAGTTTTTAGCCTGGACAATCGTATTATTTTTACCGCTGTTGATTCCCGTGTTTTGGCAAAAAAGAGCTTTTGCCCATGGATTTGTTTGGGGCATTGCAACCTACAGTATTTATTCTATATGGTTTTTTCAGCTGCTGCGCACTCATTCCCAAGCGTCGATGCTTCTAGCTTTGGGGGTTTATGGCATTGTTGTTGTCTATGTTGCACTGACCAGTGGCTTATGGTTTTGGGCGACCCATAAGATTGTCACCATTGCAGAACGTATTACCAGGATGATAACGCGACGTCTCCTGCAAGGTGTATCGATTATTGCAACGACGGTCGGGTATTTTGTTCTTCTTGATCGGTGGCTTTTAACGCCGCTTGGCAGGGTTGAAGGGTTTTCGTTGCTCAATCCTCTTATCCCGCTCGCCCACTATGGTTGGTTTCTAAAAATATGTGCACTGGTTTGTTCTTTGATGTACGGTGATTCTCTAAAGATTGCTCCCCCTCACCAAAAGATTCCATCGACGGTAGTTTTTTTGCACCTTGAACCGCTGGTGAATAAAAAGAAGGGTGAAGACAAACCATGGGCCTGGAGTTCGCGCGGAGTGGGGCAGGAGATCTTTCATCAACTGCATGCTTTGAACATACAGCAGTACGATGATAAACAGGTTTTTATTGTTGCACCCGAAAGCACCTATCGCTTTGCCTTAAATCAGTATCCCGAAATCATCAATCTCTGGGCGACGGTTTTGCCGAAAAACGCGCAGTTGCTGATTGGTGCGCTTTATCACGGAGATGGAAAATTATTTCAGGCTGCGTACTGGATACATCAGGGTCGCATAATAAATCTTTATGTTAAGAAACACCGCCTGCCTTTTGTCGAAAAAATTCCAAATATATGGCGAAAGTTTCAGTGGTTGAATGAGCTGTTTCTTAAAGATGTTGTAGAATTTGCGCCAGGAAAGAATAAGCGCTGGAGCAAGATTTTTTGTTTGACGCCTACGTTGTGTGGGGTGCCAACGCTGTGTTCTGAGTTCTTTTTTAGACGTTCGATACGTGAATTTGTTTCGTTTAAAAAGATTCTTCAAAAAGATTCTGGTCGATCGATGGCGATTTTCTTATTTGTTAATAATAGTTGGTTTAACGATTATTTCTGTACCATATTGGAGCTCTTTACTCGGTTAAAGTCGGCAGCCATTGGCCTACCGGTTGTTTACGTTACCCATGAAAAAGTGGAGGTGATAGGGAATTTACCCCTATGATTTTCTCCTCTCCGTGGTATAATTTTAAAGGTTTTGATGTGTATCACGGGATCGATGTGAGGAGGACCTTCAATGCAAGTATATTTGCTTAAAGATGTTGAAAAAGTGGGGATTCAGGGAAGTGTTGTTAAAGTGTCTGACGGTTTTGCAGACAATTTTTTAATTCCACGTAAATTAGCCGTTAAAATAACTGACGGAAACAAGTCATTCTATCTTGAAAAAAAACAAAAAGAACAGGTTCATGCTGAAGTTTTGAATAGCAAGGCAGCCATGTTTGCCGAACGAATCAAAACACTTCATTTGACCATCAAAGAGCGTGCTCATGATGATGGAAAACTTTACGGTTCAGTTGGTGCTGATGAAGTTGTAGAACTTCTTAAAGAAAAAGACATTCAAATCAATCGTAAACAGGTTGAATTTGATAAAGCAGTTCGCAAAATTGGTGAGCATAAGATTACCATTAAAATCTCATCAAAACTTAAACCGCAGTTGACACTGAAGGTTGTTGCGCTTGACTAATCTCGCTACATCTAAGGATCTTCATGGCAGGACAGCTGGACTTTTTTAGGGACAAGCGACGCGATCGTTCAAATTCTGAATCCATTTTAGGTAAAAGTTTGCCGACCAGTATAGAAGCCGAAAAGGCCGTGCTGGCGGCAATTTTGCTTAATGATGAAAATTTGACGCTTGTTACCGATATTTTAAAACCTTCTGATTTTCATAATAAATCGCACCTTCTTATTTATCAGGAGATTCTTGATCTTGCACAGGCAGGAAAAAAAATCGATTTGGTGGTATTGCAAGATGCTCTTGAAGTTAAGCAAGTGCTTGCCGAGATTGGCGGCATTGGCTATTTGATGGAATTGCAGGAAGATATTCCATCGCTTGGTTTGATTGTTCAACATGCCAAAATTGTAAAAGATAAAGCAGTTTTACGCGATCTTATTCAGTCTGCTGCCGATATCATTACAACGTGTTATGATCAAAATATTGAAGAGATAGATTCGGTACTTGATGCTGCCGAAAAAAAGATTTTTCAAATTTCAAACAAATTGGCAGCGCCCACCTTCGTTCAACTTGATATTGTGCTTAAAAAGACCTTCCAGCAGCTGGCGCAAGTCAAAACATCGCGTGAAGGGGTGACTGGGGTTCCATCCGGGTTTAAGGTGTTTGATCAAATGACCTCTGGCATGCAAAAAGGAGATCTTCTCATTTTGGCGGCACGTCCTTCAATGGGAAAAACGGCGTTAGCGCTTAATATGGCGATTAATGCGTGGCACAGTGGGTGTGCGGTCGGTATCTTTTCGCTTGAAATGTCAGCTGAACAATTGGTGTTGCGTATGCTTTCAACCGAGTCACGTATTCCCCATCAAAAAATTCGTAATGCTATCGTTTCTTCTGATGAATGGGTTGCGTTGACCAATACCGCTGCAAAGCTGGCGGAAGCAAAAGTGTATATAGACGATTCACCAACAATTAACATTATGGAGTTACGCGCCAAGGCACGTAAACTAAAAGCCCAAGCGGATATTCAATTGTTGGTTGTTGATTATCTACAACTCATCAATTCTCATCAACGTCATGAAAATAGAAACCAAGAAATCTCGGCCATCTCGCGTGCGCTTAAAGCATTGGCAAAAGAACTGGGGATCCCGGTTCTTGCGCTGTCGCAGCTTTCACGATCGTTGGAAGCGCGTATGGATAAACGGCCGATGCTTTCAGATCTTCGAGAATCGGGAGCTATCGAACAGGACGGCGACGTCATTTTCTTTATCTATCGCGACATTGTGTACAACCCTGATACCGAGTATCCGGATGGGGCCGAAATTATTATTGGCAAGCAACGAAATGGACCGGTGGGTGCGTTTAATGTGCGATATCGTGGCGATATCACCTGTTTTTATGATGACAAATCTGTTGGTGGCTATCGTAATCATGAATAATATCTGTGGTATGAAAAGGCTCGGTGAATTCTTTCATTAAAAAGGAGAGAGATGGCTGATCGCGCAGTAATTTTGGGGGTTGATCCAGGATTTCACATCACCGGATACGCTATTTTGAAAAAAGATGCCAATAAAGCATATTTACTCGATTGTGGGTATCTAAAGATGAGTCCTTCCGATAGTTTGGTTGTTCGTGTTGGGCAGTTTCATGACTTTATGCAAAATAAAATTCATCACCATGCTGTAACGCAAATAGCGCTTGAAACATCGTTTCTGGGCAAGAATGCCCAAACGTTTTTGAAATTGGGCTATTTGCGCGGGATTTTATATTTATTAGCTCATCTTCATCAGCTTGAACTTCATGAGTTTGCGCCGCGAGAGATCAAATCGGCGGTTACCGGTTTTGGGGGCGCAAGCAAAGAACAGGTTGCTGGCATGATTTTTCGTATGTTTCCTAAAATCAACGAAATTGGTGCTGTTGCCCGCAATGACGTTACCGATGCTTTGGCAGTAAGTCTGTGTGGGTTCTGGCGTGGTCAAACCAATAAACTTCAGCAGTTACAACAACGATAGCTGCACAACAAGCCATAATCTTATTACTCAAAAACGATATATAGAAACGATATTCACGAATTAATCGGTCATCAGACCGATTAATTCATAGAAGAGAAGATCAATATCACTCCGCATTATTAACGTCTGATAATCATTATTATGTTAACTTATTGTCGGAAGCGGGTTCAAAATAGAGCGACTTTGATAAAATGAATTGAAAATCAACCCAGAAGAAAACAAATCACGAGATAAAGTAGGTCTTATTCTTCGTAGAGATAACTGATAGGTATATATTAGGTATATCTTAACATACATAATTACTGTCATAACCATGTGTTATGGATCCTGAAACAAGTTCAGGATGACAGATAGTAAGATGATTACAACTTAGTCAGACATAACACAATCAATAGTCTTGGATAAGATTAAATAGCTATAACTACTAATAATTAGTTAGGTAGGATGAATTAATGTGTATGAAGGTGATAAAAAGAATAACAATCATATTGTCATCCTGAACTTGCTTGCCCTTCGTAGCCACCTGGGCGTAGTAGGGATTCAGGATCCATTCCTTTAATCCTCAAATAACCATAGAACGTACAAAACAAATCGGATCAAAAATAACCAATCGAACGAACATTTCTCTAAAAAAGTTCTTCTTATATAAAATTATTATGAAAAGCA
>Ga0207111_10128_pt1 | contig 21023 bp, 19 predicted proteins | sample Alteio_BWMinHeat_71_FD_153577 | JGI IMG/M metagenome (GOLD analysis project Ga0207111, IMG submission 153577) | Enriched cells from forest soil in Barre Woods Harvard Forest LTER site, Petersham, Massachusetts, United States -... | ecosystem: Environmental > Terrestrial > Soil > Temperate forest >... | reverse complement strand
TGAGCATCAGCAACAATTTTTATGCACTGGCCGACCGCCTCACCCAAGGGCTCAAAGCGAGCGAAGTGCTCACTTTGTACTATTCTGGTGAAGAGAGCGACTTTGTGCGCTTCAACAAGGCAAAGGTGCGGCAAGCGGGACAGGTGGCGCAGGCCAGCCTCGACATCAATCTCATTTCAGGCAAGCGCCGACTTTCAAGCTCGGTGCCACTCGCGGGCGACCAAACGACCGATTGGGAAATGCTGGTGCGCCACCTTGAAGAGGAGCGCCAGCGCTTGGCCATTGCGCCTGAAGACCCCTACCTGCTCTACTCAACCACACCCCACTCCTCAGAGGCGGTCACCAAAAGCGCGCTACTACCTGCCGGTGATATGGTTGACCACATTGTGTCAGCCGTTCACGGACTTGATTTTGTTGGCATCTTTGCCCAAGGTCATTTAAGCCGGGGTTTTGCCAACTCATTGGGGCAACGCAACTTCTTTTCCACGGCCAATTACAACATTGATTTTTGCCTCTATACCGGCACCGACAAAGCCATTAAACTGAACGATGCCGGATTTCTCTTTAGCCAAGAGGCCTTCAAGGAAAAAATTGAAAACGCTAGGCGCGCGCTCCCGGTGCTCAAACAAACCCCAAAGGTGTTAACGCCCGGCAAGTACCGCACCTACCTCACGCCATCCGCATTGCACGAAGTCATGAGCCTGCTCAGCTGGAATGCCTTTGGCCTAAAGGCCCAAAAAACCAAGCATTCGGCGCTGGATCGTATGGTAGACGGCAGCGCCAGCTTGAACGAGGCTGTGCACTTGACCGAACACACGGGCGCTGGCTTTACTCCCAATTTTCAAGAAGAAGGTTTCACCAAACCGCCAAAGCTTGAGCTCATACATGCCGGCAAAATGGCGGGCGCGCTGGTGTCTCCAAGAAGCGCTGGCGAATACGATGTGCCGGCCAATGGGGCAAGCGAAAGCGAGTCACCTGAGTCACTAGATATGGCCGGCGGCAAGCTGCCAACCAGCGCAGTGCTCAAGGAGCTAGGCACTGGCCTTTACGTTAACAACTTATGGTATTTGAACTTTTCCGACCGACCCAATGGGCGCATGACGGGCATGACCCGCTTTGCCACGTGGTGGGTGGATGGCGGCCAGATCGTGGCACCAGTCTCGGTTATGCGTTTTGATGAGAGCATCTACCATATGCTGGGCGACAAATTGGTGGCACTCACAAGCGAGCGCGAAACCCTTATAGACGCGTCAACCTACCATGAGCGCTCCACAGCCAGCATGTGCTTACCAGGCGCTCTCATTGATGGCCTTTCGCTTACCTTGTAGCTGGTCAGGTCCCCGTTCCCCTATCTAGATTTCTTATTTGACAGGCTATCTAGCAGAGCTTCGGCCTTCGAGTGTTTAAGCCAGAAGCCACGTGACAGTAGCTGCATGGTACTCACTACCGCAGCCAGTAAGTATAACAGGCCCAAGCCAAGCAGCGCGAGAGCCTTTGTTTCTGTGCTCCATGGCAAGTACAAATAGAGGGCGATGTGAATGAACAAAAAACCACACACGCCAAGCAGCACGCCTAGGAAAGCAATCCAGCCGGCAACAAACACGCGCCGGGTGTGCTCCACTGTGTCGATATAAACCGCGGCAAATTCACCTTTGACCAGGTCAAGGACCTTCCCATAAGCGCCCTGAAATAGAGCGATCAGCACGTCAAAGATGAACTTCATGCTAGCGCTCGCTTCGCCCGCGCAAGATCAGCCCAACGATAAAGCCGCCTAGAGCTGCACCACCTATATAGTGCCATGGGCTGTCATGGGCTGAGTCATTGATTCTCGTAGCCGTTTCCTCAACTCTACGCGCCGCCTCTCGTTTTGCGTTTTGCGCGGACTCGTAAAGCCCTGTTAATGCTTGAGAAATTCCTTCGCGACCGTCTTCTGAGGCTTCTCTCAGTATTTCAAGGGCGTGCTGGATCTTGTCATTGCCCGATTTGCTTTTTCGCATATTGCACCCACTGTATAGCGCATCGCTATTGCTCCGCTATATGTCCAGTATAAGAACTGGCTGTGAATGTGCAACTTTGTACAAAATATCGACCGTAACGACAACACACCAGCCCGGTTGAACATCACCCGCCCGCTAAAAAACGCTTGGCATTGCTATTAGAGACGGCTTCGAATTGAGGCACGGTGGTGGCCCTGCGCAAAATCGCAATGCTCTCTTTTTGCACCGCCGTGTGCAGCAAAGGCCAGTCGGAACCGAGCAAGATACGTTCGACGCCCACTTCATTGAGAGCGCGCCTTATGGCCGCAGCGGGTTGCCAACTCGTGTCTGTGTAGAGTTGCTCATGTTTTTTCATGAGTGCAAAAGCCACGTCCGGCGTATCACGGTTCATGTGCGCCAGGCATACGCGCACGTCTCTAAACCTTTCAAAAAAATGGCTATAATCGCGCGGATCGGCATCGCCATGCCGCTGCCCTGGCGAACCAAAACAGCCGGTGTGTACAATCACAAACAGCTTTCTGGCGCGGGCAACCTCAAAGAGCGCTTGATATGCCGGATGCCTGGCAGGCAATTTGTCGTAACCCGGGTGAATTTTCAAACCGCGCGCGCCAAGATCTGCCAACACATCAAATTCGTGGCACCACTCATCATGTGTGCGTTTTTTGCTCGCCGCCGGCAGTGTCACTACGGGTATAAATTGTGTTCCACCCTCTTGCAGAACTGACGACAACAACCAGTGGTTTGGTGCAAAAGGCGGCGCCGCAATCACCACCGATTTTTTGATTCCCGCGTCGCGCATCGCCACTTTTAAGTGTGCGAAGGTGCCACCGAGCAAAGCCTGCGGCATCAGTACCGCTGCACCAACCCACTCCGCGACATTGAGGGCGCGCCTGTCTTTTAGCTGGCGCATCCGCGCCAGGCTCTCGATGTCGATAGGCAATGTTGGCGCCATTGCATGCACGTTGTTGTAGAGCATTTCCATCAGGCCGCGTGCGCGCGGCACGATGTGCTCTTCGGTCAAAGTCCTTAACGTTGGATGCAGTCGCTCGATATAGTCATGCGGTGTCGGAAATACATGGGTGTGGCAATCAATCATTGGGTTGGCCTTTTCATTCAAATCGTGTCGGCAGGGATTGTCGATAGAGATACATCTGTATAAGCAATATCTGCAATCTCAAAGCCCCTTGGGATCAACATGGCCATTGAAAACTCTTTTCAGAAGCTGTTCCCGGACGCCCGCAGCGCAATAACCGACATTCATGATGGCGCGCGCGTCATGTGTTGCGGCTTTGGCCTGTCTGGCAACCCAGAAAATCTTATTCGAGCCCTGGCCGATAGCAAGAAAGCAGCCCTCACCATGATCAGTAACAACTGCGGCGCCATGGGCAAGGGCCTCGCAGTGCTCTTACAGCAGCGGCAGGTCAGTGAAGTCATTTGCTCCTTCATTGGCGGCAACAAAGATCTTGAAGAACAATACATGAGCGGTGCAGTCAAAGTGGAGCTCAACCCGCAAGGTACTCTGGCAGAACGCATTTGCGCCGGCGGCGCCGGCATTGGTGCGTTTTTTACACCCACCGGTGTGGGTACGGTCGTAGCGCAGGGCAAAGAGGAGCGGCTTTTTGACGGCCGTCGCATGATTTTGGAAACAGCAATCAAAGCTGACTTTGCGTTGATCCGCGCAAAAGTCGCAGACCCCTTTGGAAATTTGCGTTTTTACCGCACCTCGCAAAATTTTGCGCCAGGCATGGCTATGGCTGCGCGCGTTACGGTAGTTGAAGCTGAGCGCATTGTTCCGTTAGGCGAACTTGGGCCCGATGACATTCATTTGCCGGGTATTTTTGTGCAACGTGTGGTGTTAGGCGAGTCGTACGAAAACCCGATCGAGTTTAGAACCACTCGACCCGGTTAAGAACCGGTTAAAAAATGGTGCCCAGAAGAGGGCTCGAACCTCCACGGAGTTTCCCCCACCAGTACCTGAAACTGGCGCGTCTACCAATTCCGCCATCTGGGCACACAACATATCGCTAACCGCGAACGACCCGAATTCACCAGAAAAAACCGTGGGCGTCAAGGACTATTGATTGTCCTGCGGGACAATCGCAAAGTCCAAAATTATCAGCGAAAACCGACGCGCTTATGACACAGGAGGAGCTAGCCTAATCAGGTGTTATGCTTTAGGGGAGAGCTTCGCAGCGGGATTGAAAGCGGCGTCGTTAAAGTCCCGGGTAAAACCAAATTCAAATACGCCGTCAATGGAGTATTGGAGTGGCTCAAGGTTGATGACAGTTGCAGGTGCTGTCGGCGCGGATGGCGCGGGAGTTGCAAATGCTGCTTCATTGCCCATTTCAGCAGCAGCCAATTCTGCATGGCGGGATGAGACATAGCGCTCATTGGTAAAGTCCGCGCCAGAGAGAAACCATTGACCGCTATATGCCTTACCTAAAACTGCCAAGAATCTTGCGGTGGCAACCTTGGCAGCAGTTGCGTGGGCCTGCTCTTTCATGCGCTCTAAGGTTTCGTCCTGAATACCCTTGTGCACTCTAGAAATCTTGGCCGATGTGAAAGCATTGGGCTCTGTGGTCGAGATCTGATTGAGCGGCCAGAGAAATTGATAGATGTTGTTATAGAAGTCTTGGACCAAGGCCTTTGTCACAGCGGCAACGTCATCTGCTTTGGTTACCCGTACAGAGAGGGACTGCGTCGTTGAAAATTTTTGATAGCATGGGTTATCGACGGGATTATCGTTGCGGTAATTGCCATAAATGTACGGATTGTTGTCTCTGCCTGTTGAGATGAGATTGGCCCAGTAATCAACTTGCCCGTCGCTGAAATCAAGCACTATATTTTCTAGCCACGAAACAAAACTCGCCACGTTGTTGGCGACTTCTGTTATTGATTGCTGTTCATCGGTATAGCATGTTGACTCGAACTGAAGCTCGTAAACAACATAGTCGCCGTCATGCTTTACAGTTGCCTCACCCGGCAATCGCACTTTACCAAAGTCTGTAGCCATTACCGAAGTTGCCAATAGGCCGATCGCTGCGACAAGCCCGCTTGTTATGATCCGCATAGTTCCCCCTGGAGTGAAATCAGTTGTGTTGCCATGGTACAAAGAGATGCGAAAAATGGGCAATCGGACTGTCGAATTTTTTTGACGCCCCGTTCAAGATTTGGCTTGGTGCTAGGGTATCGAAATACCCTGCACACCGCTGAAATCGCATTAGCCTGTTTGGGCCGATAGTACGTCAAGAGTCGGCGATAGCCTGGCTAGGGGCCGCACAGCGCATTGGGATCTCTGTGAGCCGCGCTGTATAGCACGTTACGGTATGACTGCACAACCCGGGCAGGGGCACATACAAGGTTGTCGCCGCGCGAAGCGATTGACACGGCCGCTGCGTACCGGTTGGGCGATGGTACTTCAACTGAGCGGTCGTACTGCGAAAGGAATTGGTCGTTGATGTAGTGAGGGACATCAGGAACTACAAGCGCTTCTTCTACGTCGTAACATAGGTAGCTCAAATCGATGTCTGCAACCTTGCTGCAATCGCCCGCTGACGCCCCCTTCCTTTCGGTTGGAACGCACAACAAACGCGATGCCACCACATGGGTTAGACTCTGGTTTTGAAGAAAGCGGTCCTGCATGTGTACGGGCTCTCCACGCCCGTCCATAAAATTCGCTGGCATCGCGGAATAGCAAATGTAGTTGTTATAGCCGCTGGGTGGAGGACCGCCGATCGGAACATCGCCAACGCTTTCATACTCAAAGGCTGGAATCATCACAAACTGTGGCACAGACAACTTCAACGTCACTGGACCAAACTCTGTAAAAACAAAGACATCCTTTCGCGAATCGTAGGGGAGCTTGAGCTCGCCCGACAGTTTTATGGGATAGCGCACGTAGTGCAGATCGGGATTCACTGGGGCCACGACGGTTGGACCCACTATGGCATCATAAGGGCTGTCGGCCACTTTGGTTGCGGGGACCCAAATTGCAACCGGTGGGTTTACTGTGTAGACAGCGGGCGACAGAAGAAACTGATCAAAAAGGCTCACAGTGACTGGACTAAACGCAACGGTTTTTAACCCGTACTCGTCGTAGTGGTTGTCATTGTTCCTGTGGTTTAGGCAGCATTGAAAGTCGAAGTCGCAATCTGGGCTTGCACTTACCGGGCTAACGATGGCCATAGAGAAGGCTAAGGTCAATAGAAAGCTTCTTACGGACATAACGGCCCCCGCTCTGCCAATTCTTTTTCACCGGACTTCGCTGCGTCATAGCTCTGAATCGCCTGCCCAGGCAAACACACAAGTTCGTCACCAGGCGTCACGTGAACCGGTGTAAAGTTGCAGCCAGGGGAGAGGGAAATGCTGCGTTGAGGCTTATATTGTGCGATGAAATCGTCAGACACAAATCTCTTCACCTGCTCCCCTAGCTTTTTGGTGTTCTGCCTGTAGCAAACAAGGCTCGACTCGAACGCAGGGGACAAGCACAGCCCATCCGTTTTTTGGGTGGAGGCAGGTGCACAAAACAGCACTGGGTTTCTTACAGTGACAGACGCGTCACCCGAATCACTGTGCGTATCGTCCGTCGTGAATTCATCTGATACTCTGATCTTTACTTCGTCGGGAGATGCACTCAAGGCCCGGGTGACTGGGTAGCAAACAAACTTTGATGTGCCTTTGGCCGTGGCAGCATCTGCACATGCTGTGGGGGCGGCTGTATCGGGATTCGCAATTGTGTGAGCCCACACCAACAGGCTCGGTTGGTTGGCGAGCGACAGCTGTGCGCTTCCAAAGCGGTTCAGGTTAAATATGTCGCGCAATTTTTCTACCGGACGACGGTTCTGACTGGGCAAGAGCGGGTATCTAATTAAGTGCAATTGATCAAAACTCTTCGGAACGAACGCCGTCATCCCTAAATACGCATCCGAAAAGTAGGTTGCAGCCGGTGCCCAAATGGAAGAGGGAGCTCCCACAGTAAATGTTTGGGGACTTGGCATCAACGCGCTTTGAACCGTTATGAAATTAAAAGGCGCGAAGATTGTTTTATCGAGCAGGTAGGTGTCGAAATGGGACAACGGAAATGGTGCGGAATGGTTGGCAAAGCCTAGTTCACTTTGAAACAGGCACGTTTGGAAATTGCTTGATGGATCGAATGCAGTAGGTGCGGAATTCGCCACTGAGCTCGACAATAAAACCGAGACCCTCAATGTCAACGTTAGCCAAGCCAAGTGTGCAGATACTTTTGACAGCACAAGGCCCTCCTTCGGGGCTCTGAGCCACGCCAGGAAAAACCATCTCAATCATTCTAGCAGGCAGCCAAAGTCGAAGCAAAAATACTGCCGCTGGCTCATGCAAAAAAATGGCTCGGCCATCGAAATCACCAGGCAGCTTTGATACCTAGGTTGAAGTTACCGGCGAGGTCATTTTTTAGCGAATAACCGAGACTTATTTTTGGATCTGTCATGGGGCTGTGTACCCCGCCCTTGTCGGCCCCACCGTTTTCTTTGCCGTCGTCGGCATAGGCAATACCGTTGGCCAGGGTTGATTATTCACTGTCTTACAGGCTGACGGGGACATGGTTTGGCGGGCGGGTTTGCCCGACCTTTTGACATTGCTGTCATTCAGCCCTATGGGTCACTCATGCGCATCGAACACGACGTCAAACTTGATTTCAAAGATGTACTGATTCGTCCCAAACGCAGCACACTCAATTCGCGTTCAGAGGTCGATTTGGAGAGAGAGTACACCTTCAAATATGGGTTGGCTCGATACCGGGGCATACCCATTGTGGCGTCAAACATGGACCACACTGGCACTTTTGCCATGGCTAAAGCCTTGGCCAAGCGCCAGCTGATGACCGCACTCGACAAGTTCTTGGGCCAAGAAACCTGGCGGGCACAGGAACAAGAAATGACGGGCGCTGCGGGAGCGTGTTTTGTGAGCGCGGGCATCGGGCAAGAGGAACTCGAGCGAATGGCCACCATTTTAACCTTTGCCAAAACCGAGTACATTTGCCTAGACGTGGCCAATGGCTACACCCAGCGCTTTGTCGACGTTGTAAAAAAAACCCGTGCCATGTTTCCTGGCAAGGTCATTATGGCGGGCAATGTTGTAACAAGCGAGATGACCGAAGAACTGATTTTAGCTGGAGCGGACATCGTTAAAGTCGGCATTGGGCCTGGCTCGGTCTGCACCACAAGGGAAAAAACCGGTGTGGGTTACCCGCAGCTGTCGGCAATTATTGAGTGTGCAGACGCGGCCCATGGGTTAGGTGGTCACCTATGCGCAGATGGCGGCTGCACGTCGTCGGGCGATGTAGCCAAGGCATTTGCTGCCGGCGCTGACTTTGTCATGATCGGCGGCATGTTCGCGGGTCATGATGAGTGCTCTGGCGAGTTGATCAGCAAAGGCGACAAACATTTCAAGCGTTTCTACGGCATGAGCTCAAACGAGGCCATGCAGCTCCATTTTGGCGGACTCAACAACTACAGGGCCGCCGAAGGCAAATCGGTTGACGTGCCATACCGCGGCCCGGTCGACAACACCATCAATGACATGCTCGGCGGATTGCGCTCCGCGTGCACCTACGTGGGCGCGCAAAAACTCAAGGAATTGTCAAAACGCACAACCTTTGTGCAGGTCAGCCAACAACTGAACGAAGTGTTTCAGGCTTTTGAAACCGACTATGACTAAACCCGCCGTAGACGGCAAATTGGGGTCCTAGGGATGTCCTGTGCCTCGTGGACAACTGTTTCCACCTACGCTGTTATTTTGGCGGCGAAGTTTAGCTGTTTGGCCATGTCTTTTTGCTGCAGGTCCGCAGTCAGAAATACAAGCTCTGTTGCAGTAGGGTCTAGGTACAGCGCGCAAGCCAAATGATGCGCGTCTGCTCCGCGCAAAAAACCGGTGGAAAAAATCCGTTGAAATTCCGGGGTCAATGAGCGATCGGGTAAGACAAGCGAGACTTGTCTTAAGAACTGAACACCTTCAGAAAATGCTAGCTTTTCCCTCGAGAGGACCGACAAAAATTCTGACTCGATCAGTGAAGAGCTGAGAACTTCTTCCGCGCTATTTAATATTTTTTTGAAACTTTCATTTTGAGGAGTCTCCTCTTCGAAATACAAAGAAACAAGGACAGACGTGTCTACATAGACAGCCTTCATTTAGATCTCCACAGTTTATGGTGTGTCCCGCTCTTCTAAAAATCTGGCCAACGCCCCACTTTTCTTTTTTAGCACCGCAAACGTTTTTTCACCGGCCGGAGCCTTGATAATTTGGCCGCCAGCCGTCAGTTCGTCTAGCCGACTATCAAGGCCCTCTACCGGATGAAATGGAAGAATCTTGGCTATGGTGTGCCCACGTTCGCTCACGAAGACTTCGTTGCCAGCTTTTACCTGTCTGAGAATTTCGCTCAACTTTGCCTTGGTTTCATAAATGGAATAGGTTCTTGCCATTATTAATGCTCCCGCACGCCCAAATCGAGTACGCTATGGCCCTGTCTTCGTTATAACCAGTCAGACCAGTCATTTCAAGCAAAATCAGCAAAATCAAATGCGCGATCCGCGATAATAAGAGATGAGGAGTCCAATTAGTCAGCGGGTGGATGAAGTATTTCAGACTCTTGCCACCGAACAGCGACACGCGCATAAGCACGTTCAAATACGCGGCACAGTGCTCCATTGGCCATGACATTAGAGCTGGTGATGACTGGGTCAAGCACCACATTGAGAGCCAAGATAATGGCAACCATGTCCGGCGTGAAGCCCAGGGTGCTTTCATATACCGGCAACATGATGAAAATAGCGCCCCCGATAACTGCCGCAGTTGCAAAGCGAGCAGCTACAAAGGCCAAGCTAAACGTGGCGAGCATCGCGAGGCTTGGTGGTACACCAAAAAAATGTTTATAGAGCACAAAGCACAAAAATGCGTTGGCCATGCAGTCACCCACCTGCTGAATGTTAGTGGTGGCGGGGATGATGGCTTCGGCCAGTTCGGGTCGGTCAAGGTTTTTGGCGGTGCCAGCGATGGTCCAGGGCATGGTGGACAAGCTGCAGCCTGAGGTCAGTGCAATGGCGCCCGCGGGCAAGAGATTGCGCACATGGCTACCGACGCTTTTGTCGCTGCCGCGAGCGCCCAGCCAGAAGAGCATGCAGATGTAAGCGACAAGCGCCGCCATCAAGCACAGCAACAAGACGCTGTATTCTGAAAGCATATTTTGAAGCAGCGAGCTCTCATACATGTTAGCGGCAAAGCCCAACACAAATAGCGGGATGAGCCTCGCAAAAACGTGCGTCAGTAACCATTGAACGCTTTGCTTTCCCTCCGCGAGCACGCTCACTAGTCGGCGCCGCCGAGAGAAGGCGGCAACCAATCCGAGCGCCAAGCCCAGCAGCACGCCTTTGTCTGCCGACCACCAGGTGGGCCGCGGCAGAGGAAGGCGCCACAGAGGCTCAAGACCTGTCGAAGCCAAAGCCGCCTTTAAAGGCGGCAGCGACTCGGTCACCACGCTTGCAAAACCGAGCGCATACCACACGCTCGCCATGTTCGAGACGCACTCAAAGGCCAACAACATGCCGATGAAGAGTGGAGCTCTGCGCTCGAAGCTGGTCACCGTGTGACCAACAAAAAAGCAAACCGTAAACGGCATGACCCACATGAGCAGGTCTTTGATGAAAAGGCTGACGGTGTAGAAAGAACGGTGCGCTGTAAGCGGCAGCATCGGGGCGCACAGCACAAAGAGCACCAGCACCAGCAGAGTTTGAATGCTACGTTGGCTCAGCCAATGCTTTAGTAGTGTCATTATTGCCAATCCAATCCTGATAACCAGTGGTCGCAGTGTGGCCGACCTGAAGGCTTAGCGCAACTGGCATGAGGGACATATGCGGATTTAAGAGGCCCGTGCAGCGAGTTAAGTCCCCGATATAAAATACTCGTGCGCTGCACTAGAGGGTGGAACGTGTTGATTTAACTCGACTTCATCAGGTGGTTAGACCATCGTGGTTAGACCATCGTGTTGAAGCCGAGTCAAATTGTCAGTTAACTGCCGAATGATTTTGTCAGTAGGTGTCGGTTAACTGCCGAGTGATTTTGTCAGTGGGCACCTTAGGTGCCTGTAGTTTTTTGTCATCGTTTTCCTGGATCGAAATTAAAAGCGTGGTTGCTAGACCTTACCCCGAAGAGTTCGGTGCAACTAAGTACTCTTGTAAGAATGATGTCGTTGCACCGAACTCTTCGGGACAAGGTCTAGATGAATGTTCTGACATAGGATAAAATCAATTAAAAAACCTCCATTAATTTGAGCTCGGTTTTAGAAGGCAAGGCCGTATGCGCAAGGCGTGTCACCGATGGCGGGCTAAAGTGAGCCACCACACGTTTTTGCGAGCAAATTTCGATACTGCCATCTTTCAGTTGGAGCACATCGACTTTTCTCTTGGCCAGCGAGTAGAAGTGCTTTGAGTGTGGAATTTGCAACGTCAGACCTTGGAAAGAAATCGTATGGTCATTGTTCACCGTGCGTCTATCTTTCAAACACAATGTCCTTTGAAGCTTCTCCCTGGGAGGCGAAGGCCTAAAAACGGAAGTTCGTGATTCAGCTGCGATACAGTAACGCAAGTTGTGCTCATGCAAAAAGCCGCCTAAAAAGGCGTTGGCTTCTTGCATTGTGCTGATAGCGCCAAGCCTAAGTTCAACGATCAGTCGATCCTGAAAGGTGCGCCAAAGACGCTCAATACGTCCTTTGGCCTGCGGAGACCAAGCCTTGATAATCTCGACGCCAAGGTCATCTACAGCTCGCCCAAGCTGGGTCAGCGGCCTAATGTCCTTGAGCTGCTCTAAAACGGTTTGCTCTCTTGGCGAATGAAAGATGGTATGACGATCGGAGTACAGACTTAAAGGCACACCATGAGATAGGCAGACCTCTTCCATCAGCTCTAGATAGCCCCAAGTACTTTCGCTCTTGCAAAAACGGGCCCAAGCATATCCGGTCGCATCGTCAATGGCGCCAACAAGTGTCATATATGGACCTCGGCCCTCAAGCCAGTCATGAATGGATGCATCCACTTGTAGCATCATTCCAAAGGCTTCCTTGCGAGGCCTGCGAGAGCGGTATTTGGGTCTACGACGTCGGCACTTAGGCTCAATGCTCGCCTTTCTCAAAATGCTTCTTAACGTCTCTCGCCCCAAACGGATGCCTTCGTGTTTAGCTAGAAGCTCTGTCAAATGGCTATCGTTGATATCATGATACTTCCCCCGGACTGCGTCTAAAACCGCGGTCTTAACAGGTTCTGGTATTCGCCTGGCATTGGGCCGACGCTTATTGCCATGGGCTATGCCTTCCAGGCCCTTCTCTCTGAGCCTGTGCAGCATCCTCCATACGGTACGCTCTGTACAACACAACGCCAAGGCTGCCTTCTCAAGCGTCGTCTGCCGGCTCATAACCAGTTGCAAAATCTCTATTTTCCTCTTCTCATGCATTGTCAGTTCCATGAACTTCCCCCTTAGGGGAATGGTAGGTCACTGACAAAATCACTCGGCAGTTAGGTCAGGTTGACTGACAAAATCACTCGGCAGTTAGCACTGACATTTTAGTTAGGCTACTACATCGTGGTTAGACCATCGTTGACAACAGAAATATTATCTACATAATAGATTTATTGAAACACTATTTGGATTTGAAAATAAAAATGAAATCAAACACATTTGCCATTTTTTTGTCACTGCTGCTTGCTTTACCGGTTTTGGCTTCCAAGCCAGATGTTCTAGCTGCGCCAACCATGGTTGTCACGCCCACATCTTCCTCCTTGTCGTCGTCATCGTCGTCATCCTCGTCATCCTCATCATCCTCGTCATCCTCACCCGCCCTCTCCAAGGATGGCCCCGCAGGGACAGGTCTTGGCTTATACGTCAATCACTATATGGCCGCGTTAAACATTCGCGCACCAGAAGCAAGCGAGCGAGCCGTGGTCCGCGAAGAAATGATGAAACTTTTGGCAGGAAAAATGACACGAAGTGACTTTAGAACTAAGCTCGAGCTTGGTGAATTGGGTAGCACACTTAGCCCTCTGCGTGAGTGTACTGCGCATGTCTGCGGGCTTTCAGATTTCGGAGCGCATGCAACCTCACCGTTGATTGAGAAGCAAAGCGTTCGGTCATTCTTTGACCGATTTTTTTGGAGCGACGCTGCTGTCCTTGCGAGGGAGGAACAACAACAGCCAGGTTCAAACGGACTGACTTATGTGAGTTTTGCATCTGGAAGGTTGTTTACAGACTTCATGCTCCTGATGGGTCTTCTTGAATCAGGGGCCGTTTCCAACTTAAGAATTGTTCTTATAGACTCCGAATACAGTTCTCTGATGAGCGGACTGAAAGGTTCCGCGCCGGAGCCGGTAACGCGAGCCTTGCTGGAGCGTTTTTCGTATGTTTCCGCGTTTGCTTCCTGGTTCCTTACCATGCCGAGTGCGAACATCCACTTGCATCTATACAAGAGCGCACGAGATTACGCACTAAATGTAACGGAAAATCCGGCTCATTTTAAAAGCGACATTATAGTGGACGTCGATGCCGAGGGTAGTGACACCCATATTTGGAGGGAACTCATTGAACCAACGCTGAAAGACACAGGCCGATACTATATCCTGTCCAAACCCCTCCACGAATTTTTAAGAGCCGTTCGACCGGCGACCTCCATGCCGATAACCATGCTTGTTGGGGACAAAACGCGCGAGATATCGATCGATAGCATTCGCTCAATTTGGAACGTATCGACACACCATGGCTATGGGACTCCGCACTGCAAATTGGAACGTCGTCATACCTCACTGGCACCCTCAACTGACAGAAAAGAGGAAACTGGCGCGTTATTTGTTGCTAAAGATGACGGTGCGAAGAGAAGGAAACTCTAAGCGCCAGTAACAAGGCTCCACTGGATTTGGAATAGGCACCGGGTGCATCGCTGTTGTTTCATCGATTAAGCTCAAGATAGCGCTTTAGATCGCAAGGAGCGTTGATTCCGATGCCACTTCGTTCATTTCCCAATATACCGATAATGTTGCTTGGCTTAGGGTTGCTTTGCGCAAACGCCAACGCCAGCAGACCCGCCACGCGTACTCAATCTAGTCCGGATGCCGCCCCATCGGCGCCGGCGCCGACAAGTCCGATGGCTGATGACGGGAGCGCCCCCGGCGAGTCAAGCAACTCAGACAGTTCAAGTGAGTCCGACAGCTTGCCTCCAGGCAAGGCAATCAATGCGTTCTCATTCAATTTGTTTTCTGCTCTCGCAAAAGGGCCTATGCCGTCGGTAGACTCTTCAGGTCCAGACGCAGCAGCCAACATACTCGAGCTTAAAAACAAAGTCATATCAGGGTACAGCATCTACAGCGCCCTGGCCTTGGCGTATATGGGAACCACCGGAAAAAGTCTTGCTGGAAGCGAACTGGCTACTATCCTAGGGATAGACGATCGGCTGTCCAAAAAAAAGTTTGCGATCCAAATGGCACAACTTCAGAGGGATCTTGCACGCACCTCCCCTACTGCGAGCAATACAGACAGTAAGTTCTCCGAAGACAAATCGGAACGCCAGCATATCGTTCCTGCCAACATCAAAATGGCAAACCTGATTGTGGTAGACCAGAAAACCCCGATCAAACCTAACTACATCAAGCTGGCAGCCTTCATGGGAGCAGAACTTCAGACTGCGGACCTCGCTGCAGACTCAGCAGATAAAATGAAAACATTGGCAAGAATCAATGCTTGGAGCAAAGAAAAAACAGAAGGCAACATTGCAGAAATCTTAGATGACCTCAAGCCGTACGATGTCATGCTCTTCCTGAATGCCATTTCATTCAAAGGACAGTGGCGATTGCCCTTCATGCCAACAATGACCAAACCCTCATCATTTTTTTACCCCGGTGGTAAAACACCCACGGTCAATATGATGGAAGGCCCAAAGCAGCGCTACCTGCACTACGCTGGAAAAGAAGGGGAAATCGTCGAATTATTCTATGACAGCGGCGATGAATTTCTTCGCCATAGCGGGGCTGAACGCCTGCGAATAACGCCCCTTCCCCGTTTCAGCATGCTGGTCTTTCTTCCCCCGCGAGGAACTGAACACCTCCTGGCTGCCAAGACCATCAATCCAGAGCAATTCCAAAAACTCATAGACAAAATGAAATACAAAACCGGAGTCGTGCTCCTTCCCAAGTTCAGAGTGGAAAGCGCCTATGATCTCAAACAAGTTCTTATCTCCATGGGCATCGCGTCCATATTTAACAAAAGCCTCCCGAACTTCCCAGGAATCATGGACAGCGGCAGGCTGCTGCATATCTCTAACATCGTCCATAAAACAATATTCGAGGTCAACGAGCACGGGACCGATGCAACAGCTGTTAGCACTGTTACGGCCGCAAGCATGTTGACCCTGGACGAGGAATCAGATGTCTTTACTTTCACCGCCAATCGGCCCTTCCTCTTCTTCATTCGAGACTACGTCAACAAGACGTTCCCCTTCCAAGGGTCGGTCATCAGTCCGTAGAAGAAAAAAGGCGAGCCGTTTCTGATCCGCTGATTCATAACAGTCTCTATCTCTATCCTTTCCTATGGTCGGCCACTAAGAAAGTTTAGCATCTTATTTTTCCCAGCAATGATGTTTGACATGGGTTGACAATCCGGGCAAACAGGCTAGCCTTGATAGAGTAATACGGAGTGTGTTTTTACGCTAACGTATTGAATTGATTGAAAAAAACGGAGGCCGTTGTGAAAGCCATGAGACGTCTTTTTACAGCAACACTGGTGCTAATTTTGCCAGTAACAGTGTTCGCTGAAAACACCAATGAAACCAAGAAGATAGAGAAATTGGTCGAAAGCCAGAACGTACCTGCCGACTCATTTTCTTATCCTATCCCCATTGGTGCACGTCCATTTACGATGCCCCGAAACTCGTTCGAAAGCACCGTCAAGTTCAGCACCAAAAAGGTTCTTGACGAAGATAAGCGCACTGGCGAGCTCCACTTGGGCGTTGACTACGGTATAACCAACGACTTCCAAATCGGCCTTGCTTATATGGGTGGCCTCGAATTCAAGAACACCAAAGACACCCACAGGCTCTCCGTCGGATTGAGCTACACAACCTTTGCGACGTCGGTTGCTGAAGGTATGTTGAATGTGGAAACGCCGCTGACCTTTCAAGGCGATATCGCTAGCGAAGTCAACGTCAACCCGATGATCGGCATTGGTTTGGTGCCAAAATATCTCGGCCTTTTGATTTTGCACGATGACTTCGTCAAGTTTGACTTCGGCTCGGTGAACGACAAGGATGGCAAAAACGGCGCCCGCGAGCTCGGCATTACCATGAACTTGCCAATTCGCCTCGGTTACCAAATCACCCAGCACGTGCGAACCGACTTGGGCACGAGCATTGGTACGCTAGCCCTGTTGCCAAAGCATGAAGAGAAAGGCAGCGACAAAATGACATCTCACGTATTCATTCACGAGAAGACACCAATGACGTTGCGTGCTTTCTATACCTTTAACAAGGAAGTCGACATTTTCGCCTCCGCCAGCTCTGGCAACGTTCAAGATATCAAGAAAGACTTGGGCTTTGCCCTTGGCGTTCAGTTCCGTGGTGGAGCGCTCGGCGGCTGATGACAGCCCCAAACGCTGCCAACAACAAAGGCCTAGTGGGTAATGAAAAAAGCCCGCTAGGCTTTTCTTTTACGCACGGTGACGAACTCAAGCGCCTGATTGCGGCCATAGTAGGTGCTGGCGGTAAGCCCGTGGCCGTTGGCGGCTGCGTTCGTGATGGGCTGCTGGGAATCCCCGCCAAAGACGTCGATATTGAAGTGTATGGCCTTGGTGCGGAGGCTCTTGAACATGCTTTAAGCACGATTGGCAAAGTGTACGGCGTGGGTAAAAGCTTCGCGGTGCTGAAAGTCACCGTTGATAGCACCACCTTCGATGTGAGCCTGCCCCGCACAGAAAGCAAGACCGGCCACGGCCATCGCGCTTTTGAGGTTGAAGCCAACCCTAATCTAACTTTTGAACAGGCAGCACTGCGTCGTGATTTTACCATCAATGCCATGGGTATTGATTTGGTGACAGGGGCATTGCTCGACCCTCACGGCGGCCAAAAAGACTTGGCTGTGCACACCCTTCGCCACGTCTCGCCCCAGTTTGCCGAAGACCCACTGCGGGTCTATCGTGCCGCGCAGTTTGCCGCTCGCTTTGGGCTGGCGCTTGCCCCCGAGACAGTCGAGTTGTGCCGCAGCTTGCGCGATGAACTCGCCACCCTGCCCCGCGAACGCATCTACGACGAAATGCAGAAGCTGCTGCTTGGGGCCAAGCCATCGCTAGGCTTGACCGCGTTGTTAGAGACAGAGGCGCTCTCCCATTTTCCTGAGTTGGCCGGCCTCATTGGCTGCGCGCAAGACCCGCAGTGGCATCCGGAAGGCGACGTGTGGACCCACACGCTGATGGTGACTGATGAAGCTGTTGGGATTGTGCGCCGTGATGGACTGCTCGACCACACCGGAGACCGCCATGAAGCCCTGGTCACCATGTTTGGCTCTCTATGCCATGACTTGGGCAAGCCCACCACGACGCACATAGAAGATGGCCGCATCCGCAGCAAGAACCATGAGGCCGAGGGTGAGAAACCGACGAGAGATTTCATGCGCGCCATTGGCGCCCCCCAGGCTCTCATCGATGACGTCGTGCCATTGGTGGTCGACCACTTAAAACCCGCCCAGCTCTACAAAGTCCGTGACACTGTATCTGACGCCGCCATCCGCCGTTTGTCCGCACGTGTTAACATTGAACGCCTGTGCCGCGTGGCCGAAGCAGACTTTTTGGGCCGCACAACCGAAGATGCGCTCAAAGGTTTTGACCCATCGGTGGCATGGCTTAAAGCGCAAGCCGAACGTCTCAAGGTCGTGTCCAGCAGCCCTGAGCCTCTGCTGCTTGGGCGCCATTTGATCGAGCACGGCCTAAAGCCCAGTCCCCAGTTCAAGGCTATTTTGGACAAGGCTTATGAGGCGCAGCTTGATGGCCTCTTTAATGATCTCGATGGTGCAATGGCGTGGCTGAAAAAAAGCGCCTAGATGTGCTCCTGGTCGAGCGTGGGCTGGAAAGCACACGCAGTCGCGCTCAAGCCCGCATCATGGCGGGCGATGTGGTCGTTGGCGAGCATCGCAAAGACAAACCCGGCGAGCTTTTTACCACCGACGTGGCCATACGCCTCAAGGACAATAGCCACCCTTATGTGTCGCGCGGCGGCATCAAGCTTAAGGCGGCCATAGATACTTGGCCAGCCCCTATCTCCGGGGCTGTATGCATGGACGTAGGTGCCAGCACTGGTGGCTTCACCGATGTGCTGCTGCGTGCAGGGGCCTCACACGTCTACGCCATTGACGTGGGCACGGCGCAACTGCACGAAAGCCTGCGCCAAGACCCGCGCGTCACGAGCATGGAGCGCACGCACATTGGCCGCATGCCGCCGGGCGCCCTGCAACCGCCGCCCACCATCGCTGTGATTGACGTGAGCTTTATTTCGTTGACCAAGGTCATAGCACCTGTGCTAGCACAGCTAGACCAAACCAAGGACTGCACCATTTACGCGCTCTTAAAACCCCAGTTCGAACTGGAGCCCGCGGACATCGGCAAAGGTGGCATTGTGCGAAGCGAAGAAGCCCGTCAGCGGGCCTTGGCAAGCGTGCTAGGCAAGTTGTTGGATGTTAAGTTGTTGGGGTCTGACCCCAACAACTTTGCCGGATGGCTAGAGCTCATAGGCCAGGCGCCCAGCCCCATACAGGGAAGCGATGGAAATATTGAGTACATTCTAGCGGTTAAGGTCCATCCCCACCCCTCCCGCGTTGACAAAAAGCCCGGCTAATATAGATTTCACGGACTCTGGAGTCCTATTTGCCTGCCTATGGTAACTATTGCATTATTACGACGCTTGCCCTGCTTGGCATGCTGTTGCTCGGTTGCGGCGACAGTGAGCACCCGGCGTTCAAGGCCTATGCAAAAAACCCGGCGCCCCCAACACCCTATGAAATTGCCAACGAAGCATTCACTTTGGCCGTCAAGGGATTCTCGGGCTGCAAGGCCGAGCGTTTGAAGGTTCTTGAAGACAATAAGCCTCAGCTTCGCGCTTTTCTTGATAAGCCTTCAACACAGTTGGATGACAAGCTCCGTAAAGCCATTTTCGATGTCATTCATGATGGCATTCTTGAAGAACTTGTGGTCGAAGTTGGTGAACTGATCGATACCTTAATCGATAATCCGCAAGACAAAAAACATCTCGTCTTCAAAGATCTGTACCACCTCTTGATTGAGAGCCGAGCTGTTAGCAAAGGCCCAGTAGTTGCGTTGGTAGTCGATATGTTTGTGCCTTCGTTTGTCGCTGCCTTCCCAACCAGTTATCCCAGCGGCGCAGCGACCCTACCTTTTGAACGTTTTTTGGAAAGGGCGAAGAAGGACCCTATCTATTTTGAGCGCATGATGAAGCGCCTTGAAGAACTGGACAAAGTAACTTCTCAGGCAGAAAGAGATACTGGGAAAAAGATAGCTAGGGCCACTGGTTTTGGCAGCGACCTTGCGCGACGCGGAATGATCAAAGCCATGGCCAGCCCAGCTAAAATCGGAGATCAGGACGTCGCTGAGGCGATGGTAGAACTCATGAAGTCACCAAGCTACGAGGTGCGAGAGAACCTCGAGCGTCTGCTGAAATACTCTACTTCGGCAAAACATTCGTCAATCGAAGTGCAACTTGCCGACAAAGTAAAACGCCTTGGCAGCGAGCAGTACAAGAAGGCATTTGCCGCATTTGCTGACGCCGGTAAAAACGGCGATGGCGCGAAGAAAGCTGCGCCTCCTAACATCGAAAAAATGTTAAAATTCGCCGGGTTCATCTACCACTTTTTAATGCTGTCTCCAGCCACAAAATGTGCTACCGCGAAGCTGCCTTGGGAGAAAAGCGAGAGCGAGCTTTTCGCTGCTCTGAAAACCATCAGTGCTTTTCTGAAAGATAAAGACAAAGGCCTACCGCATTACTTAGTCTTCGCGCGCAAAGCTGCCGAAGGCGCAGTTAAGCGACGATAATTTTTGATTGGATTGTGCATGTATTGGGTCGACCATCAACGGATTTTGCTGTGTTCCCTCCTCTGCTTGAAAGCGTAGCCTGCGCGGCCGGCGACCAGCTTTCTCCACGTGTATTCGGCGGCCAGCCGAAAACTCACGCTGTCAACATAGTCTAGAGGCTCATAGGGCGCTGGGGTTAGCTTGGCAAAGAAAGAATGCTGGAGTGGAGCGACGGTTACAAAGGGGCCTTTGTATGTAGACCAGTGCGACCATGTTAGGTTGGTGCTTACTACCACAGATTCGAATAGGGTGTAAGAAGTTCCGAAGGCGACTTGATGTGGTGAAAAACCAAACACGCCGTTCATAACTATGTCAATGTCGGCCGAAGCATCCTTGATCACAGTGATTTGGTTGCTGGCCAAGACTTCAAAACGCCCATACATGGCCGAACGATAGCTTAAACCAAGGCGCCACTTCTCTAAGGGCTCGGCTGCCACACCGAAGATCAATCCAATACCCGAGGAGACGGTATTGTCGAGATCAGCCTCAAAACGGCTATTTGGAATTGAAATCATGGCTACCTGCTTCACGTTGGCATGTATCGGCGTGGTTGCCGAGACGCCGACCGAAAGCTCCTTCAAAATGCGGTAAGAAAGCCCCACAAAAATCGACGGTGAGAGCAGGTCCTCTGTGTACATATTCATGCGCGGGTTTGAGTTCGCGGTTTGAAGCTTCATGGTGGCCATATTTTTGGTGGGCATGGCCGCATAGAAACCCACATTGAAGCCATAGGGTAGGACAAAGCAGGCACCCAGGGAGGCGATGTTTGATGATTTGATTTGATGTGGCGCTGGCCCGCCGTCACCGAGCGAAAACCGCGGTGTCACCTGCATGTCAGAAATCGTGAGGCTATGCCTTTGGCAGTAGCTTAAGTCTGCGGGATTGTAATACACT
>Ga0207111_10127_pt1 | contig 21049 bp, 9 predicted proteins | sample Alteio_BWMinHeat_71_FD_153577 | JGI IMG/M metagenome (GOLD analysis project Ga0207111, IMG submission 153577) | Enriched cells from forest soil in Barre Woods Harvard Forest LTER site, Petersham, Massachusetts, United States -... | ecosystem: Environmental > Terrestrial > Soil > Temperate forest >... | reverse complement strand
CCTGGTTTATCTTCGTCCGAAAAAAATATGTTGCAGGCATAACAGGTGCTGTTATTATTCTTTTTATTGTGTTGGCAGGATTGAAATTTATGCCCGAACCTGCCATCAGGTTAATGAGCGCTATAAAAACTGTGATTAAAAAAGAGAAAATCGAAACCAACGATGAGGACGGTACTGCGGTTAGAGTATTATTATGGAAAGCGGCAGGAACAATTGTTTCAGAGCATTTTTGGACAGGTGTTGGCACGGGCGACACCAAAGATGCTCTGATGGAAAAATATAAATCAGCAGGAATCAGTCATGCGCTGGAACGAAAGCTAAACGCCCACAATGAATATTTGCAGGTCTTCATTGCATTAGGAATTGTGGGTTTTCTTTGGCTGACGGCTTCACATATTATTATGTTTTATTACGGTTTTAAAGAAAAGAAACCGCTGCTGGTGATATTTACATTGCTTATCGTTCTTAACTTTTTTCCTGAATCCATGTTGGAAACACAGGCAGGAGTGATGTTTTATGGCTTTTTCAGTTCCCTTTTAGTTTTTAGTTATCCTTCCAATGTTCATTCTAATTCAAAATCCTAATCTCTCTTATATTTGCAACCCTTTAAAGAGATGAATATTACCCTGCGCAAAGCCCGAAAAGAAGACATGCCGCACGTTCTTGCATTGATAAAAGAGCTTGCCGCTTATGAACGCGCTCCGAATGAAGTGGAGGTTACCATTGAAGAATTGGAACGGGACGGCTTTAGCGCTCATCCTGTATTTTGGGCTATTCTTGCAGAATATGATGAACAGGTGGTGGGAATGGCGCTATATTATATTAAATATTCCACATGGAAAGGAAAATGCGTGTTTCTGGAAGATATTATTGTTACAGAAAAGCACAGGGGGAAGGGTGTTGGCGGAATGTTGTTTGCGGCGGTGGTGGAGGCAATCAAGCCGCTCAAAGTGCGCAGGTTAGAATGGCAGGTATTGGAATGGAACGAAACCGCCATCAATTTTTACAAGAAGTATAACAGTCATTTTGACCCGGAATGGCTCAATTGTAAACTCACAGAAAATCAAATACAGGAATTTTCTATCCCTAATCCCTATCCTTAAACAATGAAAGTATTCAAATTCGGCGGGGCTTCCGTGAAAGATACAGAGGGCGTAAAGAATGTGGCGAAAATCATGAAGCGATTCAGCGGCGAAAACATCCTCGTGGTGGTTTCGGCAATGGGCAAAACTACGAATGCGCTGGAGCGATTAGTTCAGTCATATTTTTATAAGAAAGGTGATTCTGCTGCAATTCTTGAGGAGATAAAGCAATATCATTTTGACATTATCCGCCAGTTGTTTCCCGATGTAGTTCATCCTGTATATAATGAAATAAACAATGCTTTTGTAGAATTGGATTGGGCGGTGGAAGGCAGCCCCATTAAGGATTACGATTTTGAATATGACCAGGTTGTTTCCGTAGGAGAAATTATTTCATCCAAAATTGTAAGCGCTTATCTCCATGAATCCGGCATTCAAAATAAATGGCTTGATGCAAGAGATTATGTCAAAACAGACAATACCTACAGAGAAGGAAAGGTTGATTGGCAATTTACCGAAAAGCTGGCAAAAGAAAATCCCCTCTTTAAACTTCAAATACCCAAACACTCAAACACTCAAACACTCATTACCCAGGGCTTCATTGGCGTAACTTCCGAAAATTACACCACCACGCTTGGCAGGGAAGGTTCTGATTACAGCGCCGCCATTTTCGCTTACATATTCGATGCGGAAAGTGTTACGATATGGAAAGATGTGCCGGGTGTGCTTAATGCCGACCCGAAATGGTTTAAAGATACGGTGATGCTTGACCGAATTTCATACCGCGATGCCATTGAACTTGCCTATTATGGTGCAAGCGTCATCCACCCGAAAACCATCCAGCCGTTGCAAAACAAAAATATTCCGCTTTATGTGAAATCTTTCCTTAATCCCGACAGTAAAGGAACGATTATCAGCGCCGATTCTAATGCTTTGCCGGTTCCTTCTTTTATTTTTAAGGTGAACCAGGTGTTAATTTCCATCCTGCCAAAAGATTTTTCCTTTATCATTGAGGAGAATCTTAGCGACATTTTCAGTTTGTTTGCGCGTCAGAGAATTAAAATCAATGTGATGCAGAATACCGCCATCAGTTTCTCCGTGAGTGTGGACAACGACCCTTTGAAAATTCCCGCATTAATCAGGGCTTTGCAGGAACATTATAAAGTGAAGTACAATGAAAACATGGAACTCATTACCATCCGCCATTATGACCAGGAAACCATTGACAGGGTTACGGAAGGCAAACAAATTATCCTGGAACTAAAAAGCAGGAATACGGTGCAGTTGGTGTGCAAACAATTGACAATTGACAATTGACAATTGAAAGAGTGAATCCAATAATTGTCAATTATCAATTGTCAATTGTCAATTATCAATTACCTTCGGTACTTTAAAATAATCCGAATCGTGTTTCGGGACGTTTTTCAGCGCTTCTTCTTTAGTGATTTCCATTTTTATCACGTCATCCCTTAACACATTTGTTTCGTCGGTCATGTAAATTAACGGTTCAACATCGGAAGTATCCAATTCGTTGAGTTTTTCCATGAAGGTGAGAATTTTGTTGAGGTCGTTAATCATCTCCCCTTCCGCTTTTTCGTCAAATTCCAGCCGCGCAAGGTGGGCTATTTCCCTAACTGTTTTGTTATCTATTTTCATTGACTTAATTGTTAATTGATTGATTTAGATATGAATAATGAATGATTACTGGTATTAAAAGATGATTGAATGCAATATTTTAGGGGGCAAGTAAGGTTTACTGTCAGGCAAGTAAGGTTTACTTTCAGGCAAGTAAGCGTTACTGTCAGGCAAGTAAGGTTTACTGTCAGGCAAGTAAGCGCTACTGTCAGGCAAGTAAGCGCTACTGTCAGGCAAGTAAGCGCTACAGTCAGGCAAGTAGGGTTTACTGTCAGGCAAGTAAGATTTACTGTCAGGCAAGTAAGCGCTACTTGCCCACCGATGCTTACGCCTTTTTCAACAAATATGTTCTTTACGGAAACGGGTGTTTTGTTCACGGTGTTTTCTAAAATTTCGGAGGCGAAGATATTCAAATAAATTGAAGATTGAATAATGGTTATTGACTGCTTCCAATAATAATCAATAATCAATAATCAATTTCCTTACCCTGCTATCTTTAGTCAGCCGGAGCGTTTTCAAATCAATATTTTCAATAAGATTAATGCCGGGTGTTTTTCCAATCTCAAATGTTCCTAATTCTTTTTGGAAACCTAATAAGTCGGCGCCGTTTCGGGTTGCCCACATCAGCAGTGTTTCTAATGAAATTGCAGGAAACCGGTGCGAAATGGTTTTTAATTCTTCCAAAACTGATAAAGAAGTATTGGAAGCATAGCTGTCCGTTCCAATGGTAATTTTAACTCCTTTTGAAACAAAAAGCCCGACATCCGGCAACTGCCCTTCTATATAAAGGTTGGCATTGGGGCAAAAACACCACCATATATTGCGGCTGTGGCTTTCGGCAGTTTCAATGTCATTGACTCCGGTATAGGTGTTATGAACTAATAAAATCTTTTTATGTGCGGGAAAATGCCTGATAACGGAAGGAAGAGCATTTAAGCCGGTTGGTTTCCAGTCCGAAATGTCAATTCCATAATGGCGGAGCAATTCAGTAAACTTACCCTGTTTATTTATATACAACAGGTTTTCTTCGGCGCTTTCCTGGTTGTGAATGGTTAAAATATCACTTTCATTATGCAATGCTATTTTATGAAAAAGCAGTTCAGATACAGAATAAGGCGCATGGGGAACAATGGAGCAGGGCAAGCCGGGTATTGATTCTTTGAATTTGTTCTGCAATGCGTTTGCAGTTTCAAAAACGCTGTCCGCCCGCGATGCTTCAAACCCGAATGTTTCGATAAACTGGTAATATCGTAACTTTTGCTGTTGTTTCTGCGCAACGGTTGAATGGTTGTTTGATATATCGCCGACGGCGACAATGCCGTTATCAAGCATTTCCTGTTCGGCATTCGCTATTTGCGATGCGATAATTTCAGGACTGAAATTGTTTCTTAGTTTTTGAAGGTTGATGATAAATTCGGGAAGCCCGGTTTTTGGAGGAATTAATCCTTTCAGGTGCGACAATTCCAAATGGCAATGAACATTTACAAAGCCGGGGCAAAGGATGCCTTTGTAATATTCAATCTTTTCGGTTGGAAGAGGATGTTCTCCGGCTAATTCGACAATCTTACCCTTTTCATCAACGGTGATTACACCATTCATCACAGGAGCGGATGTTCCGGAGAAAATGTAATCGGCTGAAAGATGACGCATTTTTTAGAATTGATAATTGATAATTGATAATTGACAATTGACAATTGACAATTGATAATTGATAATTGACAATTGTCAATTGGAAGCGACAAAAATACAATAATGCCACCTTCAATTGTCAATTATCAATTATCAATTATCAATTGTCAATTGTCAATTGTCAATTATCAATTATCAATTATCAATTATCAATTGTCAATTGTCAATTGTCAATTATCTCCTTGTGGAGGCGTTATTATCTTCCTTGGTCAAATCCCAAAGTTTATCAAGTTTAGGTGCAAGCACAATTTCCGTTCTGCGGTTTGCCTGTCGTCCTTCGGCTGTAGCGTTGTTTGCCAAAGGATGAAATTCAGCCCTGCCCGATGCAATGATTCGCTGGGGTTTTATGCCGTTTTCGAGCATGATGCGCGTTATGGTTGTTGCGCGATGTACGCTCAAATCCCAGTTATCTTTGTTTCGTGCATTGCTGATAGGCACAACGTCGGTATGTCCTTCCACCATAACTTCGAGGTCGCTGTTTGCAAGCACCGTCGCCAGCATGGAAATGGCTTGTTTGCCGCGCGCGTTTACGGTTTCGCTGCCTGACGGAAACAACAATTTATCGGACATGGAAACATATAATTTTCCTTCTCTCACTTCAATGGTAAGTTCATCGGGGGTGAAACATTTCAAAGCGCTGCAAACTTCCTGTTTCAGGTTGGCAATTGCGTTGCGTTCCGTATTAATCATATTTTCCAAATCCCTAATCTTACTTTCTCTTTCATTTAACGCCTGCTCCTCCATTTTTAATTCCTTGCCATTTTCGTTAGAAGCCGCTAACAACTTATCTTTTTCCTTTGCAAGATGCTGATAATCTTCATAAAGAGCGCCATATTGCTCCTCCGATTTAGCTTGTGAAGATAATGCTTCCTTGTATTTTTTGCTTGATACGCAGGAACCAAGAAATAAGAAGGATAAAAAGATTGCTAATACTAATTTTTGTGTTTTCATGTCTTTAGTTATTAGTTATTTATTCAATAAAGACAAAGGTATTATATAGATGGAAGGTTTCCGATGATAAAAGTCAATTTTAAGAATAAAAGGAACGCTGATTTTTATGATAATGATGATTCTTTAAGATAAAAATCATTTTTATCTTAACCATCATAAAAATCAGCGTTCCAAATTATTATCCGATGCTGAAAGTCCTCATGCTGATACCGGAGAGCGTTTCCTCATAAACCTGGTTAACCGGCTCTTGTTCATCGGCAAGCGCCAAGCTGTAAAGCAATGGAATGTAATGGTCGGGAGTTGGGACGGAGAGTTTAGCGGCGCTACCCATTTGTGCATAGTCAATCAGCGCTGTAAAGTTTCTTTGAATGACCATTTTCTTCACCCATTCATCAAATTCAATGTTCCAGTCATAAGGCGTAGCATCGTTTTCGGTAAACATTTTCATGCTCATCCGAAGATTGTGAACAATGTTTCCGCTTCCGATAATCAACACGCCTTTCTTACGCAACGACTTTAGTTGCTTAGCCAGGTCAAAATGATAGTGCATTGGTTGATAATAATCAATGCTCAACTGAAAAACGGGTATGGTGGCAGCGGGAAACAGGTGGTGCAGAATTGTCCATGCGCCGTGGTCAATTCCCCATTCATTCGTGCCTTTTACGTCGGGAGCCAGCCGGCTTACTTCTTTAGCGTATTCGGGAGCGCCCGGCGCGGGATATTGCATGGCGAAAAGCGCTTCGGGAAAGCCCCCGAAATCATGAATGGTTCCGGGTTTTTCATTTAATGAAACAAAGGAGCCATGCGTAAGCCAATGGGCTGACACAACAAGAATGGCTGCCGGCGGAGCCGATTTCCTGATGTCCTCACCCGCCTTTTTGAGTGATTGAGTGAAAGGGTTATCGCGCAAAGCATTCATCGGGTCGCCATGCCCGACAAACAAGACCGGCATCTTTTCCGTTTCTGTGAAAGTGTCTGCGAACTTCTTTAATTCATTTAGTTTCATAGCGCTCGTTGTTAAAGGAAACAAAGCTAAGAGTTTTAAAAAATCCTTTCGTTCCATGGGACAAAGGGTATAAGTATATAAGAAAATAAGGGTATAAAGGTAGTTATAATTCCCCTATACCCTTATTTCCTTATACCATTCCTCATTTCGACCCTGTAGGGGTTTCTTCTTTAATTAACTCTACATTTGCATTTATGGTTACTTCATCGCTCAACATTACTGATGTAAATCCACTGCCAATACCGTAATCGGAGCGTTTTAAAGTCCCCGTGATTTTAAATCCGGCGGTAGTTTTCTTTGAATAAGGATTTACGCCTATATTACAAATGACATCCAATTCAACAGGTTTTGTTACCCCGTGCATGGTAAGATTACCTGTCAATTTATACTTCTTACCCTCTACTTTCGTGAAAGATTTGCTCTTAAAAGTCATGGTTGGATATTTTGCAGCATCAAAGAAGTCAGGGCTTTTCAAATGCGTGTCTCTTTTTTCATTGTCGGTGTTGATGCTGCTAACATCGCTTGATAATTCAATCACAGCATCCGATAAATCATCTTTGTTGGAGATGAATTTTACATCGAAAGTTTTGAAAGTGCCTTCCACTTCGGAAATCATCATGTGGGTAATTCCGAACCCCAATTTTGCATGTGCTTTGTCAAGCGTCCATGTTTGTGCCTGTGCAATTGATGAAACAATCACCAATGTTGCAATAAAACCAATTTTTTTCATTTTGTTTTGTTTTAGATTAATGAATTAATTTAACGGCACAAAATTACCGCTATGCCAAAGGTAACACATTGACCTATGTTAAGAAATGACAATTTACTTCCTGACTATTTCTTTTCTGACCCGGCTAAGCGATTCTGGAGCCACGCCAATATAGGAAGCAATTGAATGTTGCGGAAGACGTAAAGCAAGCGAAGGATAGGTTTTCATAAAATCAAGGTAGCGTTCTTCGGCTGTTGCAGCTAACTGGAAAACGAGGCGTTTTTGTAATGCCTTCAGCCGGTTTTGCAGCAGCATATTGGTCATTTGATTCATCTCCGGAACAATTAACGCGACCTGAACATTAAAATCCCTGTCCATTAAAATCAATTCCGAATCTTCAAGCGCATCAATAAAAAACATGGCAGGTTCTCTTTTAATAACGCTGTTCTGGTCAGCAATCCACCAGTCTTCAGGAGCGAATTGGATAATGTGCTCCTTGCCTTTACAATCTATCACATAACTGCGCAGGCATCCATTCGCCACAAAATAAACAGACTTGCCAACTTCTCCCTCCCGCAACAGGATTTGTCCTCTTTTCACTTTTTTGTAAAAAAGCAAATGGCTTATCTGCTCAAACTGCTCATCAGTAATTTGAACCTTATTTTGCAGGTATGTGCGGAATGTTTCAAACATGGCGGGCAAAAGTAAGGAAATAAAGGGTATAGGGAGTACAGGGGTATTGAAGATTATATCCCCGTGTAAGAAAAAAACCTACATTTGCACCCTGTTTTCATTACAAACCAAACAATTATTATCATGAAGAAATTCTTACACATTCTTTCGGCTCTTTTCTTATTGTCAATTGTCAATTGTCAATTATCAATTGCCCAAAACATCACCGTAACAGCCCCTAACGGCGGCGAAATATGGATAGGTTGCAGCGTCCATAGCATTACATGGACATCATCCGGCGTTTCCAATTATTTTAACATAGATTATTCCACCGACGGAGGAAGCAACTGGGTGTCGGTTGCAAGCAATTATAACACTACCGGCGGAAGCTATTCATGGACAGTGCCGAACCTATCGTCGGTGAACTGCCTTGTGAGGGTGCTGGATAACCATACTCCTACTATTGTTGACCAAAGTAATGCCGTCTTTTCCATCAATGCGCCCATCATTGTTACTTCGCCAAACGGGGGCGAGGTATGGCAGGGCGTGGCTCCCACAACGGGGGCTTTGACGGCTTATAACATGAGCAATACGAACCAGTCTGTTTCCTTAGGCGCTTTTTATGATGCGGGGGGCGCTTCGGCGAATTATCCTTATGCCAGCTATACGCAAACTTACAGCCCTGCATCACCAAATAACGCTGTGCAATTCACTTTCAGCAGTTTCAGCACTTATCCTTATGGTTATGATTACCTGTATATATATGACGGCGCGAATACGAGTGCACCTTTGTTAGGACAATGGGACGGCAGCCCCACTGTTCCCTTCACTGTTACCGCGTCGAATGCTTCCGGTCAGTTAACCGCGTATTTTGCCGCTAATTCAGGAACATCGTCTTATCCGGGTTGGGCGGCTTCCATTGCATTGGTTCCTTTCAGTACCGAAATAACCTGGGCTGCCACCGGTACTTCTAACTATTACAACATTGATTACTCCACCGACAACGGCGCAACATGGACGAATATCGTTACTAATTATTACACCACCACTGGCGTATATATATGGCAGGTTCCCAACATTCCTTCCGTGAATTGCAGGGTGCGGGTAACGGATAATCAAAGCGCCTGCCGCACAGACCAAAGCAATGCCGCTTTCACCATTCTGGCTGCTCCGGCAACCATTACCGTTATGAGCCCCAACGGGGGAGAATACTGGATGGGGGCTTCTTCACACAATATTACCTGGACAAGTTCCAACATCAGTTCTAATTTTGTGAAGTTGGAATATTCATTGAACAATGGCTCCACGTGGACTACCATTGTTTCTGCTGCAACCAACAACGGTACTTACGCATGGACTGTTCCCAGCATCAGTTCGGTGCAGGCATTGGTGAGGGTGAGCGATTCAAATACACCCACTACCAACGATGTGAGCAATGCGGTGTTTACCATTGATGCAAACCCTGTTATCACTGTTACGGCTCCCAACGGAGGCGAGGGCTGGTATGCGGGAACTACGCAGAACATCACCTGGACAAGCGCCTATTTGAGCGGCTCGAATGTAAAGATTGAATACAGCATTGACAATGGCAGCACCTGGCTCTCTGTTGTTGCTTCTGTAACCAATTCCGGGACTTACGCCTGGACGGTTCCTAATAATGCCACCACCACTGCATTGGTGAGGGTGAGCGATGCGGGAAATGTTTCCACCCACGATGTCAGCAATGCGGTATTTACGCTTTATTCTTATATTGTCGTTACGGCTCCGAACGGCGGGGAGGCATGGGATGGCTGTTCTTCTCATTCAATCACATGGAACAGGGGAGGTACTACGAACTATTTCAAGATTGAATATTCCACCAACAACGGAAGCACATGGACAACTGTTGTCTCTTCATACACAGGAACGTCAGCAACGGCTCAATCATATTCATGGATTGTTCCCAATATTGCTACTACTACTGCTTTGGTTAGGGTATCGGATACTACTGATGTTTCCAAGATTGACCAAAGTAATGCGGTATTTACCATTAACGGCACAACGAGTATCATCGTAACATCTCCCAACGGCGGAGAAGTATGGACGGGAACGGCTCCCACCACCGGAAGCGTGCCGACTTATAACATGAGCAATACCGCACAGACAGTCAGCATCGGCAATTTTTATGATGCAGGCGGCGCATCGGGCTATTATCCTTATGCGAGTTATACGCAAACCTATACTCCTGCAACGGCGGGAAATGCGTTAAGGTTTACGTTCTCCAGTTTCAGTACCTATCCTTACGGGTATGACTATTTGTATATTTATGACGGCGCTAATACGAGCGCTCCATTGATTGGACAATACGATGGCACCACAAGCCCCGGAACAGTTACCGCTACCAATGCTTCCGGTCAGTTAACTTTCTATTTTGCCGCTAATTCAGGAACGAATTCATACCCGGGTTGGGCAGCTTCCATATCATTGGTTCCTTTCTCCACCAATATCAGTTGGGCGGCTTCCGGGGTTTCCAACTATTACAACATTGATTATTCCACCAACAGCGGTTCTACCTGGACTAACATCGTTACCGATTATTACACAACCGCCGGATTTTATGTATGGGCAGTGCCGAATATTACTACCACTACGGCGCTTGCAAGGGTAACGGATTACAACAATACCTGCAAAAGCGACCAGAGCAATGCTGTTTTTACCATCAATCCCGCACCTTCGGTTATCACTCTTTTAAGTCCTAACGGCGGGGAATATTGGATGGGGGCTTCGGCTCACAATATTACCTGGACAAGTTCCAACCTTGTTTCTACATTCGTAAAATTAGAATATTCATTGAACAACGGCAGCACATGGACTACCATCGTGGGTTCAACCAATAATACGGGGACTTATTCATGGACAGTACCGAGTATCAGTTCAACTCATGCGTTGGTAAGAGCAAGCGATGCTGGAAATATTTCCACAAATAGTGTCAGCGCTGCGGTGTTTACCATTGACGCAAACCCTGTTATTGCCGTTACCGCTCCGAATGGGGCTGAAAACTGGTATGCAGGAACCACGCAAAACATCACCTGGACAAGCGCTTATTTGAGCGGCTCGACGGTAAAGATTGAATACAGTGTGGACAGCGGCTTAACCTGGCTTACGGTGGTTGCCTCCACTTCCAACACCGGCTCATATACATGGACAATTCCAAACAATGCTTCCGCACATGCGCTCGTGAAAGTGAGCGATGCAGGCAATCTTTCCACTTTTGACGTAAGCAATGCAGTATTCAATTTATGGTCGTACATTGTGGTTACCGCTCCTAACGGGGGCGAGAATTGGGCGGGATGCAGTACGCAAAACATTACATGGAACAGGGGAGGGACTACTAACAACTTCAAGATTGAATATTCCACCAATAACGGTTCTACCTGGACAACTGTCGTAGCTTCTTATGCAGGTACTGCTGCTACCGCTCAAACCTATTCATGGCTCGTGCCTAACACATCATCCACTACAGCCCTTGTGAGGGTATCTGATGCGGCGGATGCAACAAAAATTGACCAAAGCAATGCTGTATTTACCATTTCAGGAACTACCAGCATTGTCGTCAATGCTCCGAATGGAGGCGAAACTTACCAGGGTATAGCCCAACCTGCGGGAACATTGCCTGTTTACAACATGAGCAATACGGCGCTGACGGTAACTAATGGCAATTATTATGATGCAGGTGGCGCTTCCGGGAATTATCCTTACGCAAGTTATACCCAAACTTTCACTCCCGGCGTCCCTAATACTTTATTGAGTTTCAATTTCAGCAGTTTCAGCACTTATCAGGGGGGCTACGATTATTTATATATCTATGATGGAGCAAATACGAGCGCTCCGTTATTAGGGCAATGGGATGGCTCAACCGGACCCGGAACAGTTACAGCTACCAATTCGGCAGGAAAATTAACTTTCTATTTTTACTCAAATTCGGGAACCGGTTCATACCCCGGCTGGGCGGCAAGCATTACCTGTATTCCGAATACTGACGTTATTACCTGGGCATCAACAGGTACTTCCAATTATTATAATATAGATTATTCAACCAACAACGGTTCAACCTGGATAAATGCAGCAACAAATTTTTATACCACCGCAAACTTATTCTATTGGGATGTCCCGAATACGCCAACCACCACCGCTTTGGTAAGGGTAACGGATTATAACAATACCTGCAAAACAGACCAAAGTAATGCCGTATTTACAATTACATCAGCTACACCGTACATCACCCTTGTAAGTCCGAACGGGGGACAAAGCTATCTTGCCGGGCAAACACAAAATATAACCTGGTATAGCGCTGCCTTAGCTTCCACCTTTGTCAAACTTGAATACTCATCGGACAACGGCGCAACATGGAATGTAATCAGCGCCGCCACTAATAATACAGGCAGCTATGCATGGACTATTCCAAACATCACTTCTTCCCAATGCCTTGTCAGAGTGAGCGATTATGGCAATCTTGCTACCAATGCCGTAAGCAATGCCACCTTCACCATCGGACCATATATTACCATCACTTCGCCAAACGGGGGAGAAAGTTGGGCGGGTTGTTCTTCTTATTTAATCTCTTGGACAGCAGGTGTAACTTCTATGAATTATAAAATAGAATATTCACTGAATAACGGCTCCACCTGGACTACCATAATTGCTTCAACTACCATGGCTGGAACTAATTGTAACTATGCATGGTCAGTTCCCAATTCCGCTTCCACTACCTGTTTAGTGAGGGTATCGGATGCAAACGACCTTACTAAAACAGATGTAAGCAATGCAGTGTTTACCATTACAGCAAATGCCAGCATTGTTGTAACATCTCCCAATGGTGCAGAAATATGGCAGGGTGTCGTTCCCACAACGGGAACTTTGACCCCTTATAACATGAGCAACACCAATCAGTCTGTTTCATTGGGTACTTTTTATGATGCGGGAGGCGCTTCCGGGAATTATCCTTATGCCAGCTATACGCAAACTTACAGCCCTGCAACTCCAAACAACGCCGTGAAATTCACTTTCAACAGTTTCAGCACTTATCCTTATGGTTATGATTATCTGTATGTATATGACGGCGCAAATACGAGCGCTCCCCTGTTAGGTCAATGGGACGCCAGCCCCACTGTTCCCTTTAGTGTTACCGCGTCGAATTCTTCGGGTCAGTTAACCGCCTATTTTGCAGCTAATTCAGGTACCTCCTCTTATCCGGGGTGGGCAGCTAACATTTCGTTAGTTCCTTTCAGCACTGAAATAACATGGACTGCCACAGGTACTTCCAACTATTTCAACATTGATTATTCTACAGATGGAGGAACTACCTGGATTTCAATAGTAGCAAATTATTACACAACTACTTATTCATATATTTGGAGCGTTCCTAATACTGCCTCCACTAATTGCAAGGTAAGGGTTACAGATGCCAACAGCGCTTGTAAATTTGATTTGAGCAATAATCCATTTACCATTTTAGCCGCTCCTTCTGTCATTACCGTTGTTAGTCCGAATGGTGGAGAAAACTGGGCTGGTGCATCTGTTCATAACATCACTTGGTCAAGTTCTAATCTAAGCGGCAACAATGTTAAGCTGGAATATTCCTTAGATAATGGCAACACATGGACAACCATTGTTACTACGACTAACGGAGGCACATATCCCTGGACAGTGCCAAGCACAGGTTCTACCCAGGCATTGGTAAAGGTGAGCGATGCGGGAAATCTTGCGACGAAGGATAGCAGCAATGCTGTATTTACCATTACTGCTAATCCAATAATCACAGTTACATCTCCTAATGGAGGCGAGGGCTGGTATGCGGGTACGACTCAAAACATCACCTGGACAAGCGCCTACCTAAGCGGCTCGAATGTTAAGATTGAATACAGCACCGATAATGGAAGCACCTGGGTAACAATTGCTGCAACAGTTGCCAACTCCGGTACTTATTCATGGACGGTTCCCAATGCTCCCTCCACTTCCTGCCTTGTAAAAGTGAGCGATGCAGGAAACCTTTCCACTTTTGATGTAAGCAATGCAGTCTTTACCATTTACCCTTACATTACCGTTACCGCTCCGAACGGGGGAGAAAGCTGGAATGGCTGTACAACACAAAGTATCACATGGAACAGGGGCGGAACCACGAATAATTACAAGATTGAATACTCTCTAAATAACGGGGGAACATGGTTTACTATTATAGCATCTTATGCCGGCACTACTGCAACCCCTCAATCATATTCATGGCTTGTGCCTAATACCGCTTCCGTCAACTGTCTTGTGAGGGTATCTGATGCGGCTGATTTAACCAAAACCGATAATTCAAATGCAGTGTTCACCATCAATGCAACAACCAGCATCATCGTAACGTCTCCAAACGGCGGGGAAGTATGGGTTGGAACCGCTCCCACTACGGGAAGCGTCCCGACTTATAACATGAGCAATACTAATCAGACTGTCAGCAATGGCAATTTTTATGATGCCGGTGGTGCGTCGGGGAATTATCCTTATGCAAGCTATACGCAGACATTCTCTCCTGCTACGCCTGGCAATGCGCTCCAATTCACTTTCAGCAGTTTCAGCACTTATCCTTACGGGTATGACTACCTGTATATTTATGACGGTTCTTCTACAAGTTCTCCACTTATTGGACAATATGGTGGTACAACCAGCCCCGGAACAGTTACGGCTACGAACGCTTCCGGTCAGCTTACTTTCAGGTTTGTCGCCAATTCAGGAACAGGTTCTTACGCAGGTTGGGCGGCTGCTATTTCTTTGATTCCTTTCTCCACCAATATCAGTTGGGCGGCTTCGGGAGTTTCAAATTATTATAATATTGACTACTCCACTAACAATGGCACAACATGGACTTCAATTGTAGCCAACTATTACACTACCAATAATTTTTATGTCTGGGCGGTTCCAAATACTTCTACTGCAAACGCTCTTGTTAGAGTTACGGATGCAAATAATACCTGCAAGACCGACCAGAGCAATGCAGTATTTACCATAACGGCAGCCCCTTCCGTCATCACGGTTATAAGTCCTAATGGAGGAGAGTATTGGATGGGCGCTTCTGCTCATAATATCACATGGACAAGTTCCAACATCAGTTCTTCTTTTGTAAAAATTGAGTATTCTCTTAATAATAGTTCAACGTGGAACACGGTGATTGCTTCCACCAACAATAATGGCACTTATGCATGGACAGTACCAAGTACAAGTTCCACTCATGCGTTGGTAAGAGTGAGCGATGCCGGGAATCTTGCAACGTATGGTATCAGCAATGCGATATTTACCATTGATGCCAACCCCGTCATCACCGTTACCGCTCCCAACGGGGGCGAAAGTTGGTATGCCGGAACAAGCCAGAACATTACCTGGACAAGCGCTTATTTAAGCGGTCCGAATGTTAAAATAGAATACAGCACCGATAATGGCTCCACCTGGACAACGGTTGTGGCTTCGACAGGTAATACAGGGTCATATACCTGGACAGTACCCAATACTCCTTCCACACAGGCATTGGTGAGGGTAAGCGATGCTACTAACCTCTCCACTTTTGATGTCAGCAATGCAGATTTTACCATTAACCCCTATATCATCATTACTTCGCCTAACGGAGGCGAGAATTGGGCGGGATGCAGCGCTCAAAATATTACCTGGAACAGGGGCGGCACCACGAATAATTATAAATTGGAGTATTCAACTAATAACGGCTCAACATGGAATGTCATTGTAGCTTCTTATGCAGGTACTACAGCAACCACTCAATCTTATTCCTGGGTAGTACCGAATACTGCATCAACAAATTGCCTTGTCAGGGTTTCGGATGCAGGTGATTTAACCAAAACCGACAATTCAAATGCAGTATTTACCATCAATGGCACAACCAGCATCATTGTAACTTCTCCCAATGGTGGGGAAGTATGGCAGGGAGTGGCTCCTGTTTCAGGAACTTTACCTGTTTACAACATGAGCAACACCAGCTTAACCGTTACACAGGGTAATTATTATGATGCGGGCGGTTCTGCCGGAAATTATCCTTACGCAAGCTATACACAGACGTTTACTCCGGCAGTTCCTAATACTGCTTTAAGTTTTAATTTCAGCAGTTTCAGCACCTATCCTTATGGATATGACTACCTGTATATATACGACGGAGCCAATACATCCTCTCCGTTAATCGGTCAATATGATGGAACCACAAGTCCCGGTATCGTTACCGCTTCCAATGCAGCCGGACAACTTACTTTCAGGTTTGTTGCTAATTCCGGAGCTGCATATCCGGGCTGGGCGGCAAGCATCACTTGTATTCCATTCTCAACCAGCATCACCTGGCTGGCTTCCGGCACTTCCAATTATTATAACATTGATTATTCAACCAACGGCGGCGTTTCATGGACAAACATTGTAACTAACTATTACAGCACGAATCTACGATATGTATGGTCAGTTCCAAATACTGCCTCCACTACCTGCCTTGTGAGGGTAACGGATTATAATAATTCCTGCAAAACAGCCCAAAGCGCTAATTTATTTACCATCAATGCAGCAAATCCCAATATTACCGTTGTAAGTCCGAACGGGGGAGAAAACTTATGTGCTTTCGGAACGCAAAACATCACATGGTATAGCTCTGCCATCAGTTCTGCATTTGTTAAAATTGAATATTCCACGAATAGCGGCTCCACATGGACAACGATTACTTCCGCCACCAACAACAACGGCTCTTATTCCTGGACAGTTCCAAACATGCCTTCAGCGAATTGCATTATCCGTGTCAGCGATTTCAGCAATTCCACCACAAATGGTGTCAGCAGTGCTGTATTTACCATTGCACCTTCCATCCTTGTTACGGCTCCAAACGGAGGAGAAACCATCGGTGGCTGTACCACATCATCAATATCCTGGACTTCGTGCGGAACGGGAACCAATTATCTCCTTGAATATTCAATTAACGGGGGAACAACCTGGACTACCATTGTCGCCTCTTATAGCGCCACAGGAAGCAATTGCAACTATACCTGGAGCGTTCCAAACACACCTTCCACAAATTGCTTAGTAAGGGTTACCGACATCAGCAATACCTTAAAGGTTGACCAAAGCAATGCTGTGTTTACCATCAGCCCCACCATTACCATTACGCAGCCGAATTTCGGTGGTTCATTGGTGGTGGGTGCGGTTACCAATATTACCTGGAACAGCGTGGGCGCTTCCAACTACTATAACATAGACTATTCCATTAACGGAGGAACATCATGGCTTAATATTGTTACCAATTACAATACTACGCTTGGCACTTACGCATGGACCGTTCCCAATAATGTATCAGCCAACTGCCTTGTGAGGGTAACGGATTATTTTGCAAATTGCAAAACGGGTACAAGCGCGAATGCCTTTACCATCACCGCCATCACGCCTGCCATTACGGTTACAAGTCCGAACGGGGGAGAAAGCTGGAATGGATGCACTTCCCATAACATTACCTGGACATCATCAGGCACTTCCGGTTCATATACCATTCAATATTCCACCAACGGCGGCGCTACATGGATTAACATTGTAACCAATCAAAGCATCAGTACGGGGACTTATGCATGGACGGTTCCCGGTGTTCCGTCATCCACCTGTCTCGTAAAAGTTTTTGATTCAAACACTCCCACAAAAGTTGACCAAAGCAATGCTGCCTTCACCATTGTATCGCCTATTGCAAATGCAGGACAAAATACTGCAATTTGTACCGGTTCGGGTACGACATTAAGTGCGTCAGGAGGGATTAGTTATAGCTGGACCCCTACAACGGGCTTAAGTAATGCCGCCATTGCTAATCCCCTTGCAAACCCGACATCCACAACTACCTATACCGTAACTGTTTCAGATGTTAATGGTTGTACAGGAACAAGTTCGGTAGTCGTTACTGTTAATCCAATCCCGTCAGTTACCGTTTCCCCGTCCGCTCCTTCGGTTTGTGCAGGATCATCGGTTTCTTTAACAGCAAGCGGAGCGACAACCTATTCATGGTTGCCAACAACAGCGTTAAGCAGCGCAACAGTCGCTAACCCTAACGCTTCACCTTCTTCCACCACAACTTATACGGTTACGGGAACCACAAACGGTTGTTCAGGCACTGCCACCGTTGTTACTACGGTAGTTGCTACCCCGACTGTAACTGCAAGCGGAACAGCCACAATATGTGCAGGCGCTTCCACCGGTCTGGCTGCAAGCGGGGCTACAACTTATTCATGGTCTCCTTCTTTGGGATTGAATAATGACAATACTTCCAATCCAACTGCTACACCCCCGCTTACCGTTACTTACACGGTAACAGGAACCACCAATGGTTGCACAGGCACTGCGCCTGTTACCATTACAGTTAATACTGTTCCATCTCTTTCCATATCTCCGCCATCATCCGCTATTTGTGCAGGAGGTTCAACAACGATTACTGCAAGTGGGGCTACTTCTTACACCTGGTCTCCATCATCCAACTTGAGCAGTGCAAGTATTGCCAACCCTGTAGCCACTCCTTCATCCACCACAACATACACTGTTACTGGAATAACGGGTACCTGCTCCAGCACTTCGAGCATCATCGTTACCGTCAATGTAATTCCGACAGTTACCGCAACCGGAGGAGCCACGATTTGTTCCGGACATTCTACGCCTTTAACCGCTTCAGGAGCCACTACTTATCAATGGACTCCCGCAACGGGCTTGAGCAGTTCAACTATTGCCAACCCTGCGGCTTCCCCGACAACCACTACCACCTATACGGTAACCGGAACTACCAACGCATGTTTAAACACAGGAACGGTAACTGTTACGGTTAATCCTACACCTGTTGCAAATGCAGGAATGGATGTTTCAATATGCCCGGGAGGACACACTACTTTGAGCGCATCCGGCGGAACGACTTATTCATGGACGCCAACAGCAAGTTTAAGCAATGCTAATATTGCCAACCCTGTCGCTACGCCAAGTGTAATTACTACCTATACAGTTACTGCAACTACCGGCTCATGCTCCTCTACCGATTCAGTAATAGTAAGTTTTACAACTGTTGTTGCCAATGCAGGTTCTCCTGTAACCATCTGCCCGGGTAACACCACCACTTTGAACGCTTCGGGAGGAACAACCTATTCATGGAGTCCTGTATCCGGCTTGAGCAACCCGAATATTTCCAACCCCGTCGCCACTCCTAATACCACCACCACCTATACTGTAACCGCCACTACCGGCTCATGCTCTTCAACCGCCTCTGTGGTAGTAACGGTTGCCGCCTCACTTACTGTTTCAATTTCACCAACATCAGCATCTATCTGTACAGGCGGCTCAAGTAGTTTGACCGCAAGCGGCGCTTCTACTTATTCATGGTTACCAACAACGGGTTTAAGTAATGCAAGCATTGCCAACCCAGTAGCGACACCATCAAGCACCACTACCTACACAGTAACCGGAACATCCGGCTCCTGTACTTCCACATCATCAATCATAGTAACGGTTAATCCGCTTCCTGCAACACCGACCATTACTGCAGGCGGCGCTACATCCTTCTGTTCGGGCGGCAGTGTAACGCTTACATCCAGCAGCACGACAGGCAACTCATGGACGCCGGGCAGCGCAACCACACAGCAAATTACCGCCAACGCTTCCGGTTCCTATACTGTTACCGTAACCAACGGAAGCGGATGTTCTGCAACTTCTGCGGCTACTACCGTAACGGTTTATCCTTTGCCAACTGCTAATGCAGGAACGAATGTAAGCATTACATCAGGAACATCAACAACGCTTGCCGGTTCGGCATCCGGAGGAACATCTCCTTACACATATTCATGGACTCCTTCCGCCTCTTTGGTGAATGCAGCCATTCAGAATCCGACAACGGTTAATTTGTCCACAACCACAATTTTTACTTTGACAGTAAACGATAATCATTCCTGCCAAAGTACAAGCCAGGTTACGGTAACTGTTGGTCCTTCAACGGCGACTGTAAGCGGCGGAATTGTATCGGAATTGAATGCCGCAGTTAGAACTGTTACAGTCAATGTTACAGGCGGTGCAACTCAAAACATGACTACTGCTGTGGACGGTCTGTATTCCTTTACGCTCACCCCGGGTCAAAGCGACACCATCAGACCGACAAAGAACAATGATGTTTCAGTAACCAATGGTATCACCACGCTTGATATTTTGTTGATACAACGACATATTCTAAATACAGTATTGCTATCATCGCCCTATAAGATTATTGCAGCAGACGTGAATCTTTCAGGTACAGTAACTACGCTTGATATATTGCTTATTCGTTCCTTGATTTTGGGTAATACTACTTCCTTCCCTCACGGAATGTTATGGAATTTTGTACCCTCCGATTTTGTCTTTGCAAATCCCACCAATCCATTCCCTTTTAACAATTTCAAATACTACCCAAGCGTTTCAACACAAACATCTCAAAATTTCATAGGAATGAAGTTAGGAGATGTAAACAATAGCTGGGACCCCACAGTAGCAAAAACCGGTTATGTGGGCGCTGTCAACATTGATATGCCATCAGGTAATGTATTGCCCGGAGAGCAAATAAAACTGCCAGTTACTGCAAGACAATTCAAGTCAATGAGCGGCTACCAGTTTACAATCAATTGGAATCCTGCAATTATTTCTTTTGTGGGTGTTGAAAATGCTGCTGCTGTTAATGGTGAATACGGCTTACTCAAACAAGCGGAAGGAGCAATCAGTGTATTATGGACTGCCGATAATGCTGAATCATTGGACTTAGCGGATGAAACGGCTTTGTTTTATTTGACCTTTAAAGCTATTGGGAAAACGGGGGATGTATCTACCATATCTATTTCTTCTGACATCACTCCGATTGAAGCGGTGAATAATAATCTTGACCTTGTTGAACTGAAAAGCAATGCAGGGACTGTAAGTATTGGTCAATTGACAATTGACAATGGACAATTGACAATTTACCCAAACCCGAACTCCGGCTCATTCACTATTGAATTAAACCTCCCATCAAAAGAAAACGTATCCTTAAAGGTAATGAACACGCTTGGTCAGGTTGTGTTTAATGAAGAATACACTCAAATGAGCGGTGTTCATAATATCCCTGTTAATTTAAAGCCAAAAACAGCCGGAGTTTATTTTGTGAAACTGCAAACAGAAGAAGGAATTATGATTAAGAAAGTGTTGGTGGATAACAACCACTAAGAGAAAGCTAATGGAACACCGATGACACTGGTTAAACAGATAAAAACGATAGTTTACTACCCTACCCTCCTCTCA
>Ga0207111_10126_pt1 | contig 21107 bp, 17 predicted proteins | sample Alteio_BWMinHeat_71_FD_153577 | JGI IMG/M metagenome (GOLD analysis project Ga0207111, IMG submission 153577) | Enriched cells from forest soil in Barre Woods Harvard Forest LTER site, Petersham, Massachusetts, United States -... | ecosystem: Environmental > Terrestrial > Soil > Temperate forest >... | reverse complement strand
ATTGTAACTGAAAGCAAGTGCAGCCGGAGCACAGCCCAGATAAGATGCGAGCAGAATGCGCATACGCGCTCGGGCGATCACGAATCGCGTGCGATCAATTTCAAAATGAAAGCGGGCAGCGCGCACTTGCTCGTCGGGAGTCAACAACAAGGTATAACCTCCGACTATAGGCGAAGCAGCCGCAAGAGGGATATGCCAAATATGGACGTCAGCTTCCAGTAGTTTTCGTTCAGAGTGAATGGCATTACTCGCGCGTCGAAAGTTGTGTGTCTGGTCCCTAACTGAGCCCAGTATAGGGCATTCCAGAAGTGCCGGTCATGTTTTGATTGGTTGGAGTTGATCTGGCACTGAGGCCCGTATGCTTGTTGTCTCCGAGGAAGAATACCAAGGTGGTATCACATTGTTGATCTTTTCGGGCATTGTGGATCATCATTAGCTTGGAAGTGTATCTGGCATTCAAGAATGCAGATTTGGTCTTTAAGGCCCTTTGAAAATCCGTAACCGTTGCCACAGTTCTCGGTTCTCCCGTTTTGTTTACCGCAAAGGTTAAGGGGAGTGGGGTAGGAGTTTTATAGCAAAGTAAAATATCTGACCACTACTGGCAGTACCCTTGGTCCTCCTGTATGTCATTGGATTGTAATGACTTACGCCATGGGGGACTACTTGAAGTAATGGGGGGTGGGGGAGTAATACTTGAAGCCGTTTCGCCGAGGCGCAGGAAGTCTGGAAGATTGTTTTACGGTTTGTAACCGCTGCCAAGGACCTTTCAAAAGGCTTAACCTGACCCAGAATTACAGGATTCACCTGATATCCAATTCAGGGTTTCAGTCATAGTTTAAGGACTTCAATGTTAGACGAGACTTTATCCGTGCGCAGCGGCCCCAAGGACGATTGCGCAACCGGAGGCAATCCAATGACTCAAAAAGACGGTAATCGAGAAATCAAGGACGTGCCAGAGGACTACGCTTTAGGGGCGAACCAAGCTGAGGCAATTTCTGTACTGCTCCGAGAACTGGTCGCCCACTTGCGGCAGAACCGCACGCAACTCCGCGAAGAGTGGGCGCGGCGCATCACTGAGGCACAGTTGCTCACCGCGATGAGCAAGGACGAAATCTTTGCCGAGGCAACGACGGTTTACGATAACTATGTTGAAGCGCTGGAAACGGAAACCTTTGAGACCCTGCAAGCTTACGCGCGCAACCTGTCGGAACGCATCATTCCGCGAGGCGTGGAAACCCACGAAGTTGTAGGGATCGTGCTGCTGTTGCGCGACGTGCTTGCCCGCTCACTGTTCGCCAAATATCGATCGGACTTCAACAAACTCAATCGTATCCTCGATGCCTACGAGCCAGCCGCCAACCGCATCGCCAACACAGTGGCAGTCGGTTTCGTACAGGAGCGCGAGCGCGTCATCCGTCAGCAACAGGAAGCCATTCGCGAACTGTCTACCCCGGTGCTTCAAGTCCGCGAACGGCTGCTCATTCTACCCATCATCGGCGTAATTGACCCGCAGCGCGCCCGCCAGTTGCCGGAGCAGTTACTGCGCGGCATCCGCACCAACCGCGCCAAAGTGGTGGTTATTGATATCACGGGCGTGGCCGCCATGGACGCCACGGTAGCCAATCACCTGGTGCAGACGGTCGAAGCTTCACGGCTGTTAGGCGCCACGGTGATCGTCACTGGCCTCTCGCCCGAAATCGCCCAAACTCTCGTGAAGATTGGTGTAGACTTGGGCAAGATGAACACCGTTGGTGACCTGCAGGGTGGCATCGAGCAAGCCGAACGCCTGCTTGGGTATAAAGTGGTGCCGATTGTGGGAGCTTCATAACAAACTAGGAAGAATGCTGGCGTGGAAGTTCCAATCTTAAAACAGGGAGATGTCCTCATTGCGACCATCCAGGCGGCACTGACGGACGCAGATATTCTCCACCTTCGTACCGCGCTCATTCACCAGGTAGTGCGCTCCCGTTCTCGCGGGGTAATTATTGACGTCACAGCGCTGGACGTGATGGATTCGTTTGCTTCCCGCACCCTGCGGGAGGTGGCACACATGATTCGTCTGCGGGGAGCGGAGACTGTCATTGTGGGCATCCAGCCAGAAGTCGCTTTTTCGATGGTCCAATTGGGATTGACAATGGTAGACGTGTCGACCGCGCTCGATCTGGAAGAGGGGTTGGCTTACTTGAATCAAAAATTCAAAGCGAATTCTTGAGAGCATCCGTGGAACAGGAAACCCGGGTTCCGATCAGCTTGGACAAGGATATTGTAGATGCCCGGCAGAAGGGCCGCTCAATCGCCCTGGCCTTGGGTTTTTCCTCAGGGGACGCCACCTTGGTTGCGACGGCCATTTCCGAGTTGGCCCGCAACATCGTATCTTATGCCAAGTATGGCGAGATTGTTATCCAGGTTATCCACGGATCCCCACAACTGGGCATTCAGGTCACCGCTCACGACCAAGGACCTGGAATACACGATGTTCAACAAGCCCTGCGCGACGGGTTTTCGACCTCGGGGAGTCTGGGTTTGGGTTTGCCGGGTGTGAAACGATTGATGGATGAGTTTCAAGTTGATTCGCAGGAGGATCGCGGCACCACCGTTATTATCAAGAAATGGAAGCGATAGTGCCATCCGCGGTCGAATGGGGTGTCGCCTCTAGTGCGTTATCAGGACAGCCACGTTCGGGTGACCACCACGTGGTAATGCCATTTTTGGACGGACTGTTGATTGCCGTACTGGATGGGGTTGGACATGGGGAAGAAGCCGCGGCAGCCTCCAGAACTGCCAGCGTTATTCTGGAAAAGCATGCTGCGGATCCCGTGATTGCACTGGTCCAGCGGTGTCATCAAGAACTCCGGGAAACACGCGGCGTCGTAATGAGTGTAGCTTCATTCAATATCCGCCACGGGTTGATGACTTGGCTGGGTGTTGGGAATGTCGAGGGGACACTGCTTCGCGGCGGTCCGAGCTTTCCACAAGTGGAGGAGTCTCTATTACTGCGCGCTGGTGTGGTCGGAGCCCAGTTGCCTCCGCTGCAAGCAGCGGTTTTGCCGGTAAGCGCCGGCGACACACTCATCTTTACTACGGACGGCGTCCATAACGATTTCGCACTTGCGCCGGCGCACAACCAGCAGCCGCAAAAGGCCGCCGAAGATATTCTGGAACGCCATAGCAAGACCACAGACGACGCACTCGTGCTGGTTGCGCGCTATTTGGGGAATTGCCGATGAAGGAGCTGAAAGAGGTTCAAGCAAATACGGAAACCCGTCTGCAAGCGGCATACGTCGCGGCGCTTGAAGAATTCTTTTCAGATCCGTGCGAAAGGACACTTCGGTGCGGATATGAGATCGGACGTCAGGCCATCGCCGAAGGAATCGGTGTGCTGGAGATGGCGGCCATGCACCACGCGGTACTGGCGAAGCTCCTGCTCAATGCCGTCGGTTCAGGTTGTTTAGAGCCGCGCCTCCGGCAGGCAGAAGAATTTTTCGCAGAAAGCTTGTCTCCTTACGAAATGGCGCACCGTGGGTACCGGGAAGCCGCCACTGTTTTGCGCACAGTGAACGAAACCTTGGAGCAGGAGATCCACCGTATCGCCCATACCGTCCATGATGAAGCTGGTCAACTTCTCATCGCTGCGCAGATAGCCATTTCAGGGCTGACGCGCGACGTTGCTCCGGAATTCCAGGACCGGCTGCTGGAGGTGACAGCGATTCTCGACCAGGCAGAGCAGCAATTGCGGCGGCTATCGCACGAGCTCCGGCCCATGATTCTGGACGATCTAGGTTTGCTCCCGGCGGTGCATTTCCTTGCGGAGGGCATTTCCAAGCGCACCAAGCTTTCAATTCACGTCCAAGGTGCGATGGAGAGGCGGTTCCATCCCTCCATTGAGACGGCGCTTTACCGGATCATCCAGGAAGCGCTGAACAATGTGAACCGGCATGCTGAAGCGAAAAACGTGATCATTCAACTCAATTGCGATGGCCGGAATTTGCGCTGCCTTATCAACGATGATGGAAAAGGCTTCGATGTCGCTGCATTGCACGCGCGCAGAGGCCAGAAGGGGTTAGGACTAATCGGGATCCGCGAACGTCTTAATGCCGTTGGTGGAACGATTCAGGTGCATTCTAAACCGGCTAGCGGAACAAGTGTGATCGTCACAATTCCAGTGGAGGGCTAAGATGCCAATTCGTGTGTTACTTGCCGACAATCATGCCTTAGTACGCCAGGGCGTGAAGTCTCTTTTGGAACGAGATGGATTCCAGATAACTGGGGAGGCCGCGGATGGACGGGAGATGCTGCACTTGGCCCAGAAACTACAGTTCGATGTCGCTATCATCGACATCAGCATGCCGGTCCTCAACGGCATTGACGCCGCCCGAGAACTGCGAAAATCTTCTCCCAAGATCAAAATCATTCTTCTCACACGGCACGACGAAGATCAGTATGTCACCGAAGCTTTGCAAGCCGGAGTGAAAGGGTACGTACTGAAGAGTCAGGTGGCCAGCGATCTGGTGAAAGCAATTCAACAAGTTTGCCGGGGAGAGGTCTACCTCAGTCCGAGTGTCTCAGGTGCTGTGGTTGGGGCTTATCTCTCCAAGACACAGCTCTCGGCTGATCCTCTTACATCTCGTGAGCGGCAGGTTCTCCAATTGGTTGGAGAAGGGAAGTCGAGTAAAGAAGTCGCTACCCTGCTGGGAATCAGCATAAAAACCGCCGAGTCGCACAGATCGAGACTCATGCAGAAGCTCGATATTCATGAAACCGCGAGCCTGGTTCGCTACGCCATTCGCCCGGGTCTGGTCCAACCCTGACCGATAGGCCAGGGGGAATACCTGGTTCAGCCATGACCGACAGGCCAAGGGGAATACCTTGGCGTCACTTTTCAAGAATTCCACCTTATAAAATCAGGTATTCACCGGTATATTTGCCCCGGCTTCGGGGCTATGCTCTGTGCGCGTCACATTGGGAGCCGCCGCAGGAAAAACAACCCTCCCTCTCTTACTGAAGCGGCTTACCACCAGAGTACAAGGGGGAACACGGCAACATCCTGTGGGAAGGAAGCACCCTCTAGAAATTGAATGGATTGTTATCCGGGTAGGAAGAAGACTCTCTGACAAACTTGGAGTAAAGCTCCAGATTTACAGCTGGGGCCCGGCGGCTCGTCCATTCCGGAAATGTTTGGCAAGGCTTTGCAATGATCTGGCCAGGAACTGAGGGACTCCATGGAATCGAAAACTAGCAAGCACTTTCAGGATTGGCCAAAATGGAAAGAACCACATGCACAACAGTTAGAAGCCGAAGTTCTTAGTAAGATTTTCGACCACAAAACGAACTTTGCTCTGGGGATTACGCTGCCTGATCTTTCTCGCGATATTCTCGCGTCGGATGACCTTTTAAAACCAATCCTGAACGAGGCAAACCGGGACTTAGCAGCACTTCTTAGCGGAGTCACGGCAGCCTTGGATGCCGGGGCCGGAAATGTTACTTCCATCAAATCTTCCGGCGATCTCCTGCTGCAGGCGATTCGTTGTGCGATTAAGCAGTCCATACTGCGCGAAAAACTTGGGGGTATTGCACTCACCGACGAACTAACAGGTTTGTATAACCGCCGTGGCTTTCTGGCCCTTGCAGAACGACAGTTAAAACTCGCTCGCCGGTCCGGATACGGATTGCTGCTGTTTTTTGGTGACGTGGACGGCATGAAGCGTATCAATGACGCTTGGGGCCATGCGGAAGGCGACATGGCGTTGGTGCGTACCGGCAAAATTTTGTCACAGACGTTTCGTGACTCTGATGTGGTTGCTCGTTTCAGCGGAGACGAGTTTGCGGCCCTGGCAATCGAGGCATCCGATCACGGCGAGGCTGCCATTACTGCCCGACTGCTGGAAAACTCAAAGAAACTCAATGCGAAAGAAGCGCGTTATAAACTCTCATTTAGCTTTGGAATGGCACGTTTGAATCCCCGAAGCAAAACATCGATTCGGCAGCTTTTGGTCCAGGCAGACCGTGCCATGTATGAGCAAAAACAGCATAGATCGTTGCTAGCGCAGCCTATTTCGTCCAGACCACTACAAGCCAGATAGGGAGATAGCGCTGACATGGTCAACAGGGATGGACGACGGGAAAAACGGATGCGTTTTGAAGCTTCAGTCACGCTTATTCGAGCGCAAGAGCCGGGCGTGAGTGAGAGTGCTCTAACCCAGAACGTAAGCCCAATGGGTACACGTGTGTTGGTAAAAAGCTCTATGGCTCCTGACCAACTTCTCTACCTGACCTCCCCTACAGTTGGGGTTCGGGCTTCTGTTCGTGTAATTTATTGCCAGCCATTAGCCAATGGCCAATTCGCCGTAGGATTGAGAGTGCAGGGACATCCAGTCAATTGGGCGGGCTTTCCTTGAAACATGACAAGCAAGCCCCGCGATTTCAAAGGAAGGGCCACTTGCCAAAGATGAGCTTACGTCAATAAAGTTTTGCCTGAGAGTGAAGATGAAGGCCATTGATTACTACCCCGCCGCCCTGGTCCTCATGATTTCGCTCTTACATTGTGTTGCTCTAACTGGCTGCACGAAGTCTTCGCGTAACGCTAATGATCCAGCAATCATCAAAAATGCTACCGACCAGGTTATGGCCGAAGACAAAATTATATCCTTACAGTGCGGAGCCAAGGACGACGGATTGCCCCACATTCCGCCGAGCTTTAACACCTTCGTTCCACCTGGTCAGGGAAATAGCTATAGTGACCCGCAGTATGGCTGCACCATTACTCGGCTGACGAACAGCAAGTCAGAATTTAATTTAGCTGTACACCATCAATACGCCACGATCAGCGCAATGAATCAAAACGACACACGGATTATGCTGATAACCGAGTGGGGCCAAGGCGTCATTGTGGATACGGCGGGGCACATTGTAGTCGGTCCGCATGATTTCCCCGCAATCAACAGCGGCAATGTGCCATGGGCCAGGGATTCCGCGGACGTGTTCTATTACACGAACAAAAATACTCTCTACCAAGGGAAGATTTCAGGCAGTACCGTAAACAGTACAGCTTTACACACGTTTGCCGGCTATTCCAATGTGATGATCCCTGACCAGGAAGACCTGTCTGAGGATGGTGACCATCTCTGGATCGTAAGTGGAACCCATGCCTTCTTATATTCAATCAGTACCGGCGCAACCGGCGTCGCGGTGAATGTTGGCATGAAGGAGACCGATTGCGGCTGGCACAAGATCCAGATCACACCCTCAAACAAGATGCTGATCACCTGGACCTGCAACGGTGCAGCCGCCGGTCAGGGGCAGGAGATCTACAGCACCGACGGCACTTTATATTGGCACATGTTTAACAGCAGCCTTCACACGGATGTGGGCAAAGATTTAACGGGCAACGAGGTTGCAGTTGTGGGCCGGATCCCCGATACCTATAGAGACGCTTGCCCCAGCGGAGGAGGGGCAGACACAATCAGGGTAGATTCGCCGCACATAGTCTCCTGCCTGGTTGACATAAACTGGGCATCAGCTCACATCAGCTACCGGGATAGTTCCCAGGGGTGGGTGGCGATATCGTTTTTTGATCAAGGAACCTGTCCACATTATTCCTGTTTCGATCCGCAACACCTTGCCCCCGACTGGCAATCCTCATGGCGCCATTTTTATGAGGAACTCGTTTTCGTGAAGATTGATGGTTCTGCAGTCTTTCGGCTGGCGCACCACCGTTCCCGGTCGGCCGAGTCTTACTGGGCCGAGAGCCGCGCGGCCATCAGCCGCGACGGCCACTATGTGGTATTCGACAGCAACATGAACATCGGTAACACAGGTTTATCCGATTATGCCGATGTCTACCTGATCAAAGTGCAATAATCGCCGGGAATGCCCGTAAATGCTCGTATCCGGATTGCACCGGCGATACTGCATATCTTCAATTCTTATACCTTTAGCCTGCGCACAGAAAACGGTATCAATGCGGCATCAAAAGCTTCATTTTTTGGTAACGGTAAGTCATCATTGAAGAGCGGGTGAGCGTGAATCGAGTGCGCTCAAAGCCAGCATTCCAGAATACAGGTGCCCGTGGGCTCTTTGAAAACTCTAACGACAGTTTGCTGCCGCTTGCCGGAAGCCAATCCTTTCGTTTGTCGAAGTTTACAGTAAAGAAATATCTGAGCACTACTCGAACCACGATCGGCCATCTCCGTATGTCATTGAATTATAGTGATTTATCAATGCTTGGACTACTCCAAGTAATGGGGGGTGGGGGAGTAATACCTTGCAAACGGAGCCCCCACATCCTGCAGACTTGCGCCGCCTCGCTGGGGCTCTTCGCTGCGTCTCCTGGCGCTGGAGATACAGCAAGAACTTAAAAGGTATAGCTGACCCATAATTCGGAAATCTTTCCGAAATGGCGAAACATCCATTTCCACTTTACGTAGTTCTCCTGATCCGAAATGCAGGGTTTTTCTGTACTGCTTCTTCCAAGAAGGAGCATGAACGACTAGCGCTTAAGAGTAAAAAGTTATCCATAGGAACCCGCATTTCACTTTGGAGGATTCCCCGGTCTGGAATGCAGGGGTTCGCTCGTTTCCTGCTTTACGTCTTCATGCTATCTTCTGGCCTGTCATTTGGGAAAGAGCTGCAAATGTGACTCAGAGGGCGGAGCTGTGAGTAGCACCTGCATTTTTCGAAGAAAGAAACCAAAACATAGCACCCGAAAGATTCAACTGGGATAGATTCGAAGGTGAAGCGATGAGTAGCGCCACTCAGACTTTGACTTATGACACTGACACGATACGAAATGAAGCCATTGAACAACCTCACTGGTACGCAGTTCAGACTCGTTCCAGACATGAAAAGAGAGTAGCCGCAGAACTGCAGGAAAAAGGTATTACCACTTACTTGCCGCTGCTGACGCAAGTGCACCGGTGGAGCGATCGGCGCAAGGTGGTTCAGGTCCCGCTGTTCTCCTGTTATGCGTTTTTTTATGCAGCTCTTGTGCCGCAGGTGCATTCAGCAGTCATTCGAATCGGAGGGGTATTGAGCCTCGTGGGGTCGCACAATCAGGGCATTCCGATCCCTGACAGTCAGATTGAAAATATTCGAACCTTGTTGGCCCGTAACGTCGCGCTCACGCCCTACCCGTTTCTTAAAGTCGGTCAGCGAGTTCGCGTTCGGGGAGGAGTTCTGGACGGTATTGAAGGCTTTCTGGTCACCAATGGAGGCCAGCGCCTGGTGATCTCCGTCGAGAGCATCCACCACTCACTCTCCATCAATGTTGAAGGTCATGATGTCGAACCGGTTTAAGAAAGGCACGACGGTATCGGGCCACTCGAAGGGCGCCAACATGAGATCGCACATGAAATTAGCACATCTGATCTTGGCAGTGCTGATTGCCACCGGGATCAACGCCCCGGCATCAGATCAGGCGAAGTCCAAAGTTTCGGACCAAACCAATTCTCAAACCCCGGCCCCGGTCGAAGCAGAAGTGCAACCAGACGGGTATGTAATCGGCGAGGACGATGTGCTCGCAGTGAATGTTTGGAAAGAGCCGGAGATCTCGCGGAGTGTTCCCGTGCGGCCGGATGGCAAAATATCATTACCGCTGATCGGCGATTTACGCGCCAGCGGCCGCACCCCGGTTCAATTGCAAGATGACATCAAGCGGCAGTTGCTTAACTATCTATCGGACCCCGAAGTTAGCGTTATCGTGCAGGAAGCCAAAAGCCAGAAATTTAATATCCTGGGCGAAGTAGAGCGGCCAGGTTCTTACGTACTCAGCCGGTCCATGACGGTACTCGACGCTATTGCCCTGGCCGGTGGCTTTCGGGATTTTGCAAAGACCAGCAAGGTTTATGTCCTCAGGGTGAACGCTGACGGCTCGCGTGCGTGTATTCCATTCAATTACAAGGAAGTCATCCGAGGGCGCAAGCTCTCTCAAAACGTGGAACTTGAAACACACGACACAGTCGTGGTTCCATAAAAGGAATTTAGGACTGTGACAGTCCGATGGCATTTTGGATGTGTGTTCGTTTTGCTGTTTGCTGTGATTGACCCATCAGCCCAAACAGCCCGACCACCGGGGCTGCCCGGTGAGTTGTTCCCGCCAACGCTTGAAGCTGAAGCCCCCAAGACCGATCTGCTGGTGACAGGACTTCGAATTGCCAACGACTTCGACGATAACGCCCTGGATGACAACCATCACAAACAGCCCAACGTTGTGACGGTCATAGAGCCTCACCTGGGCTGGAACCTATCGCATCCTCGATTGGAGTGGAGCCTGGACTACAGCCCGGGTTTTTCCATCAGTCGCCCGTTGCAAAATTATGATTCACGCTCGCACCTGCTCGATACAGTACTGCGGTTAAGGCTGACCAAACGGTTTGAAATCAGCCTCCGTAACAGTTTTCTAACAAGCAAGAATCCCTTTGATCGTCTGCGCCAGTCCGAACTTATGCCGGGTTTCGGCATCCTTGATCGCCCCAGCGATTCCATCCTAGCGCCGACGGCCCGAAGAACCAGCGATCAAGCAGGCTTGGACTTAACCTACGCCTTAGACCGGCACACTATCATCGGCGCAAGCGGCTCGTTCTTCAGTGTCAAGTACAGTTCAGCGGCAGGAACACAGTTACCCCTCCAATTTTTAGAGGACACGAGTTCGATGAATGGACATGCTTTCTATTCTCATCATCTAACGCCCAGTACCTGGGTTGGCTTCGACTACAACGTGCAGAGGCTGATTGTTAGAAGCAGTCAATCACGAGCGCTTGTACAAAGTGTTTTCTATACTGACACCGTTTCGTTCACGCCAAACATAACGGTCTCAGTTTTTGCTGGTCCTGAGCGCTCAGCCACCCACGACGACTTTCCTCTTTTGGTTCTGCCGCTGGAAGGCGAACGTATATCGCGGTCAAACTGGCATTGGGCGGGGGGAGCGACTTACAACTGGAGTGGGGCACACACGGGCATAGTTGCGAGCATATACAGGAAGATCGGCGATGGGGGTGGAGTGTTGGGAGTGGCGAAACTCTCGGGCGCCACGCTAGAATTTCGCCGGCAACTCGCGCGACAGTGGACTGTGGATTTGTTGGCCTCGTATGAAGATAACAAAGCGCTCTCTGGGACTTCTCGAGCACTCACCTACGTTTCGGCCACTGGCGGGTTGACCCGCATGTTGAGTCAGAGCACGTCCCTTGAATTTCGGTATTGGCGAGTACACCTGTCTAGCAATAGCGCTCAAGTGGGGACTTATTTAGCTGATCACAACCGCGTCTCTATGTCGTTGATATACGACCTCAAGCATCCGCTGGGAAGATAAATTAAGGAGATAAAGTGGATCATCATTATCAGGCGAAACCTTCGCGAACATTGGAAGATTACTGGGCGATAGCGCGCCGCCGGCGGTGGTGGCTCATCCTTCCTTTATTCCTGGGTTGGGCATTCGTGGTTGTAGCCGGCCGATTTATTCCCCCGAAGTACCGCTCCGAGACTGTCATCATCGTCGAACAGCAGGGAGTTTCGGAGCGCTACGTACTTGCTAACGTTGCCGTGGATGTTCAGCAGTGGTTGCAGAGCATGACCCAACAAATCCTGAGCCGAACAAGACTGCAAGAAATCATCGGCCATTTCCATCTCTACGGGGAAGATAAGGGACCGGTGGATTCGGACGCCTTGGTAGAGAGGATGCGGCGCGACATCAAAATTGATCTGGTTCAAGCTCCGGGGCGTCCGGGAGAACTATCGGCATTCAAAATCTCTTATTCCGCACCCAGTCCGACGCTGGCCCAGCAGGTCACGAATGAACTGACATCGTTGTTTATTGACGAAAACCTGCGTGACCGGCAGCGCTTGTCGGAAAATACGACCCAATTCCTTGCAAGCCAATTGGAGGATGCCCGGCGTGATTTGACCCAACAAGAAGAGCGCCTTCGCGACTTTAAATCCAAAAATTTGGGAGAATTGCCGGAGCAGTGGCAAAGCACTGAACAAATACTCTCAGGGCTGCAGACCCGTTTGCAGTCCGCAGAAGAGGCGCTCGACGAGGCCAATCAACAAGAGCTCTACTTGGAATCACTGATTCCGCAATATCAAAGCCTGCGGGGCCAAATTGGGAATCAAGATAGTGAAGTGGTCAGTCCGGCAGCTCTGGAAGAGCAGCTTGACAGGCTTAATGCTGAACTCGCTGATCTCAGCACGCGTTACACGGCAAATCACCCTGATGTACGGCGAGTCAAAGAAAAAATTGCAGCCACAGAAAAGTTGAAAAAGCAGCTAGAGACGCAGGCTCAATCTCACGAACCAGCGAAGCCTATTGACGGCAATCGGAGTGTAAGTGATCCGGCGGAGCCTCGAACTTCCTCTTCAATGTTGCCGATTGATGGCCAGCTTAGGGCGAATAAGGTCAAAATTGCGCATCGCGAGCAGGAAGTAAGAAAGCTGGAAAACCAGATCGAGGAGTACCAAAGCCGCCTGAATTTGATGCCTGTAAGAGAGCAACAATTGGCAGACATCACTCGGGACCACGAGCAATCACGCACCAATTATGAATCGCTTTTGGCCAAGAAGACCCAGTCGGAAATGGCCACTAACCTTGAGAAACATCAACAGGGGGAATTATTCAGCATTATTGATCCTCCCAATCTTCCGCTGAAGCCTTATTGGCCCGACCGATTCAAATTGAGCCTGTTGGGTCTGGCTATGGGAGCGTTCCTGGCGCTTGGGATCACCGCTTTGCTTGAGACTCTCGACCCACGCATCTGTCGCGATGAAGACCTGCGCGATCTGGTGACTGCACCTATTCTGGCGAGGATCCCCGTTCTGCAAACAGCGAATGAACAAAGAAAGCTGCTCTGGCATCGCCGGCTGGAAGCGATAGCCGGCTTGGCACTCATAGCCGTTATTCCAGCAATTACTTTGTTCGCTTACTACCGAGGTTGATCAATGGATAGAAACTTTTATGGTTTGACCCGCAATTCGACAGCAGCATATTCACGGGTGACGCAAGACATGGATAGCGATCTGGAAGGACTGAATCCGCTCCCTGAGTTTTCTGTCGCTGTGCCTCCAAATCCTCGTCTGGTGGCCATGATGGAGAAAGAAGGTGTGGGTGCTGAAAAGTTCCGAATGCTGGCCGCCCGTCTAGAGTATTTGCGGAAGCAACGGCAACTCAAGAAACTTGTGATTACCAGCACCCTCAAGGGCGAGGGGAAAAGTGTGATCTCAGCCAACTTGGCCCTCACTTTGGCTCGACGCCAAAGAACACTACTCATTGACGGTGATTTACGCCAGTCAGGATTAAGAGATCTTTTCGGAAATCACGATCTGCTTGGTCTTACCGACTGGTGGGAGGAGGCCGCAGACATCACAGACTTTCTACGGCGCGTCAATGAATTCCCGCTTTGGTACTTGCCACCCGGCGAAGCCACGGGAGAACCACTCGAGATTTTACAGTCTCAGCGAATGTCGGAAATGCTGACTCAAGTCGCGGAATGGTTCGAGTGGGTCATTATTGATTCGCCCCCGCTGGCGGCAGTAGCAGATCCCAATGTTTGGGCCACTCAGGCAGACGGCACACTGTTGGTCGTCGAACAAGCAAAGACACCTAAGAAGCTGCTGGGAAAAACCTTGGAAGGCATTGAGAATTTGAAAGTGATCGGCGTCGTGGTGAATGGATCTCAAGATACGAGTCATCAGTATTACGGGCAGTACTACAAGAATCCCCGAAAATAGCAGAGCAAAGGCTGTGCGCTTCGCGTTTATTGAACGGACTGCGTAGATATGTCTCAAACCGCTGATCACATCTTCTGCAAAACAAACAGCGAGGGTCTATGTGTGGAATAGCCGGTATTGTTGGCGCCCAGCATGACTATTTGGCCGATGCTGCAGACGTTCGCCGTATGTGCGGAACAATTGTGCACCGCGGGCCAGATGATGAAGGGATTTACGTATCGGGCCGCGTTGGACTGGGCATGCGACGATTGAGTATCATTGATTTATCCACCGGCCACCAACCCATCCACAACGAAGACCGGACCATCTGGGTAGTATTCAACGGCGAAATCTATAATTTCCCGGAATTGCGCCCGCAACTGGAAGCTCGCGGCCACCGTTTTTATACGAACTCCGATACGGAGGTGATTGTTCACTTATATGAAGACTACGGGGCCGATTGCGTGCACAGCTTGCGTGGAATGTTTGCATTTGCACTCTGGGATGAAAAACAGCAGCGCCTGTTGCTTGCACGTGATCGCTTTGGCAAGAAGCCGCTACATTACGGGCTAAGCGAAGGGCGGCTGCTGTTTGGCTCTGAAATCAAGGCGTTGCTGGCTGGCGCTCCCGAACTTGTTGACCTTAATCCGCAAGGATTGCTCAACTTTTTCTACTTTGGCTATATCCCAGATCCTCTGACTGCTTTTACTCAAATCCAGAAGCTGCCTCCAGGGCATCTGCTTGAATTTGCTGACGGCGAAATCAGAGTGCGCCAGTATTGGAACTTACCCGCTTATGGCACCTATGAGCCCAAATCGGAAGAGCAATGCCTGGAAGAACTCGAGCATCGGCTCAATGAGGCAGTGCGGATTCGTCTGATGAGCGATGTGCCTCTGGGCGCATTGCTCAGTGGAGGCGTGGATTCTTCAACTGTCGTCGCCATGATGGCCCGCGCGAGTTCGCGCAGAGTCAAGACATTTTCGATTGGCTTTTCCAGTCAGGACTTCAACGAAGCAGACCATGCCCGCACGGTCGCGCGACACTTTGACACCGAACACCATGAATTGTTTGTCGAGCCCAATATCGAACAGACTCTTAATGAGTTAACGCGCTTGCTTGAAGAGCCCTTTGGTGATTCTTCAATCGTCCCTACTTATCACGTTTGCCGCATGGCCCGGCAGCATGTGACCGTCGCCCTGGCGGGAGACGGTGGTGACGAACTTTTTGCAGGCTATGACCGCTATGAGTCCTATCTTCGACGCAGGCGGCTTGGCGTCTTTCCTCCGGGGATGGGCCGTTGGTACCGCAATCGCATTCATCCGCTAGTTCCTACCGGATGGCTCGGTCGCAGGTTCCTGTTCAACCTTTCTCTACCGCTGCGTGATCGTTATTTGGATGAGGTCTCTTTGCTGCCGGCCTGTGTTCGGGAGCGGTCTCTTTTTACGGAGGATTTTATGGATTGGGCTGATACTCAAGTATCGCCATACGATCGCTTCCGACATTATCTGGAAGAAAGACCTGCGTCTGATCCACAGAGTGAAGTCCTTTATCTTGATGCGAAGACCTACTTGCCTGCGGATATTTTGACCAAAGTGGACCGCATGAGTATGGCGACGTCTTTGGAAGTGCGGGCTCCGCTGCTGGACCATTGCTTTGCCGAATGGGCTGCACAATTGTCACCACGCTGGAAGATACGTCTTGGCCAATCGAAATACATTCTCAAAAAACTGGCAGAGCGGCTTGGGGTTCCTCGTGACGTTCTGTATCGCCGGAAACAAGGTTTTTCAATGCCGCTTGTGCATTGGTTCCGGCAGAAACACCAACCAGGTCTCATGGATATTCTGCTCGAACCTAAGACGCTGCAGCGTGGGTATTTCAATGGGAACGAAATAAAACGCCGGCTGCTCGAACATCGGCAGGGAATTCGAGACCGCTCATGGGAGCTTTGGCATTTGCTTATTTTTGAACTTTGGCACCGCAATTTTCTGGAGCCTGCAACCCAGACAAGCGCGACGGCTGCTGTTTGGAACAATCAACATCTGGAACAGAAGCAGCTCCAAACTCCGGTTCTCACCCATTGTTCTACTACGCCAGCAGCCACAGCGCACTGACAACAGCCAACCATGAAGGGTTGGGCTAAGCCCGTGAAAGATTCTCTGTAGTCAGTCTTTCTGACAAAACTGTTTTAAAGCGCACCGATTTTCTAAGCAACTCATGTCCATTACATTCAGCACACGTCCAGCCGTTGTTGCTGCAGACAACGTATTAGCCTTCCCAAGGCCAGCCGATATCCGGCCGACTCTTTCGGTTTCTAAGCAGCCATTGGGTGGCGCCCGCAGACGTGTGCTTTATTTGGTTGATACATTGAACGTGGGCGGTACTGAAACGCAGATGGCGCAAGCCGCGCTTCGCCTGCACTTAGCTGGCCATCATGTGATCGTAGGCTGCCTTCGAGCAGAAGGCCCCTTGCTTGAATTCTTGCAACAGGCGGGTATTTCAATCGTCGAGTTTCGCAAGGCAAAGACGCTTTTGTCGCTCAGCGGGTTTTACCAATTGCTGCGCCTGACCATGTTTCTGCATCGGCAAAAATTTCACGTACTTCACGCGCACGATTTATGGGCAAACCTGCTAGGGGTTCCAGCCGCTTGGCTGGCGCGTACGCCGGTCATCATTTCCAGCCGTCGCTACCTGGCAGATCTGGACTGGCATAGACCTTGGCGCAATAAAGTAATTCGTATGGTCTATCGCCTCTCAACCCGCGTCGTAGTGAATTCCAGCTCTGTGCGTGAACTGCTCACGAGATCGGAGGGCTTGTCTCCAGAAAAAATTCGCGTCATTTACAACGGTGTGGACGTCGAACGATTTGCCCAGACCCGAGGAAGCAGGGAAAAATTGTTGCCGGGTATCGGGAGCCGATCCAAGCTCATCGCTGTTGTAGCCAACATGTACGGTCCGGTCAAAGGCCATACTCATGTGATCTCGGCAGCAAGCAGTGTTTGCCGCGTATTGCCGGAAACGGTTTTTCTTCTGATTGGCGACGGGCAAGAACGATCCAAATTAGAACAGCTTGTAAGAGAAGCAGGACTCGAGAAGAATGTTTTATTTCTTGGCAGTCGCAAAGACATTCCCGAATTGTTGGCGTGTTGTTATCTTTCGGTCTTACCCTCAGAGGCAGAGGCATTGCCAAATGCTCTTCTGGAAGCAATGGCGTCTGGTCTCCCCGTAGTTGCCACTTGTGTAGGCGGAGCCCGTGAAATTATCAACCATGGAATTAACGGTTTGCTGGTTCCACCGCAGAACCCTCAGGCGCTTGCTGCAGCGATTCTACGCATACTCCGAGATCCACTCCTGGCGATGAGGTTAGCGCGGGTTGGGCAAGAGCAAATGCGAACGCGTTTCGGCTTTAGCCGTCTCATTACCGAACTTGAGCAGCTCTATCAGGGTACCCCCACTTGCTAGGTCGTATCGCCCAGTTCATTTCACTATTGAAAGGGAATTATCTCTTATGAAGCGCGTTAGTGTATTCGGCTTGGGATATGTTGGTGCTGTGACTGCAGCTTGCGTGGCACACGCGGGCCACAAGGTGATCGGTATAGATGTTAATCCTGCTAAGGTCAGGATGTTGGAGTCGGGCCAGGCCCCAGTGCTGGAACCGGGACTCGATCAATTGGTTGCAGAGGGCCGCAAGGCCTGCCGATTACATGCGACGACTGACCCAATTTCTGCCGTAGACCAATCAGAAATTTCATTTCTGTGCGTGGGCACACCCAGCTTGCACAATGGCCGTTTGGATTTGAGCAGCGTTGAGCGAAGCTGTGAGGAAGTTGGTAAAGCACTGCGATTTAAAAAAGAATTCCACTGGGTTGTGCTCCGCAGTACCGTGTTACCGGGAACGGCGAAGTCCTTGGTCATTCCGACAATCGAAGCTGCCAGCCGAAAGCGTGCAGGGGCTGATTTTGCCGTATGCGCCAATCCGGAATTTACCCGTGAAGGGTGTGCAGTCTCTGATTTCTTAGATCCCGCAATTACCGTTCTGGGAGCTGACGATCCTGCTCATCTTTTTCCGTTACGGGAGCTTTATCAGGGAATCTCGGGGCAAATTTTTGAGACGTCGTTAGGTGTGGCAGAGATGGTGAAATATGCCTGCAATGCGTTCCACGCCTCGAAAGTCACTTTTGCAAATGAGATCGGAACGTTATGCCAGCAGCTTGATGTAGACGAGCGGGCGGTCATGGAGATTTTCACGTCGGATACAAGACTTAATGTGTCCACGGCCTACCTGAAGCCTGGTTTTGCCTTTGGGGGATCGTGCTTGCCGAAAGATCTTCGTGCACTCACTTACTGCGCGAAGCAACTTGACTTGAATCTGCCTTTGTTGAGAGCCATCATGTTGAGCAATCAGGCCCACCTGGAACGGGCTGTTGAAGCAGTGCTGGCGACGAAACGGAAGAAAATCGGAATTCTCGGCCTCAGTTTCAAACCCGGTACAGATGATCTGCGAGAAAGCCCTTCGGTGCAACTGATCAAACGGCTCCTCGGCGAAGGCCGACAGATTAAAATCTGGGACCGGGATGTTTCTCTTGGACGCCTCGTGGGTTCCAATCGCCAATTCATCGCAGAAGAGATTCCGCACATCGGTGCACTGCTCACCACGGATTTAGAGGAGGTAGTTAAGGGATCGGAAGTTGTCGTCATCGGGACCAAGCCCACAGACGAAATAGAAGAGATTTTGACTGCGCTCGGACCGGATCAGGTCATCATTGATCTAGGTTTTCGTCCCGGTCGTTCCGTAAATACCGATGCCAGGAACGACAAGACAGCCTCGGCCGAGGAATCTTCTTTCCAAGCCGGCCGAGGCCATCTCGAAGTTGCAGTTTCATAAGTGCGACGCCCATGACAGTAAGCTTGCTATTGGGTCTTAACCAAATATACGTCGGTGTAATTCGGTAGTCCGCTGTTTGGAATATCAAAGTTGCTGTCGAATACAACATACTTTCCATCACGACTGATGGAACCACGCGGGATCGCCCAGTAGTATTCCGATGAACGTGAGCGAGTGTGGAACAGGCGATATTTGTTCGTGTTGCCGTTATTGTTGTCAATGCGAACCAGTATGCCTTCTTCCGCGAAATGCACCCAGTTTAAAGTCCAGGAAGGATCTAGACGTGAGAGTGCTGTAGTATCGAAGCAGGAGTACGTTGGGCAGCTTCCCGACTTGAAGAAAGTTACAAAAACCCAGCCTGCGCCGGCGTTGCCATCACGGAAGCTAACTTCGGTATCTGCCCAGTTGGCATCCACCAAACATTGAGGCTTGTGCGATGACATGTTGATTATGTCAATTCCGCCATCCTGGCTTCCCGTCCAGGTAGGACAGGCACCGGCTCCGGTTATTCCTCCTCCCGTATCGGGAATGCGGGCAACAACGCATACTTCATTGCCGCTCAAATCTTTTCCGCAATCGGTGTGGATAGTATTGTCAAACATATGCCAATTGAGCGTGGAATCAGTGTTGTAAATCTCTTGGCCGGCACCAGGACCCGCACCATTGGGGCTCCAGGTCATCAGCATCCGATTCGAGGGCATGATCTGGATCTTGTGCCAACCGTTGCCGCTATCTTTGGTGCCAACGTTCATTGCGGGACCCACGGCGTTCGTGCTGATGGTGTAAAGGAACGCTTTCGTATCGCCAACCAACCAGATGTGGTCGCCATCATCGGAGATATCTTCCTGGTCGGGAATCTGAACACTCGAATACAAACCACTGAAGTTGTGGAGCAGAGTAGAGGTAACGGTGCAATTATGGGCAGAAGCGCAGCCGGGAAGTCCAGTGATATCGGCGCGCTCGATAGACGCACTCGTCGTAAAGTAGAAACGAGTGGGAATCGAGATGTCCCACGGTACTTGCTGAGCGTTATCTTGTGGCATGTTGGGGACAGGAACAATGACCGCGCCGGTGGTATCAACGATTTCCTTGCTGCCGTCCTCCAGGTTAATCATCACGTAAGCATCGTTAGCATTGATGGCGTTGACAGTACCGTAGTTATGATGCGCGGCGGTGCCAAGACGATCGCCCACGGCGTCGGTCAAACGCTCGACGGTGCATCCATACTGAGGGTCAACATACGAGGCTCCCTTGGCAGGCGGCGGAAAGGGATTGTTTCCACAGGGCAGCAGACCGCAACTGTAACTGGGGGGAAGATGAATCAGGCCATCGTCTTGCTGACCGCAGATCTTGCCAGGAGTCGGTGTTACTCCTGTCCCAGACAGGGAAACAGGGGTAGCAGAGATCGAGGCGTCGCTCACGAAGCTAATCTGACCGCTTGGACTTCCGGCGCTAGTGGGTGCAAATACCACAGTAAACGGCATACTTTGTCCTGCTGTAAGCGTCAACGGGAATGTGAGACCGTGCAAAGAATAACCGCTCCCGGTGACGGTTGCGGAAGATACGGTTACACTTCCTCCTGAAGCAGTAATCGTTCCCGGCAAAGTACCCGTAAGTCCGACGGTAACATTTCCAAAGCTAAGTGAACCCGGCGCAGCATTCAGTTGTGTAATGAAGCCTGTACCGGCCATCGAAACTAAAGGATTGTTCGAGGCATTACTGACAAAAGAAATCTGCCCGGAGACGCTGCCTGGTGACGAAGGCGCAAATTTCGCTGTGTAACTTGCGTTTTGTCCCGGAACAAGAGTCAGCGGGGCACTGATGCCGGTGACACTGAATCCGGGACCCGAAGTATTGATGATATTGATCTGCGAAATCGTTATGCTCACATTTCCAGTGTTACTCACCATCCCGGGGTTTGTGCCGTTGGTTCCATCCTTGACGTTGCCGAAGTTCTGGCTTGTTGGGCTCGCAGTGAGTTGTGCCAGTGGTGCGGCGGCGCCTGTGCCGGTCAAAGGTAAGTTATTCGGAGAACCAGAGGCATTGCTGACCAGTGATACGGAGCCTTTAACAGTACCGGTTGTTGATGGTGCAAAATGTACCGTAAATGAAGTGGTTGCTTTAGCCGCTAACGTCAATGGGAGATTGATTCCTGTTACGCTGTAAACCGCGCCGGTTACGTTTGCCTGCGAAATTGTCACACTTGTCCTGGTGTTGTTAACCACCATGACCGATTTTGCCGAGGTAGTACTCACAGCAACGCTCGCAAAATCCAGCGAAGCCGGGCTAAGAAGAAGTCGGCGCGTGCGTGCCCACGGTCTCATGGAAATGGGGGAGTTGGCAGCCGCAATACTAGTGGTGGCCACCAGGGTGCGAGAGAGACCATCGGCACTCTGGGGAGCAACAGCAACGGCCACAGCGGCGCTGAAGCCGGAAGTCGAGTTAAAAGGTAGTGATACTCCGGAAGCACGGCCAGTACTCAGGACAATTACAATCGTGGTAGTAATGGAAAGAACAAAAATAAAGTTGCGTA
>Ga0207111_10125_pt1 | contig 21116 bp, 15 predicted proteins | sample Alteio_BWMinHeat_71_FD_153577 | JGI IMG/M metagenome (GOLD analysis project Ga0207111, IMG submission 153577) | Enriched cells from forest soil in Barre Woods Harvard Forest LTER site, Petersham, Massachusetts, United States -... | ecosystem: Environmental > Terrestrial > Soil > Temperate forest >... | reverse complement strand
GGCGCGAACACCTTTGAAGATCGGTTTGGCTGATTTGCTGACCTATTTGTTATGTGTGGGCATCCTCATCGAGCCGATTCAGAGATTGGTCAATTTCGCCAGGGTATATCAGGAAGGAATTACTGGTTTTAGCCGGTTTATGGAACTTTTGGAAGTAGAGCCAGATATTCAGGACTCAGCAGATGCAATTGAACTTGCGCATGTTCAGGGCAATGTGGAGTTTAACAAGGTAAGCTTCAAATATAAGGAAGGCTATAATTATGTCGTTAAGAACATATCTCTGCATATTAAAGCCGGAGAATATGTTGCAATAGTGGGGGCTTCGGGCGTCGGTAAAACAACGTTGTGTTCTTTAATCCCCCGCTTTTATGAAGTAAGCGAGGGGAAAATTCTGCTTGATGGCCGGAATATTAGAGCTATTAGCTTACGGTCATTAAGAAGGAATATAGGCATTGTCCAGCAAGACGTATATTTATTTGCCGGGACAGTCGCAGACAATATCCACTACGGTAAACCAGAGGCAAGTCCGGAAGAAATCATTGAGGCAGCCAAAAAAGCGAATGCCCATGACTTTATCATAGAGTTACCAGATGGGTATGCAACAGATATTGGTCAACGTGGCGTAAAACTATCCGGGGGACAAAAGCAGAGGTTGAGTATTGCGCGCGTTTTCTTAAAAAATCCGCCCATTATCATATTTGATGAAGCGACGAGCGCTCTGGATAATGAAAGTGAAAAGGCCGTTCAAGATTCATTGGAGAAGTTAACCAATAACCGCACAACACTTGTCATCGCTCACCGTTTGTCAACAGTCAGAAATGCAACGAGAATTGTTGTATTAACTGACAACGGGATTGATGAACAGGGATCGCATGAAGAGCTAATCGCATTGGATGGCACCTATGCGAGTTTATACAACACGCAATTAGAAATATAAGAGTCAATATGTGTTTTCCGCATCTCGCCAACGGTAACTGGCTGTACCGGGCCGAAAGATCAATGCGTTGGCACCATCGACATGGTACACTGTCGGCCATCCGTTTCGGGATCGTTGGATCATTCGGATTGAGAGGCACTGATGATTATTGGTATAGATGAGATCGTCTCTGTCGATAGTTCACAATTAGGGCCATCTCTACGGGCAAAATATACGCATTTACAGGAAATTTTCCGGGAAATAGGTCGGGTGGTTATCGCTTATTCCGGTGGTGTGGATAGCAGCCTGACAGCAAAAATCGCTCTGGATACCCTCCGCGCTGAGAACACGCTGGCGGTCATTGCCATTTCCGCGAGCCTGGGACTAGAGGAAGAACGGCAGGCCCTGGCTGTCCTCAACGAACTTGGTATCCCGTACTTGAAGGTGGAAACGCATGAAGTCGAGGATCCGCGCTACGCTGCAAATCCCGCCAACCGCTGCTACTTTTGCAAGGAACACGTCTATGATGCGCTGGGCGATGTAGCCAGGGCGCAGGGGTTTGACGTCGTGGTGGACGGTTTCAACGTTGACGATACCGGTGATCATCGTCCGGGCAGGAAGGCAGGCCGTGAACGCGGCGTGCGTAGTCCGCTCCACGAAGCCGATCTCAACAAATCAGAAATACGCAGCCTGGCCCGGTATCTCGGCCTGAGCAACTGGGCGAAACCTGCGATGGCCTGTCTATCCAGCCGAGTCGAATATGGAACCGCTATTACCCCGGAAATCTTGAGGCAGATCGATACTGCTGAACAATCCTTACGCGCGCTGGGCTTTGCGGACCTCCGTGTGCGGCATCACGATAAACTGGCCCGCATTGAAATTGACGAGGACTTGTTGCCTGAGGCCCTTGCTCAGCGCGAATCGATTGTCCAGGCGGTGAAGACCGCCGGTTACATCTTCGTAACGCTCGATCTGCAAGGCTTGCGGCATGGCAGCATGAATGAGGGCCTGGTAAACGGTGGACAATGACGCACTCAAACACATTCTAGCCGAGGTGCAATCCGGACAACTTTCGCCTGATGAGGCCCTTTCTCAACTGCGCTGGCAGCCCGTCCAGCAAATCGACAGCTTCGCCCAGATCGATCACCACCGGACACTACGGCAAGGAATGCCAGAATTTATCTATACGGAAGGAAAGCTGCCAGAGCAGGCGGCGGACATTCTGGCCGCGATGGTCGCCAGAACAGGCAGCGCCCTGGCAAGCCGCGCGACGCAGGCACACTATCAGGCCATCAAAGTGAAAGTGCCAGTGGCCGAATATGATCCTATCGCTCGACTGGTCACCGTCGGCGCGATGCCTGAGCTGAATGTCGGGCGCGTGCTGGTCGTCGCCGCTGGAACGTCGGACCTGCCGGTGGCGCAAGAAGCCGTTGGCGTACTGCGCTTTCTGGGACATCGTCCTGAAATGCTCTGCGATGTCGGCGTTGCCGGTATCCATCGCCTGCTGGCCCAGGCTGAGGTTTTAGCGGCGTCTGATGTTCTGATCGTGGTCGCGGGAATGGAAGGTGCGCTGCCCTCCGTAGTGGCCGGGCTGGTCGATGCTCCGGTGATTGCCGTACCCACCAGTATAGGCTACGGCGCGAGCTTTGGCGGTCTGGCGGCCTTACTCGGAATGCTCAATAGCTGTGCGACTGGCGTTACCGTCGTGAACATTGACAACGGCTTGGGAGCGGCAGCGGCGGCACATCGCCTGTTGATGCGCTGGCACACCCCGGCTGGCAACCGGAACGGTCGCTTATGACCCGAATTGCCTATCTGGACTGCTTCGCTGGTCTGAGCGGCGATATGTTTCTTGGCGCGCTGCTTGACGCTGGCTGGCCGTCTGAGCGTCTTAACGAGGTCATTGAGAACTTACGGCTCCCGGACGTTCGAGCCGAGCAAAGCCACGTCACGAAACAGGGGATCCGGGCCACTCAGGTAAAGATCGTCTCACCGTTGCAGCAGCCACAGCGTGGCTACGACGATCTCGCCGGAATTGTGCTTCAAGCCGGAATCCCGGATGCTGTGCGGGAACAAGCCCTTTCAGCACTCAAATTACTGGCAGAAGCCGAAAGCACGATACACAGTGTTCCCGTCGAACAGATTCATTTTCACGAAGTAGGAGCGGTGGATACCCTGGTCGATATTGTCGGAACGTTGACAGCTTTCCACGATCTGGGTGTGGATAAGATCCATTGTGCCCCCTTGCCCTGGTCGCAAGGCACAATCAAGACTGCGCATGGCATTTTGCCGGTCCCTCCACCAGCCGTCGCGTTGTTGTTTAAGGGGCTACCCGTAGTCGGCGTTGACGTTCAAGGTGAAATGGTTACGCCCACGGGCGCGACGTTGGTGCGCAGCCTGGCGACAGGTTTCGGGCCGATGCCCAGTATGCGAGTCGAGCAGGTTGGCTATGGAGCCGGACAGCGCGACTGGCCGGATCGACCTAATTTGCTTCGGCTGGTACTCGGCAGCGCTGAGTCGGCTGGTCTGGCAACGGAATCCCTGGTTGTGTTGGCTTGCAACATTGACGATATGAATCCGCAATGGTATGGCCCGTTGGTAGAAACGCTGCTTGGAGCCAATGCGCTAGACGTGTGGCTGACCCCGGTACAAATGAAGAAAAATCGCCCGGCAGTTGTCGTCGAGGTTCTGTGTCGTGCAGCCCATACCATCGCGCTGCGTGATCTGCTATTGCACGATACGACCACGCTCGGCGTGCGGACCTGCACAGTCACACGTTACAGCCTGGAACGTCGCATCGAGACCATCCAGACGATTTACGGGTCAGTACGGCTTAAAATCGCAAACCTGCCCGATGGAACACAAAAATCAGCACCCGAACACGATGATTGCGTGGCGCGTGCCCACGAATATGGCGTTAGCGTGCGCGAGGTCTGGTTGGAGGCAATCCAGGCGTACAACCAGAGTCGAGAATTCAAATGAGACACTAAGTTGGCTTAGTTTTTCGGTCTGATTGGACGGACTCAATAAGTGACACCCATCTTCGGATAGGCGACGACTACCCCGTTTGATTCTATAATTACCCCATAGTATTTTACTTTATAGGGTTGTAACAACTCAAACAGGCACGACGATCTAAAAATTCAGCCAAAGCGGTCATAATATGCTTTGGCTGTACAGCGCCATTCATCTGAGGTTAGCGTTTTTATTTATTGAATTACTAATGTGTTAGTTGTGTGCCTGGAGGGGTTCAAGCTATCAGCGGGATCATTGCCGTCCCTCAAAGATGCTATGCGCTTTATTATCTGCCTAATCTATGGGGACAGCCCCGCAGAATTACAATCTTGGGAAAAACTACGGCGAAATGCTGAAATTTATCACCGTTATCTTGCTGGAGAAGATTCAGTAGTCCTTGGAGGTGCATTTGGCCTCTCAGATCGGCGCATACGCGACATCATCGAACATGAACGTAAGCGCAACCAACGGTAAAAGTCATGATCTTAACTATGATTTAGGGCCAGTTACGAATGGCTTTGAAAGCGCTTGTCGAGCTTTGTCCAGATCATAAGCCGCGCCAAGCCGTTCAAAAATCGATTCGGCCTGACGTAGATGCTCGACGCGGCGATGATCTTCCGAGGGCAGGTGTCGTCCCAAATGATAATGGGCTAACCCTTCGGCGTAGGGCATTTCTAAGCGGTGCGCAGCGTTGATAGCCTGCTCACCGAGTCTTACCGCGCGACCAGGTTTGTTGTCGAGCCAGGCCATCCAGCCATCGTAATGAAGCGCGAAAGGCTTTGCACAGTCAAAGCTGCGTCCGCAACTACGCATCGCACGTAACATCTTTTGTGCAGCAACGCGATGGGCCTGTGATGGGTCGAGTTCGCACAGTGTGAGGACACTCTCGGCAACACTGGAATAAACGGGAGTTAGAATAAAGGCTATGGGCGCATTGAGATTTGGTAAAGACAGAAATTGACGTAAATAGGTTTCTGCACTTTCTGGTTGCCCCTGACGCATTAAGTTCTGCACGAACAACCCCAACGTGAACGTAAATGGCGTGTGTCCGGGGGTACGGTCTGCCAATTGATCGATCTGCTTCAAAACGATTTCGGTTTGCTCTATATCCCCCTCGCAAATCAGCAAACATGCCAGATTGCCCAGCGCAAAACCCTGTGATTGCATATCCTGTGTATGTGCAGCTCTCGCGTAATGTTCCTCACAGACTGTTTTGCCTTTCGCCAAGTTTCCTGACATGAGTAAAGCCGACTCCAGAAAAGTCTGAGCCTCTAACCAATGGCGGGCATTGCCAATTTCATTGGCCCATCGAGAGCTGGAAATAAGATTTTCCTGGGACGGTGCCCATTCACCCCGCATTGCCGCAGTCATTCCCAGGGTCAGTTGTGTCCAGTAATGTGTGTAAGGTTCACTGTCAGGGTTTATTGCTTTCTCCATCAGCCGCTGATAATGGCGGACTACAGAATGAAAATGCAATACTTCCATGCCATTAATGAGCATAGCATAGCCACGCGCTTGAAGATCACGATAGGCCTGCCCTGCCTCTTCCGCCAGATTAACATTCACGAAGCCATAGTAAAAAGTAGCAGGTAGGTCATTGAAAGCATAAGTAACCCGCACCATTACATCAGCAGCTCTCGACAAGAGACTGAGTAGTTCTGCATTTCGAGGTGGGCGCTGCGGGCGTTTGAACACGTCTAATACCAGGCGATGCCACACCTGGCGTGCCGAATGGACAAGAATCTGTAAGACAAGCTGTGTTTGGCCTTGCGGAATGGCAAACCCGCCTAGCTTGAGCGTGCTCTCCAATTTCTTGGCGGCTTGCTCCATATTGCCTATTCCCACATAGGCGCTAGAGAGCAAGTACCGAATTTCAACGTGACGGACGAGCGTCGTACCCACCTGCTCCGCCAGGCTATCGGCGTGCTCCAGGAATTGAATAGCTTGGTGGTTCGCGCCTACGCGGAGCGCCTGTTCACCAGCCAACGCTGTGTAATGCGCTTCCTTGTTCGGGTTGTCTGCTGATCCCCAGTGTGCTGCCAGCGCTGCGGCCCGAGATGGATCGTTTGGGTAGCATTGTTCGATGGCAAGGGCAGCTTTCTGATGTAACTCCCGGCGATGTTCGGGTGACAAATCGGCTAATAAACCTTCGCGCAGTTTATCGTGGCTGAAGCGCCATTGATTGTCCTGGAAATCCAAGACAAGCATATCGCTACAGATCGCCAGCCAGCTATTGAGATCAATGTCTGCCTGTGCCGCAGCTAAAATCACCGGATCGACCTGGCGGCCAATAGTGGCGGCTATCTCTAGAAGCGGTTGCGCCCATTCTGGCACGCGATTGAGACGACGCTGTACGATGTTCCTCATTCCACCTGAAAAAACCTGCGGGGGCAAGGTCGTCATGCCAATGCGGTCAAGTTGTCCCACTTCCTCCGCGAGCGCCCGCAGCACCTCGATCATAAAAAAGACGTTACCTTCTGTCTCGTGGGCCAGCAGGTCAGTCAGATTACTCTGGCGTCCGACACTTTCCCCCAGAATTGATGCGGTCAGATCGGCTATTCGATCTTGTGGCAGGCGTTTTAGCGAAAGCAGTTCTGCGTTTGGTAGCTCTTGAGGCAGGCCGGGCCGCTCATCAATGCGATAACTGGCAATGATGAGCAGCTTTTGTTGGCCGACTTGTCGCCCAAGTCGTTGCAGCATCGTCAGACTTTCATTTCCAGCCCACTGTAAATCTTCCAAGATCACGAGAATAGGCTGGTTTTGCCGAGCAAATACGTCGTTCATCACCGTGATAAGGCGATTCTGTGCATCTTGTGGATCAAGTTCAGGCGCGTTAGGGATCGTGTTGCCGAGCAATGTGCCAATGTCTGGCACCAGTGCTTTCAGTACACTCTTTTCCATCTCGCCCAGGTCGGTTTGCAAACATAAGTGGCGGAGCGCATCACGCCACAGCAGGTAAGGGGTTCCGCCTTCGCTGATACTCTGACCGCGCAGCACAAGCGTCCCCTCCACCAAGGCCAGCGTTCGCAGTTCATCCAACAGGCGCGACTTGCCTATTCCGCTTTCGCCGCCAACCAGCCACAAACTGCCCTTGCCCTTCAAAGTATCCGCAAGCGCCGACGAGAGTTGATTCATTTCGGCTTCACGGCCGATAAAACGCGCCGCTTGCAAGAGGCTCTCGCGGGTGAGCGCTGTCTCAGTGGGAAGTTGTTGGCCTGTCGCCTCAGCGAAATCGGTTAACACCGAAGCGGTATCGGCATAGCGTTCTTCAGGACGTTTGGCAATCAAGCGCGTAATGACTGGCGACAATTGGCTATTCTGTGCAAGGGCGGCCACGTCTGGCACGTGGTGGAGAATGTCTTCCAGAAGCGCGCTAACTTGATCCACGCGAAACGGATGCTGCCCAGCCACAAGTTCGTAAGCGATAAGGCCAAACGCACGCATACAGATCGGAACATTCACTAGCAGCATCGCCTGACAGGAGTTCGGGAGCCATGTATGCTAACGTTCCTGCTGTTTCGCCCCCTTCACCACGCGCTACTGCCAGGCCGAAGTCCAAGACTTTGACCTGTCCATTGACCACAACGACATTTCCGGGCTTCAGGTCTCGATGCAAGATACGGCGTCGGTGCAGATAGAGAAGCGCCTGAAGGAGTTGCATCAACAACTCATTTTGCACCTCTGAAGATTGCCCTTGGCCGGCCTGAAAAATGGTCTGCGTATTTTCCAGAAGCGTCATCGTGAAGAAGGGCTGGTGCTGAATGTCGAAACCATAGTCCATGACGCTGATGATGTTGGGATGTCGCAGAGAGGCCAGCGTCTTGAACTCGCGTGCCAGTGACAGGCGGACATCCTGGCTATTTTGGCTTTGGTCGGCATGAGAAGCGAACAGCAATCGGTCAGAATCAACCGTAACTTGTTTCAGTGCAACGACCTGTCCGCTGAGGCGATCCAGGGCGCGATAGACAACGCCCATTCCACCAGCGCCAAGCTGATTGAGCAGTTGATAACGCGGCGCGATCTGCGTAGATGCAACAGCGGTAGCCATCATGAACCGAATTCCTTTAGAAGCCATTTGACAAAGTGAGCGGAAAAGCACTTCTGTCAGGTACACTGAAAGTGTCGCACAAAGCCGAGGGATATTCAACCAATTTAAGCAATGAACGAGAGACGTGTCAAGACGCTCATCTTGCCAGAAATTATCGATAAATACGTTTCGGGTAGTGGTTTGTGTAGTTTGAATTTCCCAATTCTCTCAGGCACGAAAATCAAAAAACAGCCAAAGTGACCGTACAATTTTGGCTGTCTCAGGATATTCGTCTATTATCTACTTACATACTAATCTATTAGGTATGCCTGGAGGGATACAAGGCCACACGTCTACTTACTGCGGAAGAGGCGATGCGGGCCAATCCCTGCAAAGGAAGACTTTTGAGAAGCGAGACAGAAACGCAGAAATTTATCAACGGTACTTGGCCGGAGAAGATTCAATGCTTCTGGCACAGGCCTATGGTCTCTCAGATCGACGGATACGCACTATCATCGAGCATGAGCGAAAACACGGAGGGCGGTGACAAATAACCACGCTTCGAATGCCAACCAAAGCATTTTCACCGCTAGAGCTTTACATGAAAAAGATACACCACAGCGGATGAAAATGAGGTCATTTTCCGAGGAGCGAGTTATGCACTTTTGGAAATAGATAGGAGCGAGAAAGCGTCTAAAGAATTGAGATAAATCGAGATAAATCGAGAAGAAGTGTTGTGTGAGAGCATGGCACGCAAGAATTATCCGAGTGATATAGGTGATGATGAATGGACATTTATCGCCCCATATTTGAGGCTGATGAAGGAAGATGCACCCCAGCGAGAGTATTCGCCGCGTGAGGTGTTTAACGGACTGCGGTATGTAGTGCGAACGGGTAGCGCCTGGCGGATGCTGCCGCATGATTTGCCGCCCTGGCACACGGTTTATCAAAAAGCGTAGCACTGAATTGCGGCAGGGGTGTTCGAGGCGATGGTCGATGACTTACCGATGCTGCTGCGTGTGGCGGCGGGCCACAGCGCAGACCCCAGTGCGGTTATTCTGGATGGGCGTACCCTGCAATCCAGTCCCGAAAGTGGGGCGCAGGCCGGTTTCGACCGGCACAAGCACCGTAAAGGCAGCAAGATTCACATGGTCGTCGACACGCTGGGTTTTCTGTTGACTTTGCACGTCACGCCTGCCAATGAGCAAGAGCTTGCCCAAGTTGGCCTGCTGGCCCAGCAAGTCCAAGACATTAATGGCGACTCGGTGCAAATAGCCTTTGTGGACCAGGGCTACACCCTCATAGGGGTAGGTAGTTGAAAAAGGCAAATTGAGAAAGGGCATGACCCGACGTTAGGATAAGGTTTGCGTTACTTACCTGACGGTGAGGGAACAAGCCCAATCTCAACGAGGAATTATCAGAATGGACAGAGACAGCGTCAAGGAATCTGCTACCCTTGAGCAGGAGCGAAGCGGTGGTGCTGGCCGTGTATAGCTTCGGGATGGTCTTGACCCAATTGTGCGGACTGACCACAATTGCGACCTTTTTGGGCTATTTACTGGGCAAAAAGGCGAATACCGTGCGACAGCAGTTGCGAGAGTTCAATTACGATGGGGCAGACAAACGCGGTGAGCGCCGGTGTAGTGTGGCGGTCGAGCGGAGCTTTGGGCGCTATTAGGTTGGGTGTTGTCGTGGTGGAGCAGCGGGGAAAAACGCCTGGCCCTGGATGCGACGAATTGGCGAGACGTGTTCGTGGTGTTAGCCATCAGCGTGGTGTATCGGGGCTGTGCCATTCCAGTCGCCTGGTGCGTTTTGCCAGCAGTGAAAAAAGGCGCGTGATCGTCTTGCCTGCTTCGCGCCGATAAGCCCAGCATCTACTCCCTGGTGGTGGACCTGGCTCAGGCGCAACCAGCGAACGGATGAACGTTGCCCTGGATTGCCTGCCACGGGAAGGCCGCTGACTCTGGTACGACATTTGCTCGATAACGCTCAGCGATTCTTCCATGGAAACCAGGCCAATGGACATGCCGCGAGACATTCTGCTGGTCGAAGCACAGCCCGGCACAGCCCGGCTTCTGCTTCAAGTGTTCCAGGACTCGATCCCGGACGTATTAGTGAAATATGCAGCCACCAGTTCGGAGGCATTTGATGTTCAGTTCCGCACGGGTCCATTTACCCACCGGATCCATCAGTCTTTCCTGCACTCATCGTAGTAGATCTCTTCTACCGGCTGGGCGAAGCATCGGATGCACGGTGATCTTACTGCTGTAGCCCTACCGTAAGCTGTTACCGGACATAATCGTCATTTTCGTGCTCCAAAAGGCACTGTGTATGGTTAGTTCTTCCTCCACCTCACTTCTGATGCTCCTGTCGCGCTACACTAGTTTGCGGCGTTCCGGCGTTCGCGAGCCAGAAGCGCTCAATAAACTCCGGGATCTTGTCCAGCAGTTGAGTCCTCCTGACCGTCGCGAGTTGATTAAGGGCATCCAGAATTGGGAGACCAGTTACGGCCAGAAGGTGGACCTGAATGCCACTGACGCAAGTGCCAGACACGCGACGCTGGTGATAACGCCGGATGCCGCTCAGATTTACGGTACGTCGGAGTACGACCAGGTCAGCAGTTTGACACAAGCGACAGCCTTACGCCCTTTGCATGAGATCGTGATTTGCCGACGCTGCGGCAAGCAGAATGAGACCTCCAAGCCGACGTGTGCTTCCTGCGGGAAGCCGTTGGCACAACCTGACGCCACGGGCCTTCGCGCTACCGCATCCCCGAATGCTCATGGTGGAGACCTGACCTGGTTCGGTCCTGAGTCGAGACTTGTGCTCACGTTTGCCACCTCGCCCCTTCCCCTGGAAATGCCCATGCAGAACGCAGTAACGTTAGGGCGGCATACGCCGGACAATACGGCAGCCGACATTGACCTGACGCCCTACGGAGCCAATCCGTTGGGTGTCTCGCGCCTCCACGCCAGCATTGCGCGTAACAACCGCACGCTGATCCTGATGGATATAGGGAGCACCTATCACACGTTCGTGAACGATAGGCAGTTACAAGACCACACTGCCCACCCGCTTAAACACGGCGACAGCGTTCGTTTTGGCGGTCTGGCGACGACTGTCACGTTCAAGCACGCCCTGTAACGACAACGTGCTACGAGACAACTGATTGCGGTCAAAAGTCCGTCTGAAAACGCCAAGAAGCACCCTCAGTTAGTTTGGAGGATTACAAATGTCACGTTTTAACCTCTCCATTGCTGTCTTTCTTATGTTCATCTCCGTCCTCACCGTTGTCGCTACGTCCTCCCAAGCACAAGAGAGAAACCCGCTGAACCATATTGTTGTGATCTATTTGGAAGACCATTCCTTCGATAATCTGTATGGCTCCTTCCCCGGCGCGAATGGGCTTGACCAGGCCGGCGGCGCAGCAGTACAGATCGACAAGGATGGAAAGCCCTATGCGACTTTACCACCGCCAATGGTCGGCGACCATCTCGATACCCGCTTCCCGGCGGATCTGCCCAACAAGCCGTTCAACATCAACAAGTATGTTCCGGCGGATCAAAAAATCGGTGATCCGGTACATCGCTACTATCAGGAGCAAATGCAAATCGACGGCGGCAAGATGGACAAATTTGTTCTAGACAGTGACGCTGCCGGACTGGTCATGGGCTATTACGATACAGCCAAGCTGCCCCTGGCCGAGTATGCCAGGCAGTTCACGCTGGCCGATAACTTCTTTCACGCCGCCTTCGGCGGATCTGTCCTCAACCATTTCTGGCTGATATGTGCCTGCTCGCCCAGCTGGGGGAATGCCCCCGATGATCAGATTGCGACTCTGGACGCTAACGGTAATATGCTGAAAGATGGCGCGGTGACGCCCGATGGCTTTATCGTAAACACCTCGTTCAGCGTGTATTCACCGCATCCGGTCTACGTGGACGCTTTTCACCTCGCACCGCCGCAGACACAGCCGACTATCGGGGACCGACTCAGCGACAAGAACTTAACCTGGGCGTGGTACTCTGGCGGCTGGGATGACACGATGAGCGGCAACCCCAATCCGCTTTTCCAGTATCAGCATCAGCCCTTCGCCTACTTTAAGAACTACGGCAATGGCAAGGATGGACGCAAATTACACCTTAAGGATGAAAAGGACTTTATCGCGGCGGTAGCGGATGGCTCGCTGCCCGCTGTCTCATTTGTGAAGCCCCTTGGCCCGGACACCGAACATAACGGTTGGGCTGACCTTCTCACCGGAGAAAAGCACGTCGCCAGCCTGATCAACCAGATCCAAAAAAGCAAGATCTGGAGCGATACGGCGATCATCATCACTTATGACGAAAATGGCGGCTTCTGGGATCATGTTCCACCCCCCAAGGTTGATAAGTGGGGCCCTGGCAGTCGCGTTCCAACCTTGATCATTTCGCCATTCGCAAAAAAAGGCTTCGTCGATCATACTCAGATGGACACAACCTCGATCCTGGCCTTTATCGAACACCGCTATGGTCTGCAACCACTGGCGGATCGTGATAAGGCGGCTAACGATATGATGAGCGCCTTCGACTTCACCCAGAAACCGTAAGTCTGTTCCCGAATAAGTCAGCAGCCTGTCGCTCCTCATCATTTTCGTCGGGGCGGGTTCCAAACCCGCTCCTGAAGGCTGGCTTAAGTAGCGAAGGGATTGCGGACTATTCAGAAAACGTGGAGGCCTCTGTTGGATCTGGTACGTAATAGCCAACACTAGGCTCTGTGAGAATATATTGCGGGTTGGCTGGGTCTATCTCAATTTTTTTGCGCAAGTGATTGATGTGTACCCACAGGTTTTCGATCCCATCCCCGTATTCAGGCCCCCAGACGGTTGACAGAATTTGCTTGTGAGTCAGGATATGGCCGGCATTGCTGGCGAGCACATACAACAATTTGAGTTCTGTTGGCGTCAACTTCAGCACTTTATCCGCCACTTTCACGCATCGCTGGCTGATATCGATCCACAAGTTGCCAATACGGATTGGTGGCTTCTCGTGATAGTGTGCTAGGCTTAGAACTCTTCTCAAGTTGGCGCGCATTCGCGCCAGCAACTCCTTCGGTTCGAGTGGTTTAGTCATATAGTCGTCAGCGCCGACGTCAAGCGCTCGTACCGTCTCTTCGAGTTTTGAATAGGCAGTTACCATGATTATCGGAACGGAGATCAACTCTCGCAAAGATGTACAGACGGTGAGACCATCAATATCTGGCAGTTTCATATCGAGCAAGACGATATTTGGCTTCTTGATCGAAGCTAACTCCAGCGCTTGTCTTCCATTCTCCGCTGCGATGACATAATAACCGTCCTCCTCCAGGATCGTTCTCAAAAAGTGGATTGTTTGAGGATCGTCATCCACAACCAGCGCGCGCACATAGGCCGGACGGGACCTGGAACTGGGACGAGGTGCCACTTTTGCCATCGGCGCAGGGTAGGGCGGCGCTGCCTGTTCTGCGAGCCGGGCAGTCAGTGGGAACGTACAATAAATTACGGCCCCCTCCTGGCTAGTGGTGTCTGTCCACATACGCCCACCATGCGCGCGGGTAAGGCAATCGGCAACAAATAACGCGCGCACCGAAAGGATGAAGGGATCGTTTACACCATTTTCCGCGCCTGAAGTCGTACCAGTATTGGATAGCTTAGCGTCGCTACCAACCTGTCTATAACTGCCAACGCTGACCAACATCTTGTCGAGGTTTAGCTGTGCCTTAATCTGGATCATACTTTCGGGTGAGGCGGTCTTGATGACACTCGTCAAAACGTTGTGCAGAATACGCTCAACTTTTCGGGGGTCTATCTCGATAGGCGGTAAGTCATCAGGCGCAACAATACTGAAGTGACGACTATTCGCATGTTGGCCCAGATCACGACTCATTTGCTGCGTAACTTGGCTTATCAGAGATTGTATTGGAGTAGAGCGCCGCTCCAATTTGACCTCGTCCATCTGCAATTTGAACAGTTCCTGTTCATTTTCAAAGAGCCGGTCCAGATGTTCAACGCCGTCCGCGATGGACGCAATAAAATGTGTGCGCTCATCCGCGTCCCAATCCTTGTGGGCTTTTTGCAGGGTGGTCGTAAGCCCACCGATCTTTGCCAGCGATTCTCGCATCTCGCTGACCACATCAGACAAATACTGTGTCCTTTGGTTGATCGCCTCCCACTCGGCTGTAACATCTCGAACGATGCCGCCCCATCCATCAGCGTTGACCGGATCATCGCCGATTGGAAACAGGTTTAACTGCAAGCGACCGACGAGAGGATAGCGAATAACCAGGTGAATCACTGGTCGTTGGTCCAAATCATGCAGCGCTAAATCAAATTCGTACCGCGTTCTGTCCGGTTCACGACTCAAATCGACAAATTGATCGAATAATGACTCAAAGCGCCTTCCGACGACCTGTTCCGTTTCGAGGTCGGCAAGTTTCTCCAACTGCGCGTTGCAGTAAATGACCAAATCATTGGTGTCCACAAGGAATACACCTTCGGCGGTGTAGTCCAAAGCACGCTCAAGATAATCCCGTACTGCCGTAGCACTATTCGAGTTCAACCTTACGCATCCATTCTCTATCCATCGTATGTCGATACCCGTTTCTTACGAAGGATAGTTCTACAACCAGAGTTGCGACGATAGGTGAAGAGGGCATACTCATCCACCTACGCTCTGTGTGAATAGCGAATTATGGGCCTAACCAACGGAAGTGTACAGCAAGCAAGCAGCGTTTCAGGAATTTTTCGTGTCGTTTAGACTTTTTTTCAAACGGTCAGAAGGTCGGGAAAATGCCCAACAGGATGTGCGGGGGCTGCTGGCTGATGTCGAGCGCAAGAATTGCTGGCATTTGGCAGAAGCCAAGGAGAGGTGCATCCTGACGGAATGCAGCATTTGCCGTATGGGGCGGACTGGGAGGCTGACGCGGTGTGTCAGCAACTGCGTGGTGTGGTCGTGAGGCACTTGGGCTGTCGTCCGGGTACGGGCATCGACGAACGCGAAATTGTGAATGATGGTTGCTGTACGGCGGGAGTCAAGCGATAGTATTATGGACGGGTGGACAAGATCGAGAACTGCCAAGTGGGCGTGCATCTGGTTTACATCGCCCCTGGACTCGCCTTAATCATTTTTGCGCCACCTCAACGACGATCCCGGTGGTCAGCGACCGTTGAAGGAGCGCTTCTGCGTTGATCCGTGCTGCTTCCTCAGTATCGCCTCGCATGAGCCGGATACGATAATAGGTTTCCCGTAATTCCTCACGACGGGCTTTAACCTCGATAATCGAAATCTGTTTGGCGACAAGCTTCACCTTTTTCGACATAGCACCTCCATTTTGCCAATAATACGCAGCCTATGTTGTCATCAATGAACTTCGCGCCTCATCATAGATAGTCGTGTAAGAGAACAGGCATAAGGTATTGGCAATTCAACTGCCAGGCTGAACAGATGAAGAGACATTGTACCAGACCTTTACGAACTTGAAGATGGTTAGGGGCATACCTGCACGACCATTTTGGCTAATGCAGACAGCAACACTCACTATTTTTCAACGAACTTCTCGCCTCCGCTGGCTCGTCGTTGGCGTTCAGGGAAATAGACTGAGGACGTTTAGGCGCATTAAGGCGGGCCTGGGATTCCTTAAGGCAGATTTTAGTACGGCTGATTACCCTTGTTTTAAGCCACGATTAAGACCAGGCTACTCAAGCAATCATTCTATGTGTGGTACTCCGTTTGCTATTTACCCAATCGAAATACATTCAACGCCAAGATTAGGTGAATGACGATGGCTAATGCTGTCAAGCCCGACGTTTCCGTAGTGATATGTGCTTATACCCTGGCCCGCTGGGATGACCTTGTCGCTGCGGTAGGATCAATGCGTCTTCAAAGCATTGCTCCACGCGAAATTATTGTCGTCGTCGATCACAATCCGGGTTTGTTGCGGGCGATAAATGAACAAATCTCCGGCGTAATTACCGTCGCTAATTGGGAGCCTCGTGGACTTTCTGGAGCTCGCAATTGCGGTATTCGCGCTGCCAAGAGCGAATTGGTGGCTTTTATCGATGAGGATGCTCTTGCCCAGCCGGATTGGTTGGAATGGTTGACCGCAGGCTATAGCGACCCGAACGTGCTCGGCGTTGGCGGCGTCGTTGAACCCATCTGGTTGGCTGGCCGGCCTCAATGGTTCCCAGACGAGTTCAATTGGGTGGTCGGCTGTACTTATCGTGGCCTGCCTGAGACTACGGCTCCCGTTCGAAACCTGATCGGGTGCAATATGTCGTTTCGCCGGGAGGTTTTCGAAAGTGTCGGCGGATTTAAACATGGCATAGGACGTGTAGGTACTCGTCCAACTGGCTGTGAGGAAACGGAATTCTGTATTCGCCTGAACCAACACTGTCCTAATGGCCTATTAATTTACGAACCTGGCGCCCGCGTTTACCACAGAGTAACCCCACAGCGAACCGGTTGGAAATACTTTGGCGCGCGCTGTTATGCAGAAGGTCAGTCGAAAGCGCTGGTATCCCGCACTGTGGGAGGGCACGCTTGCCTGACTTCTGAGTGTAAGTACACACTGAATACGCTGCCGCAGGGTATCAAACGCAATTTGGGAGAGTCGCTGCTTCATCGTCAGCCTGTAGGTCTCGCACGCGCAGCGGCAATTCTGGCAGGTTTGGCAATCACGACAGCCGGATATGCAACTGAGACCTGCTTGCAGCGTCTGGCAGTCTGGAAGGGAACCGACAGTGGCGTTCCATGTGGCGATTCGGTTCTCTAATTGTGTCGCTTCAAAGTATGGTGTCCTACAAGATCGTCGTTGCTACCTGGTTTTGGACTGTAGGATAGGGGATGAGAAGAGGAACAAATACCATGTCAGCAGCAGCATCTTTCGAGTTTACGAGCAAGAAGTGGAAGAACGTGCTGTCCAATCGACCATCGATCGTGACAAGCCTTCCTGAACCGCGCAAAGTGGCGGTCAGTGTGGTAATCCCAGCGCTCAATGAAGCCGAAAATTTACCGTATGTACTACCTCACATCCCTGACTGGGTAGATGAAGTGGTGTTGGTAGACGGGCATTCGAGCGACGGAACCGTGGCAGTGGCTCGTCAGTTGCGTCCAGACATTCGAATCATAACGCAGAAGGGCCACGGCAAGGGCGCTGCACTGCGTACCGGCTTTGCCGCAGCCTCGGGAGACCTGATTGTTATGCTCGATGCTGATGGCTCCACTAACCCGGAAGAGATACCCGCTTTCGTCGGGGCGCTCCTCGCCGGAGCCGATTTTGTCAAAGGTTCACGTTTTTTACAGGGCGGAGGCACGGCAGATATGCCGTTCTATCGGAAGCTGGGCAACTGGGCTTTTGTGTTTGCCGTGCGGTTGTGCTTCGGCGGGAATTATAGTGACGTTTGCTATGGCTATAACGCCTTTTGGTCACGGGTCGTGGACTTTCTTAATCTGGATGGTGACGGCTTTGAAATCGAAACGATGATGAATATACGCGCGCTCCGTGCCCAACTCAAGGTAGCCGAGGTCCCCAGCTTCGAAGCCGAGCGCATTTATGGGACGAGTCACCTTCGGACGATTCCAGATGGATGGCGCGTTCTTAAAACGATTATCAAAGAGCTATTCAGACCCAAGCCCCCATGTTGTAAGCAATGGCGCAACGACATTCCGTCGAAAACAGTAGAGGCCCCCATTTTACTGTTCAGGCAGGGTGGAGAAAAGCAAATACATGATTGACGGAAATTACTTTCAGCCAGGCATTTCTACAACTGGCACCAGATCGCCAATCGTAAGCCCGAAGTCAACGAATAACGTTCTAGCTTCTGGATTGCAGTCGGCTGATTTTCAGCCTGTTTGGATACTTGAAGTGGAGATAGGGCAAGCCTTACCCGCCCTATCGAGGGTAGATTTGAAAACAGGACAACGATACCAGCGAGGAATGATCCTGGTCAGGTTACATACCAGGATACTTGGCATCGTTGAGCTTCTGCTAGACAAAGATACCCTGAGTCCTGCGGAATTTGCGGACCATATCTGGTCCGCCTTGAAGCCGTCAATTATTGAGCACTTGCGCCAGGATGGGTTGCCAATTGTAGACGGGCTGGCGGCATCCGGGTTGCCATGCCCGGACACTCCCAAATGCCTGCAACTATGCCATCAGATGCTGGCTACCGCCCCTTTCGTGAGCATCATTGTTGCAACCCGTGACCGACCCACCAGCCTTAGCCTGTGTTTAGAGTCGCTGCTGTCCATTGAATACCCCAATTACGAGGTGGTTGTGGTTGACAATGCCCCAAGCTCAAACGCAACCGCGGACCTGATCACACAGACTTACGGTCATCTGCCCCAGATTCGCTACGTGCGCGAGGATCGTCCCGGTCTTGGCGTCGCACACAATCGTGGTCTTGCAGATGTTAAGGCTCCGATTGTTGCCTTCACCGATGATGACGTGGTGGTAGACAAATATTGGCTGGCTGAGCTTATTAAAGGTTTCGGTGGTGCGGAGCGTGTTGGCTGTGTTACCGGGCTGATCTTGCCGATAGAGCTTGAGACGCAGGCCCAGCAATGGTTCGAGCAATATGGCGGATTTGGCAAGGGTTTCACCAAATGTGTTTTTGACCTGGCTCAAAACCGCAGCAGTGACCCGCTTTTTCCGTATACAGCCGGAGCGTTTGGTTCAGGAGCCAACATGGCGTTCGCGACTTCGGCTCTACAGGATGTTGGTGGGTTTGATCCCACACTGGGAACTGGCACCAAGGCGCTTGGCGGCGATGATCTGTCCGTCTTTTTCAAGATTATCATGGGTGGCTACCAGTTGGTCTATCAGCCCACTGCGCTTGTACATCACAGGCATCGCCGAGATTATGCGGCACTTCGGCGGCAGGCCTTTGGATACGGTGTAGGTTTGACAGCTTACTTGACAAAATCTCTGTTAGATAGGCCACAACTTTTCTTTGACTTCCTGACCAGAATTCCCTACGGGCTTTCCCACCTGTTCAGTGCCGAATCGCCGAAGAATGCGAAAAAGTCCGCAGACTTCCCCAAAGAGCTGACTTTGGTGGAGCGTATGGGGATGATTTATGGCCCTGTTTGCTACCTGCGCAGCCTCTGGGAGTCTCGGAAAATACGTCAGCAGTTTGTCCAGTTCTCGAATAACGCGACCATGTCTGCATCACCCGTTTCTTCGCCCGACGGAGTTGCTCAACAGTGACCGCGCCTGTTCCGATTCTCCTCTATCATAGCGTTTCGGAAGCCGTGGCACCGAAGTTCAAAACGTGGAGTGTATCTCCACAGAATTTCGCCGCACAAATGAGCTACGTGCGTGATAATCACTTCACACCGATCACGGTAACGCAACTCGCGCTTGGGATGATCAATGGCTGTGCTGGCTGCTTTGAACGACCTATTCTCGTCACGTTCGATGATGGTTTCCTGGACTTTTATGACAGTGTACTGCCCGTTCTAACCGAATATGGGTTTGCCGCAACCCTCTATATCCCTACTGGGTTTGTCGGCAAAACAAGCCGCTGGTTACATGGCACAGGCGAAGGCCGCCGACCCATGCTCACCTGGCCCCTAATCGCTGAGATTAGCGCCAACGGTATCGAGTGCGGGGGACACAGCCACACTCACGCTCAACTCGACACACTCTCATTGGGGGCAGCCTGGGACGATATTATCCGCTCCAAGATCGAGTTAGAACAACACCTGGGTAAGGAAGTCTCAACCTTCGCGTATCCACATGGTTACTATAGTCCGGCTGTTCGGCGGCTCGTGCAAGAGGCAGGATACTCATCAGCCTGCGGAGTGAAACATGCCATGAGCGCGACGACGGATGACCGCTTCGCGCTGGCACGGATCGTCGTTACAGCGGACACGGATCTCGAACATTTTGGCAGATTGCTGGCAGGTCTGGGGTTGCCGGTTGCCCCGGCGCAGGACCGTATGCCAACTAAACTATGGCGAATTGCACGCCGGTCAGCTACTTTGTTCAGATCAAATTCGAAGATAGAAACCGTGGATATGGAGAATATCCTCGGGACGGTGGTCAATGCCCATCCTGTTCAGGTGGCGATTACCGACGATTCGGATGCTCCATCACCCTCGACGATACAGGACCTCCTTCGAACGGGTACCGCCGAGCAACCACTCCTGTTATATAACCTCCTCAACACCTTCGCCGAATTGGCTTCTCTGCTCCGAATTGAGTTGCGCCGGGCCTCCTGGTTAGACGCCTATCTACTGGCGACGGGTATGAACCAGATCATCGAAGACTATTTGCACCCCGACCCCTACTTACTGGGTACGGCGGCAAAGTATCTGGGCCACATGCGGCAGCCAATTGGCTTTGTGGCATCCGAAATCGCCCGGTTTGCTGGTGTCACGATCAGTCAGGTCCAGACGCACAGAGCACGAACACAGAGTCTTGTTCATTGGCAGGAGAAGTTGGCTGGTTTTGTGCAGCAGTTGGCGGAAATGGTAGTCTGTCCGACCTCAGCTACCGCTTTCCCGTCTCAGACGCTGCTTGCGTCGGGTGAAGCGCTCCTTGCGTCTCTCGACAGGTTTCCTGACCGTTTACTGAGTCAGGTGCTGCGCCTGCCATCTTGCTTTCGCAGCTTCGACCAACAACCGGATGATCTGCAACGTATCGTTCGGAACTTTGCAGAGCGCTGGCCCAATCGTAACATCCCGTTAGGGGTCGTCGGCATCCGTACCTCAGGTAGCTATCTTGCGCCACTCTACGCGGCCTTTCTAAAAGCAAGTGGGTATGAACATATTTCAGTTCTCACGCTGCGACCGGGGCGGCAATTGTTGGGGTCGGAACAGGTCGTCTTGAAGACTATCGCAGAGTCAGGCGGTTTGGTCCTGGTCACGGATGACCCTCCTACCACTGGGGGTTCCATCGAAAAAGCGTTACAGCAGTTGGCGCGGATGGGTATCCCCACGCACACCATTGTCCTGCTGCTGCAATTATTCGGGGCGCGCAGTGCGCTGACTCCCGTGTTACAAAAGTATGCGTCGGTTTTACTTCCCAGTGCAGACTGGACGGTAGAGGACAAACTCAGTCCATCCGCTGTGCAAACGACTCTAGCCGACTTGTTGGGGCCAGCCATCAAGGTCTACAGCGTCCGGCGATTGTCGATGACCG
>Ga0207111_10123_pt1 | contig 21324 bp, 13 predicted proteins | sample Alteio_BWMinHeat_71_FD_153577 | JGI IMG/M metagenome (GOLD analysis project Ga0207111, IMG submission 153577) | Enriched cells from forest soil in Barre Woods Harvard Forest LTER site, Petersham, Massachusetts, United States -... | ecosystem: Environmental > Terrestrial > Soil > Temperate forest >... | reverse complement strand
TCCATAGATATAGTTTAAATTGCGCTTAAGTGCGTCATTTAACGATATATTAAGCTCGCCATTTTTAACTTCTCCGGCAAATATCGATTCGATCAAATCTTTTATTGGTTCAAAGAGTTTTGCATCTGCACGATACATATGTTTTACTGCCGTGATATACGACTCGTCTATGTGCTCACTCATGCTCTCCATGGTACGATCTTTAAAAACTTTTTGTCGAAGAATCCATCGTTCGAATAAGTCGTTCTCGTTTTTTGTTTCGGGGTTTTTACACGGTTTTTGTTCTTGAGAACAACCTGAAAACCCAAGTATGCCTACGGTCATGCCTAATAACATGCCCCATCTTGTGACTAAAATCATTATAAAACTCCTCTTAATTAATTTGACTTCCTAGTGCAATAAAACCTAACTCCGATACATCAGCAGCTTGCATATTAAGCCCCATTTGTTTGGTAACGGGAGCACGCAGCTGTTTAACATATATACTAAAATTATCTTGAAATAATTCTGGATCTATTCCCCAATTTTTTACAGGATTACTCGTTGTTATAAAATACAGTTCGTTAAACGATACCAGTAACGCTTTATTTTTGTCCATGATAAAATCATCTTGTGTCGCAAAACGACGATGAATAACCCAATTACCCAACTGCTTACCCGATTTTTTATCGTAAATTGCCCAACGGGTCATATTTTTTTGGACGTCTTCTTCAAGACCGGTATGTAACTTAGCTCTAAATGTCCCATACACTCTAAATTCAACACGCTTGAGCTCGAGTTCTCGCTCGTCAAATTTTATAGTAATTTTATCGCCAATCCCATCTTCACGTATAAGCCAAGACCAACCATCAGCATAAAATTTTGGTTGGGATGGTAATAACGGATCGATCGATTCGATGTTATAAATTTTGTGTTTAAATAATTGATATATATCAGTACCTGATGCTATATATATAATTTTTTTTCCTGCATCATGCTCTTTTTTCAGAGCATCAAGACATGCTCCATTCCAATGTTTCCATCCTTGGCCCGAAAGATAGAACCATATTATTGAATAAAAAACACGTGCTATAGGAAACAATACGGGATCTGTTAATAGTTTTTTGCTATAATTCCAGGTATCTGGTCTGAAAAAAAATTCAAAAAAGCGATTTGCGCATGAAAATAAATATTCTGTTTCTAGAGAAGAATCACAAGCAAATAATAATTGCATAAACCAACAATATTTTTTTATAACATCATGAAAATTAACGTTTTTATCGTCTTGATTTACGTGCTCAGATTCAAGCCCATGGTGACGTAAAAAATCAACAAATCCTGGTATATCATGCTCGAGTAATTCATAGATATAGCCCAAATTTCTCGTAATATTATTATCTAAGACAATATCAAGCTGCTTATTTTTAATCTCAGTTGCAAATATCGCTTCTATCATGTGATTCAGGGGGGCAAGCAATGCTGCATGTTGTCCGTATTTTTGTTTAACTGCTGTACTATAACTATCGTTATCGTGAAGAACATCTTTCATACTGGTAAGAGCACGATCTTTAAAAACATACTGTGTGGTAATCCAGCGACCAAAAACATCTTCGGCCTGTTTTGTTTCGGCATTTGGAGAAACTTTTTGTTCCTGAGAACAGCCTTGAAAGCCCATAAGACCAAAAATTATTATAATAAATCGATAGAATCTACTATATGTTCCCCGTATTGCCATCATCGCCAATTAAAACTCCACTATGCGCCAAAAAAAATATAATACGTCAAAGTATATAATCAAAACCAACAAAAATGCTATTAAAATCTTCTTTCTGGTGTAAACTTACCACGACTCGCTATACTGCATAGACAGGGATGAGCGAATGTTTTTTACGCCGAAGATTCTACGTATTATAACATAGGGGAGATTCTCATGAGCATCAACATTTCACTGTCGTTCGAATTAATTTGCTTAATAAATTGGCTTCTCAAGAACGAAAAACAATTAATTAATGCCCTTGTCAAGCAAGCCTTAAAAAATGGCTTTGCTCAAGAACTTGAAAAAATTGATGGTGAGCACACGTTAGAAAATCCTGAAGAGCTCTATGCCACGGTTATTGACTTTCTACTTTTTCTTGAAAAAAATCTTTTAAAAAATTTAGAAACAGCTTCAATTGATATTCATACTCAAGAAGAAATTTTGCCGCTGGTAAAAAAGCTTGATGCTGACAATATCGATCACAAAACGTTATGGTTAAGCATGCAGCAAACAAAAAAGCAATTGTGTAAAGAACGTAATAAACGAGAAGACCTTCAAGATATACAAGAATCTGACATAACCAAAGAGACGATCGCTCCAGATCAAGCCCCAGACCAAGCAGCAGAAATTCTTTTTGAAAAACTACTCAAAAACTGGAAGCCACATCTTAAAGAACCATTAAACTAAAATCTAAAACCTAGTGTCTTCAGGGCTTGTCGTAATTCGAACAAGGGCAAGCCCAAAATTCCCGTATACGATCCGTTAACACTTTTCAAAAAGCTTTGTCCAAAACCCTCGACAGCACATCCAGCAGAAATATTTAAGAAAAACGGTGTTTTTTCAAAATATCGGTCAACCATCGATTCGTCGATAATAAATTCTGCGATTGACGACGTTGTCCATGAAACATGCTCAATAACTCGCCAAACACCGTTTTCATAGCTTCGTTTTTCAAGGCAACAGCCGGTGACAACTTCTGCGGGTTCGTCACGTAAGATCCCGATCATTTCACGTGCATGATGTATATCTCTTGGTTTACTCAAAACCTGATTGCTTTTTGTCGATCGAATTAACGTGTCTGCTGTCAAAATAAAAATTGCGCGCCCAGTTTGATCATGATAATCAGGCGATATAATCGTTCTCATTTTGCCTTGTGCAATAGCAAGCACCCGCTTGCTAAATTCAGGAGACGTATCAGTTTCGATTTCGTCACTACTGTGTGATATCGTTTTATACGCTATATCTGCAAGATCTAATAACTGTTTGCGCGAAGCCGACTGCGATGCAAGATAGATAAAATCTCTCATATTTTTTTAACCATAATTATTTTTTTATACTATTTAACATTGCTCCCATGCACCCGAAAACGTTTGCCGGACTTTTCCCTCAAGCTGTAATTCAAATAATTTATTATGCAGCTCTGGTAACGATAATCCCGTCTTATCACTCAATTCGTCAATCGTGCACGCAAAATCTAATAATTGTAAAACAGGGTCCTGATTCTTTACTGATTTTAGCGTCAATCTCGCGTTATTTACAATATTTTTTGATACTTGAACTCGAACTTTTGGTTTGGTCGCCTGCTTGATGACACCAAATTCTTCTAAAATATCGCCGGTATTATTCACCAATTTTGCACCCTGCGTAAGTAATGTATGACACCCAGCGCTTAATGGCTCAAAAATTGATCCCGGCACGGCAAAAATCTGTCGACCTTGTTCAAGAGCATATTTTGCGGTGATGAGCGCACCACTTTTTTCTGCTGCTTGTACCACAACACAGCCTTGGCTTAACCCTGCAATAATTCTATTACGCGCAGGGAAATTATGACGATCAGGAGGAGTATTTAGGGAAAACGAAGTCACAAGTGTACCACCGTTACGAATAACTGATTTAAATAGTTCTTTATTTGATTCTGGATACGGTTGCAAAAGCCCAGAACCTAAGACAACAATTGTTTTGCCCTTGTTATCAAGCGTTGCCTGATGAGCCATGCTATCAACACCTTCAGCGCCACCACTCACAATAGTCCAATCGTGTGCGATTAAATCAGGCACTAATGTCTCAATAACTTGCTGGGAATATCCCGATGCTTTGCGCGATCCAACAATTGCCATTCTTTTTTCAGTTTTTTCAAGCGGGCCCTCGAGAGGGCTACCCTTACAATATAAAACTAACGGCGGGTAGTGAATCTGGCGTAAACTTTCAGGATATGTTTGATCAAAAATCGTAAGAAGATCTATCGAATATTGTTGAATAAGCGCACATTCGTCGTCCAATTTTTTTGTATCAGCAAGACCATCAACTAATAACTGGGCTATTTTTACCGGTAACCCAATATTCTGCACAAAATCATTTATCGTATAGGTATATATGATCGACAAATTAATTTCTTTTTCTTTATCGTTAAGCAGGCCAAAATCCAGCGTCCCATTATGTATCAAATCTGGGTGTGTACGCTGGATAATATACACGATAATTTTTGCGACGACCGCCGGCCCAACCCCATATATTAACGACAAATGTAATACGATATTTTTGTTCTGAATATTCATAATTTTATTTTTACTAAAATAAAAGAGCCCTTCGTTCTACCGAAGAGCTCCTTTTTTATACACGTTTTATACACGCTTTATACACGATTTTTTATAAACTATTTTTTATTTACGCTTCAAACTTTCCAGGGTCTTCTGTTTCTTGAGGACCATCAAGCAGTTCATGTGCATCGTCATCGGCTCCTTGTGCAAGCATCTGCTGGTTTTCTGGAGTTGGAGCAACAGCATCAAGCACATCAAGATCGACGTCATCATGTTCAGGTTTAGCTAATGACCCAGACCCAAGAGCCTGGTCTTCTTTGTCATCGTGATTACCACCTTCAAAGGCTACAATAGCCGAAAGCTCTTGACCAGCGTCAAGACGCACAAGACGAACACCTTTTGCTTGTCGTCCCATGCTACGAACTTCGTGCGGTGACAAGCGAATAATTTTACCATTCGTATCGATTAATAAAATATTCGATTCGTCAGTAACACGTGCAAGACCAATAACAAACCCATTACGGACGTCACATGGTATTGTACGTACACCTAAACCACCGCGGTGAGCTACACGGAAATCAGAAACTTGAACTCGTTTTCCGTATCCTCGTGATGTTGCAAATAATATGTGTCCCGTCTCTGGAATAACTTCCATACCAACCACACAATCTTTATCACGCAACGAAACACCACGTACACCGGCAGCATTACGTCCCATTGCACGAACTTCAGTTTCTTTAAAGCGAATACCCTGACCGTTACGTGTTGCAAGAACAATCTCGTTGGTTCCATTACTGATATCACAAAACGCCAATTCGTCACCATCGTGTAAATTGATCGCACGAATACCGGTGCTACGAATTTTGGCAAACGCCATAGCGTCAGTCTTTTTAATAACACCCTGCTTGGTTACCATAACCAAGAATTTACCGTCCATATCACGAGTACACAATAACTTAACAATTTTTTCGCCTTCGACAAGTTGTAATAAGTTAACAATTGCTCGACCTTTGGCTGTTCTGCTACCTTCAGGAACTTGGAACACTGATAAACTATAAATACGTCCCAAATTGGTAAAGAATAAGAGTTCATCATGATTTTTGGTAACAAAAGCGTCTTGCATCACGTCATCAGAATCTTCAAGATCGGCAGTGCCTTTTTTACCTTTGCCCCCGCGATGCTGGACTGCATAGGTTTCAAGCAATACTCGTTTGATATAACCTTTACGTGTTAACGTCACAACAACTTCTTCATCAGGAATTAAATCAGCTTCGCTTAAGTTATCAATTGCCCCTTCGATTTTTGTCTTACGAGGGTCTGCGTAACTCGTTTTAATCGCTTCAAGCTCTTTAAAAATTTCTTTTTTAAGTTCGTTATCGTCACTTAAAATCAACTCAAGCTGTGCGATAATCTTTTTAAGCTCGCCAAGTTCGGCATGAATCTTTTCTTGCTCTAACCCGGTCAAACGTTGCAAGCGCATTTCAAGAATCGCTTTAGACTGTTCTGGGCTCAATGTAAATTTTGTATGTAATAAATCTATTGCTTCTTGTGGTGTTTGTGAACGTTTAATCAACGCCACGATTTCGTCAATATTATGTAACGCAATAATCAAACCATCTAAAATATGGGCACGGGCTTTGTTTTTTGCTAAATCAAATTCAGAACGTCGAGTAATAATTTCTCGGCGATGTAATAAAAAGTGCTCAATCGTTTCACGCAATGAAAAAAGCATTGGTCGATTGTTATATAACGCTAACAAGATCATCGACATCGATGTTTGCAATGTCGTATGTTTATACAGCTGATTCAAAATAACTTGAGGCGACTCGCCACGTTTCAAATCGATAACAACGCGTATACCACGTTGATCAGACTCATCACGAATATTCGAGATCCCTTCGATAATTTTATCTTTCACAAGATCAGCTATTTTTGTAATTAAATCTGCTTTGTTAACTTGATACGGCAATTCAGTGATAATTAAAAAAGACTGTTTTTTATCTTCTTCTACTTCGACAACACCACGCATAATCACTTGTCCGTGACCCGTACGGTACGCTTTGACAATCCCTGCACGGCCACAAATAATACCGCCGGTTGGAAAATCAGGCGCGGGAACCAATTCGAACAAGCGCTCTTCTGAAAGTGTTGGGTTTTTTAAAATTTCGATACACGCATTTATAACTTCACCCAAGTTATGGGGTGGAATAGAAGTCGCCATCCCTACGGCGATACCGGTTGATCCATTAATTAATAAATTAGGAATTTTACTTGGTAAGAGCGTTGGCTCAGTGCGTGATTCATCAAAGTTTGGTACAAAACGAACGGTATCTTTTTCGATATCAGCAAGAATTTCTCGGGCAATTTTTGCCATACGAACTTCGGTATATCGCATAGCCGCTGCGTTATCTCCGTCAACCGAACCCCAGTTACCTTGTCCATCAAGAATTGGATAACGCTTCGAGAATGTTTGTACCATCCCAACCATGGTTTGATAAATAGCTTGGTCACCATGTGGATGATAGTTACCAATAACTTCCCCGACAACCGTAGCCGATTTTCTCGGTGCTTTTTCGTGATAATAACCAAGCTTATGCATCGCATAAAGAATTCTACGGTGCACCGGCTTAAGCCCATCTCGAACGTCGGGAAGAGCGCGACTCACGATAACCGACATTGCGTAATCAAGAAAAGAAGTCTTTAACTCTTTCTCAATTGAGAGCATTGCCACACCAAATTTTTTATCATCTTTACCGGTGTTTGAAACAGCCATGAAAATCCCCTTCCCGAGCCGAGAGAAACCTGTTATTTTTTTTTACTACTAAAACATTATAATTATGCGATTACAAGCATACTCCGCTTTATTTTGTAAGGCAAGAATTAACAAAAGATCGGCCAAAAAACGGTGTCCAGACGCGCAATAATCCCATTAATAGACCAAAAAATAACTCCACAAAAGCATACTAAGTCCTGTTATAAAACCGGCCAAAATATCATCAAGCATAATCCCCCACCCACCGGTCATATGTTTGTCGGGAATATTTATGGGAAACGGCTTATAAATATCAAGAAACCGAAATAATCCGAATGCGAGCAGATAACAAACAATGGTTTTTGGCGTACACAATAAAGCAAGCAACATACCCGCAACTTCGTCGATCACGATAACCGACGGGTCTTTAACGCCCAACTCTTTTTCAAAAATACCTGAAACAATAACCCCACCAACAAGTAAGATCCCAACAAGTATCACCGAGTACATAACAGATACTATGGGCAAGAAATAGACCATAATCATAGTAATAAGACTTGCTACAGTACCGGGCATTTTGGGGGTATACCCAACATAAAAAAATGTCGCAAGTATGTGTGCTATTTTTGAGATTATAGTTTTTGAGTTCATAATTTATTATTTTTTCTAGGGGCCTGAATATACTGTATAACGTAATCAATACCAGAATATAGTGTTATGAGCGCAACCGCCCAGACCATAACACCAAGACACCCTAAGACTATTGTATAATACTCAGGCGCAAGAAACTGCTTGATAAAAAGCGTCGTAAACATACATGCTATCGTTAAAAATTGAATAAACGTTTTTGATTTACCCAGATCCGAAGTAACCAAACTGGTCCCGTTATATATTAATTTTAAGCGTAAACAGGTAACAACAATATCACGAAAAACAATCATACTTATTGGCACCCAGGGAACAAGATTATTATAAACAAACAAAAATAATGTCGTAGAAATAAGAATTTTATCAGCAATTGGATCTAAAAAAGCGCCGAAGCGGGTTTTGACCCCATAACGACGTGCATAATAGCCATCTAACAGATCAGTCATCGCTGCAAGGGTAAAAATTACGGCGGCAAGAACTATTAAATCTTGCATAAAAACATAGACCAGCACAGGCGTTAGGATAATACGCAAAAACGATAATATATTTGGAATGGCAAACAAATGGTCCACGGTAGTCCTACGATTCAATAATAACTCGAATTATAAGTCCTAGTATACCGTTTTTTTACTATCAAGAATATTAAAATTTTCTCAGATCTAGTGCGAATAATAGCATGTATGGCAATCCCGTAGGGATGACAGTTATTAGCCCCGTTTCGCCCCAGGCTCCGCCGGGCAGGCCATCGCCTAAATAATTGGTTTTGACTATCAAATCACCAAAAGTAATCCCGTTAGGGATGACAGTTATTAGCCCATCGCGTAAGCGGTGGGTTTGAGTATCAAAAAAATCCAAGCCCCCAACGGGGGCGACACAATATTGCGCAGAATGCATAAAAAATACGAAATAATACCATCTTTTTAAAATATGCTGCAGAAAATTTGTTTTCCGCTAGTATAAATCGCGATTTCATTGTAGCAATGGTTGTTCAGATGGCAAAAATTCATATTTTTTATCGAGCTAAATGTTATGAGTCATACATATATAAGTTCTTTTCATCATCTCGTATGGGGCACCAAAGGGCGTTTCCCTTTTCTGACCGATCCGTTAAAACATCAGGTCTACAGATATATTGGTGGGATTGTAAGAAGAGAAAATAGCGACCTGATAGCAATTGGTGGAATGCCAGATCATGTCCATCTTCTGGTCGCTCTTAATAAAAATATGACGGTACCGGATCTTGTACGAAAAATTAAATCTAATTCCTCAAAATATCTCAATGAAAATAGGCCTAATATGAAATTTTCATGGCAAGAGGGCTATGGCTCATTTTCGGTGAGTGTTTCCATGCTTGAGGTGGTAAAAAATTATATTGATCAACAAGAAGAGCATCATAAAAAGGGTTCTTTTGAGGAAGAATATGTCGCATTGTTAAAGCGGCACAACATTAATTTTGATATGCAATATTTGTTTAAATATTAATGTGTCGCCCCCGTTGGGGGCTTGGGTTGTTGTGATGTCCAAAAAACCCACCGCTTACGCAATGGGCTAATAACTGCCATCCCTACGGGATTGTTATTGGTGATTTGGGACTCAAAACACAAACCCGTTTGTCCATACTCTAAAATAGAGAGATATTTTCACAACGGATGTAAACAAAATTTTAGCTTGTGTATAGAAATTTTAGCTTGTGTATAGACGGAAGCGCCGTTAGGCGCGACAGTTATTAGCCCATTGCGTAAGCGGTGGGATTCGAATATCAAACAAAAAACCGAGCCCCCGGTTGGGGGGCGGCACAATATTTTCAGAAGTCGATATTAATCTCGAGTCCAAGCCCAAAAGTCTGTGGCGTATTGCGACCGGCAAAAACATAACTTCCACCAAGGCCAAAACGCCCGTGTTCATCCCATTGATAGGTATATTTCAAGCCTGCAGTATGCGATACTCTGTAGGTATTGGCCTCCCAGATGCCAGCCGTCGTTATACTGCAAGAAGTATCACATCCACCAGAAGCATGCGTCTTGCCCTTAAGAAATAAGTCATAATAAACATCCAAATGGCCATATTTTGACGGCAGCCGACCAAACGAGTTGCCAAGTCGTAACAAAAAATCAATACCAGGGCGTAACTTTATACATTGCACAGAATCTGCAAAACCTCGAATTGTCGAGTCGGGGAACGAAAAAGCTCCTCCATCAGCAGCAGATTTTAAACCAACGCCGCTTCCTAATATAAGATTTATATTTTGAGATGCTGGAGAGACTCCACTTGGTTGATCAGTAGGAGCATAGGTTACAATACGTGGCACCCGTCGTGAGACATCTGCTTTAAAAGACCCACTCAGTTTGGCATGAATATACGGGTTCCAGATTTTATTATGTCCCCATAACATTGACCCAAAGATTCCTAATTCAACAAACCCACCATTGCCAAAATCTACGGGCCACAACTGTGATGCATTACGTTTTTTGCCCGTTGGAATAACAAGTAGTCCACCCGCCATACATTTGGTAAACATTTTTGAGTCAATCGTAAAATTGGCAAATAACGATAGGTCACCAAGCGCAACTTGGGTATTTTTATGATTAAACGTGATACATTTTGCTGCAAGGATCGCATCAAAAAAATTAGACAGTGTTCCATATGCTTGTGAAAAATTCACCGCCACATTGCCAGGATTTGCACTATCAACACAGTCGATATTACTTTTAATTGCGCAATCTATAGTTTGGGTAGCCAATCGTAAACTATGACTTTTAATAACAACCGGTACATGAAACCCAAGGCTCATCGCGCCTTTAAAAAAGTTACGTGCTGCGTTTAATGCAACATTATATGTCCGTTCTGATGCATCAAATGTTAAAGCCTGATTTGCAAGCGCTCCTAAAAAATAGCCACAACTGGTCAGTGTTACTAAGTCTGCCGATCCTCCTGCCGACGGACCAAAACAGGTTATATCACCTGGACTAACCGTAGAACTTGCTAAGCCCGGACACATTTGAGCAGTCGCAGGATCAACCGGCGGTAAAACCAACTTATTTAACGCGACCAGTTTACTGACGAGCAAAATCTCTTGAATGGTGATCGGTTTTTCTCCAAACGCCAATTTTGCTAAATTTTCGTTTTTCCCACTTGAAGAATACGCTTGCGATGCTGTTTCAAATGACGCCGTCAGTTGAATAAAATTTGTGTGATAAAAAAATATCGAGTAATAGGGCCAATTTGGTAGCGTATAATAGTCCTGATAGTGACGATCTGTATATTCAGGTTTATATGCTTTCCCAAGTTTGCGGCGCGCTATTTTTTCAAAATCCAGAACTTCTTTATCACCATATAATTGCTGATCAAGTTCTTCTGCTACCTGTTTTTTTATATCAAGACCATACATGGTATCTGAAAGTAAACAGCACAATAACAAAACCGTTTTTATGCGCAGATATTTTTGTACATAGTTATTCATACCAAACACCATATCTAGAATATTATTTATCGCCATCAACTTCTTGAACTAATTTTCTCAATACCTGCAATTTTTTATTCTTAATATCATGATCACGTTGAGCAACCTGACTTTGCACTTCTTTTTTAATGATTGCTCCAACATATGCAGCCTGTTGTTGTTTTTGTTCAAGAGCATCTACTTTGTCTGCAAGTTTTTTCACCATTTCTATTGTTTCTGTTTTTGGTGTTTGTTTTTGCTCATCAAGCACAGCTCTTTCGCCATTTTCCAAAACATGGCTTGTCAGGAGGTTTGACTGTTGCTCAAGAGCATTTACTTTTTCTGCAAGTTTTTTCATCATTTCTATCGATGGTGTTTTTGCTGGTTGTTTTTGCTTACCAGCTCTTTCGCCTTTATCTAAAACTTGGCTCGTCAGAAGATTTGACTGTTGTTCAAGAACATTCACTTTTTTTTCAAGCTTTTTCAGCGTTGCCACCGTTGAGGTTTTTGGTGTTTGTTCTTGCTCATCAGGCACAGCTCCTTCGCCTTTTTCTAAAACGTGATTGGTGAGAAGGTCTGACTGTTGCTCAAGCACTTTCACTTTTTTTTCAAGCTTTTTCAGTGTTTCCATCGCTGGGTTTGTTGGGTTTGTATGAGCATCAGGCATACTCACGTCGTTTTTTCCTGAAACGTGATTAGTTTGTCGTTGTGACTGTTGCTCAAGAGCGTGTACTTTTTCTTGAAGTTTTTTCACCTTTTCTATCGTTGACGTCACGTGTGCATCAAGCATATTTTGTGCTTGATAATCATGACGCACAGAATATTTTTTTTGTAACACATGTCCGAGCAACCCAAGACACACAACCATAATAACAAGTCCACCTATTTGGACATTCGTCCATTTTGGTAATTTACTGGATTTTTCAGCCATCCAGCTCGATGTTTTCCCCCATGTCACGTGCACTTTATCGCCCATGTATACAAAAGTATTTTTGAGCCCATAAGATGTTTTTTGCCATGCCGACTGTATTTCATTGCTTACTTTTTCATAAGCTTTTTTCACTAATACTCGTATGTCCATCGACCCGCTCCGTTTAATAAAATTTCATGCAATCATTAAACTCTCTCTTTTGTCATTCTTAACTCGCCTGCCCTTCGTAGCCACCTGGGCGTAGTAGGGTTTCAGGATCCAAGCCACTTATTAATTATTTACGCGCGTACCATCAGGCGTATACGTAAACCGTTGGCCTCTATTAAATCCATACACATTTCCTGATACCGGATCGTCACTTATAATTTTATCTCCCGGCATCAACGTGATAAATCCTGTATATGCGATATCTGGTTCAAGCACAGGATTCTGGCCCGGATTAATTAATGTTATAGCACCCGTTACAGGATCTGTCGTAAATCCAGCATTAAACAATTTTTGGTTACCCATACTATCAACAAATACCGTTGCAAATTTTAATGCAGGCACCGTATTAATTAACGATCGCACAAAGCCTTGTGCCGTTACATATTCAGGCTGTGCGTTTACCTGCTGGATAACGCCCTCAAAACCACTATTACCCAACGCAACAATCCCATTACCGGTAATAAGCCCACCAAACGGATCGAATAAGAACTTACCACCCAATCCAAAATTACTTCCAGGACCCGTGATCGGCATATTTCTCCCAAGTACCAATCGTCCCGTTTTTTCAATATTTAACACCGCACGATTTTTGATGGTAAAGCTGGTAAGCTTACCGAGAGCCTCAATACCGGTCGTACTATCCCAATTGATGCCATACGTTCCACAACAACCAATATTTAAAATCGCTCCTTCATTCAGAGCAATACTATACGTTCCAAATTGCATTGAAATCAAAGCCGCTGGAGGACATGCTTTTACAATCAGGCCATAAATACTTCGAGCAGACGTATCAACACTCAGGACTCCTAAACGATTAATCGAAAGAGCAATATTGGTATTCTTTGCATCTCCTTGCTTAGCCTCGCCGAAAACTAACCGCTGTCCGGTTTCAACCAACATCTGTGCACCTAAATCAATTTTAACGGCACCGATACCTTCAATCGTAACTTGTTCACCGTCTTGCGTAGGTGGCGCAAATGGCGAACTTATCGCTACGGTGGCACCAGGAACAAGTTTATTGGGTACAACCGTTCGATTAAATTTTACTTTTGTACCATCAGTAAACGCAAGAGTCGTTCTTGGGTAACTACCTGCTGGAATTGTATCAGGTGTTGGCTTCAACGCCGCAAAAAAACCTTGATTAATCCAGAGCGTGCCTTTACCGGTAAATTCTACGCGACTGTTGTTAGGCAATGTTAGTTGATTGAGCGTAGGTATCGTTGTCGAGCCATCGGTTGGAACAAATAATAAATCTGGATCGAATGTTGTTCCCGCAAACGCAACAGCAAATGTTGTCTGCGTCGCCAGGAGCGTATTTAACGTAATAACCGTACCATTAATTTGCGAATCTTGTTTAATTTCTACTTTATTGCGATCACTTTGCATATTAAGTGTCGTATTGGCATTGAGAATTGGATTCAAGTCTTTATTGTCAACGGCTTTGGTCATACGTTCAATAGATTTGGTATCTGGTGAATCAGCTTCTATTAATGTCGCGTCACCGATCATATAGAGTGTTAACGGTGATGTTGAACTGGCACCAAAATTGGTCATAGTACCATTACTTACCACAATCGAACCAAGTGCTTGAGACTGAGAAACTGAAGAACCTTTAACAATCAAGTCTGCTGTCGTAGGAACAACAAATGAGCGCATTTGTAATGGTGCTGGAATTATTTGAAATGCTTTGGCCAACGTTTCATTATCTATCACCTCAAAATCCTGTATTTTTTCTTGCTCTTGCTCTATCTGTTCACTGCGCTTTTTACGCTCTTGTTTTTTATTTTTCTTTTGAGGGCTCTTTTGCTGAGGCTTTTGTGACGTAGGTTTTTGTTTCTGTTGTATCAACTGCGCAATCACTTCTTTCTCTTTACGTTTTCGCTCCGCAAGTATTTCTTTCTCTTTGCGTTCTCGCTCTAAACGAGCATATTCGTTTTGTAATTTTAGTTCAGTAATCTTAGCCGATTGTTCATACATCATACTCAAAGCCGTAATAATTTTTGGTCTACCCGGTGCTCGTGAAAGCTCTGGAGATTTAATAAACGATGAGTCAATCGCATTTGGCAATGTCGTATGGAACACTAACGTCGAATCTAAAATAAGATCAGAAGAACTTTGTTTGATTGGGAAGTTCTCAATCTCTAAATTTCGACCACTGATAAACGAATTCATGTCTGCATCAAACGAATTAACACCCTGGTTAAATACTACTGCCCAATAATCATCAAAGATCAGACCAGCATCGCCATTTACGCCCGATAAGAATAATAAATTATCCGCAAAATTAACAACCGGATTGCCAACGATCACCGATGGCAGATTAAATGTAAGATGCAACTGACTTTCAAAGAATGGGCTATATAATAAGAAATTATTGAGCGTAAGATTATTTGCCAGCAGTCTCATCTTATTATTAATATGCTCAACACCAAAGCTTAAATCAGTATCTTGTGCAATATCAACCGTTGCATTACCACCAAGCGCAACTTGACCAACCAACAATCCTCCTGGGGTCACGACCGATGACGCTTGAATACTTTCAACACCAACCAGATGCAGATTTTGGATCTCAAGGGTATTAATACCTATATTCCAGGTTTTTTGTATAACACCACCAACAACAATTGGTTGAATCGTAAATACTCTGGAATTGTCAGGGCTGCGAATAATTAAAATCGAAGGGTTAGTCGCCGTACCAAGCATGACAACATTTTCAGTGGTAAACGTTACATCATCACTTACCTCAATAACGACCAAGCCTGAAATTGCTATCGTCGCATTTGTGCCAAGACTAAATGTATTTCCGTTAACCCGTAACAAGCTTACGTTACTTAATGTTACCGTTGTATCAGCTGCAACCACAAATTGTGGGTGCGACGCTTCATCAAATTCGATCCATGCACCTTGCCCATCAATCGTCAAGTTATTTAGAACATTTATTGCTTTGATAGGCGCAATATCACAGTTACATTTCATTACCACATCTGATGTTAATGGCGCATCGGCAATCGTACAACAATGCGCAGCAACAATTGCGTTACTGTTGTTCTTGCAACAGTTGCTCAGACTAACAACCGCGTTGCTGGTTTGAATAAGTAATGCACTATTCGCGTTACTGTGATTAGTAATATAAACAATCGCATTACTGTTGTTTGTTATTCTCTGACTATTGTTTATACAACAAACTTTGAGGGTCAATATCGCATTCGAGTTATTTGTTATGCGTTGACTATTGGTTGTACAGCAACTACTAAGAGATATAATCGCGTTACTATTGTTCGTTATTCTCTGGCCAAGATTTATAATCGCATTACTGTTATTTGTTATTCTTTGGCTGTTATTTACACAGCAATCTTTAAGCGCCAAGATCGCATTCGAGTTATTCTTTATACCATATGCAAACGCGTTACTGTCTACTCTCACAATAGTACTAAGATTTGCTATCGCATTACTGCTCGTTCGACAACAATACAACAACGCATTACTTACGTTCTTTATACCATAGGCAAATGCATTACTATTTGTACGTTCTGTCACATTCAGCTTCACAATCGCGTTACTGTTCACTCTGCAACAGTATGCATTTGCATTGCTGTTCGTTCTTATTTGATTATTTAAATTTATTATCGCATTGCTATTGTTCTTTATACCAAAGGCAAACGCGTTACTGTCTGTTCTTACTATATTATTTATGTTTATGATCGCATTACTATTCGTTCTATTACTGTAGGCGATCGCATTACTCAATGTTCTGCAACAATACAGCTGCGCGTTACTTACGTTCTTTATACCAAACGCAAACGCGTTACTGTCTACTCTCACGATGTTATTGAGATTTATTATCGCATTACTGTTATTGGTTATTCTTTGACTATTATTTATACAACACTCACTAAGAGATATAATCGCATTACTGTTATTTGTTATGCGTTGACTATTATTTAAGCAACACTCACTCAGCGTCACAATTGCGTTACTGTTCTGATTTACAAGAACGGTAAGAGCATTAACGTCTGTTTGAAGCTCTTGAACCGACATACTGATACCCAGTACGAGATTAAGCAATGATAAAACGTTCGAACTGGTACCAATCGTAAGTAGCTCAACAAAGGCACTAAGATTTTTTAGATCAGTCGATACTTTGATAATTGCGTTACTATTATTTTTACAACATTTTGTCAATCCAATAATTGCATTTGAGTTATTTTTGATGCCATAGGCAAATGCATTACTATTTGTTCTTACTATTTTACTGAGATTAACAATAGCATTACTCGTTGTTCGGCCAGCAGCCAACGCCGCATTACTATTCGTTCTTACTTGAGTACTTAACCTTACAATTGCATTACTACTCGTGCGACAGCAATATAATAAAGCATTCGAGTTATTCTTAATACCATAGGACATTGCGTTACTTATGGTTCTTATCAGACCACTATTAGAACCCTGAGAGTTAGCCAACTTAATAATCGCATTACTATTCACTCTGCAGCAGTATGCATTTGCATTGCTGTTTGTTCTTACCTGTGTACTTAGCTTTACAATTGCATTACTGTTCGTTCTATTCGAATACACAATGGCATTACTGTTCACTCTGCAGCAGTATGCATTTGCATTGCTATTCGTTCTTACTTGATTACTCAAATTTACTATCGCATTACTATTATTCTTTATTCCAAATGCAAACGCGTTACTGTCTACTCTCAATATATTACTGAGATTTACTATCGCATTACTGTTCGTTCTATTCGAATACACAATGGCATTACTGTTCACTCTGCAGCAGTATGCATTTGCATTGCTATTCGTTCTTACTTGATTACTCAAATTTACTATCGCATTACTATTATTCTTTATTCCAAATGCAAACGCGTTACTGTCTACTCTCAATATATTACTGAGATTTACTATCGCATTACTGTTCGTTCTATTCGAATACACAATGGCGTTACTGTTCACTCTGCAGCAGTATGCATTTGCATTGCTGTTCGTTCTTACTTGATTACTCAAATTTACTATCGCATTACTGTTCGTTCGACAACAATTTGCCAGTGATATAATCGCATTCGAGTTATTCTTTATTCCAAATGCAAATGCATTACTATTTGTTCTTATGACATTTTTGAGATTGAGAATCGCAGTCGAGTTATTATGTATTCCAGCAGTAAATGTGGCAATCTCTGAGTTCAACAAAGTATTTATCTTTATAATCGCGTTACTATTCGCTCTCACTGCATCCGCCGTTGTTACTGCTGCAATGCGTCCGTTATTAGTCGTTGCTATATTCTTCCCATTCGGCATATTCGAATAATTCGTTGATCCAACCGAGGGCTGAATATTAAATGTATTCGGAGATATTGTTGTGTCATACCAAAGCGTCACACCATCAACCGTTAATGTACTGTTATTTGCAAATGTTAAGGTATTACTTCTTGTTATAATCGTCGACGGCGCATTAACAAAAAAACCTCCTTGAGTAACCGTATAATTCTTGTCCATTTGAATTGATGCATTCTCAAGAATAATTTGCGAACCTTGGTTCTCGAAAACAAACCACCCTTTACCTAAACCCTTAATGGTCATATCAGTTAAATATAATTTTACGTCTGCTTTAACCCAGATTGTGCCACCATGTGCCAAATCAAGAATATTACCATTACCGGTGATATGTGCTTCTTTTAGTGTTCCGGACGAACCAAAAATCCATTGGCCGTACAAAAATGTTTTGGCATGTAATACTATATCACTCGCATCAATATAGGTTATGGTATGCGTTTGCGTCATATCGGCGCCCCCAAAGGACAACCGTCTTTTATTAAATAAAACAGACCCTGATCCGGTTAATGTATTACCATCACCGATATCCAAATTGTTCCCCAAAATAATAGATCCACCATTCATAGTAATCCCGGTGCCTAACGTAGTATTTAAGCCAAGCGTCACTTGACTCAAATTAGACGTCAAAGTTATAGAGGGTGGAGAACTATCAAAAAACGGTGCTCCCTGAATAGTATTACCACTTCTGATCACACTAATATTTGGTAAAAATATTCCCGGATTAAAACTCAGCGATTGATTAGAACCTAACGTAACTTGACCACCGCCATTACCAACATAGGTACAGGTTGCCAAAGCAGGAGTATTGTTATTGGTTAAAAAGCCATTATTGAACGTTATTGGACTGCCGGTAACCTCTCCCGTTTGAGCAAGCGTACCGGTCCAATTCGTAATCGGTTGCATAACAACAAAGTGCGATGGGCCAACGTTAACGGTTGAATTAGGATGTGAAAATTGGAAAACAGCGAAAGAATGCTGATATATGGCAAATGCACACAACAAAAAACCTATGCCTAAGCGTCTCTTCATCAAGATTCCTTCATTACCCATCTCAATTATAATATAGACTATAAAGATGCTAGAATTTTAGATGGCGATCAGTCAACAAACAGGAATATTTCATTTTTTATGCTTCTTTAATTAGAAACTATAATGCCGAATAAATTTAATACGGCGCTTCCAAGTACCATAATATTCAAGCTACTTTGTAACACTATCCCTTCTGCCACATACAGCGCCCCGCTACTCAAGGTCACGTTATTATCAATGATCAATGTCCCTTGAGATAATTGCAATCCAGTACGTGTTGCAACAACCGAACAGCCATTAAGCGATAAAAATGATGTCGATCCCATAGAAAGTAATGTTTTATTTGCAACCTGAGGACTGTAATTAAATGTTGTCCCAATATCAAAATAAAGTGTCGAATTATTCTCAATGGTACTCTGGAGTGATGGAGAAAAATTAAATACATGTTGGCCCGTGATATCAACCTCATTGAGAAACAAAAGAGCACCCCTGGTAAAACTATAATCACCTGACTGGACCCAGCAAACATTGTCTAAAATAAGACTGGCTGTATCATCAAGACAACTAAGATTCGACCCTATAATGCCCTCAATATTCATATTGCGCAGCGTCAACGTCGCATTATGTCCAACAATCATCTTAGCACCTGTATTAAGTGTTACCGAATTCCACCCGCCATCTAATAAACATGAACCTAAAAATTTTACCGTTCCTGCAATTGTCAAATCGTTATTTAAAAAAACGGATGCGTTACTAAATTGTGATGTAAATGTTGCAGAAAGCCAGGTAACACTTTGAGAAAAATCAATTTGATGACTATTGCCCCAAAAATATCCTGTTGACAACAGCGTTGCTGGATTTTGAAAAATAAGATCGGTACCAAGATACAATGTTCCACCCGTCAAACCTACCGTGCCTGCAACAGGAAAAACTGCCCCGAACGTGCATGTTGTTGACGCATTTTGCAAAGCAAAACCATTTTGCATAAAAGCAAATTGTAAAATTTGATTCGGTGCCGTATCAACGGTAGGCACCGTGGTAAATGGTTCTACCGATACAAGCGAGTCTGCTCCAATAAGAAGCGGATAAACACGAAAAACACAAAATATTAAAAAACCGAATAGCAAAAATCTTGGTCCAGCTCTCACGTTCTGTGTCCTTTTTTTTAAATATTTTACATTCAGCTTCTTTTTGCTTTAGGTTATTTCAATGACAAACAAGTATGCAAGTTTTTTTATAAACAGATCTTTTTACTTCGTTTATTACCGTGTTATAAAGGGTATTAGTATGATGAAAGAACAACGTAAAAAATCGCGTCAAAATTATAGTCTGCGTTATAGCGAAAATTATTTTGCTTGGCTCTTTGGTTTAAGACAACGATCGCGGGCAAAACTTCTGTTCTCTATTATGATACTGCAAACGCTGATACTTCCGTGCTCAAATCTTTTCGCATATTCTCATGATCAAGAAACAGAATATACTCAGGATAGTACTGGCGTCTTAGACCAGCGAGATCTTGTTGTCATGCTGACTTCAAATCAGCCTTTGGTATATCTTGGTCAAACAGCTAAAAAAGTCTTTACCCAGCTGGCATCACCCAACGTGTCTGGCCTACTTAACGACGGCTGCTCGATTGTTACATTAGCAACATTCGAAGAAGTACTCGCACACGCACTCACTAAGCACCCCAATCATGCTCAGGTATTACAAAAAATTACCCCACTCTCGGTCATGATTACACAAAACCAAACAAAACAATCAATAATGTTTACATTATATCAATGTAGTGATGCATGTATGCCACCGTCTGTTCACCTTGACGACTTCACGTTCACGTTCAAGCGTCTTACTGAAACCGCACCATCGCAACTTTCTGACGTTTTTACCATTGATGATGAGCTCGGTATTTTCATGCCTGATGATACAACGAGGGCTTTTGCCAGTGCTTTTATTAAAGTTAATGCAGATCGTAACGCTAACATGCGTATAACTGGCTCAAGCGATCTTCTCGGGCTAATTACCGCACCAAGTACGGCGAAAAATTTTGTTACTGGATCTGCACTTTTTATTAATCCAGCGACAGGAAACATTGGCATTGGTGGCGGCTCGAACATCACCTTCACCGGCAATGTTTCGATCTTGAATGGCGGGAATCTTCTTGTTACAGGAACTGGAACTCTTGGTGGTCTTGATGTTACCGGCAGTACAACATTACAGGGGACCCTCGATGTGTATAAAAATACTATTTTGCATCGAGCGCTGCTTGTCACCGGTACTGCAACGCTTGGTGGCCTTGATGTTACCGGCAGTACAACACTTGGTAGTACGCTTAATGTAAAAAGAACCGCTATTTTCAATGGTAAAATTCTTGTCGATCAAATCGATCCTATTAATTTGATCACCGGTCTTGAAGATGATCGCTTAACCACCAGCTTTAGTGGTCAAGTCAGTATCACCGGCACTACCATATTATCCAGACCTTTGATCGTCAATAGCAACGTCACAATAAATCGATCGGTGGTGATCACGGGTACTGCAACAGTTGGTGGTCTTGATGTTACCGGCAGTACAACACTTGAGGGCACACTCGATGTCTATAAAAATACTATTTTGCATCGGGCGCTTCTTGTCACCGGCACGGGAACTCTGGGTGGGTTTGATGTTACCGGCAGCACAACGCTTGAAAATACACTCGATGTCTATAAAAAT
>Ga0207111_10121_pt1 | contig 21498 bp, 18 predicted proteins | sample Alteio_BWMinHeat_71_FD_153577 | JGI IMG/M metagenome (GOLD analysis project Ga0207111, IMG submission 153577) | Enriched cells from forest soil in Barre Woods Harvard Forest LTER site, Petersham, Massachusetts, United States -... | ecosystem: Environmental > Terrestrial > Soil > Temperate forest >... | reverse complement strand
AAAGTGCGTTCAACAAAAAGAAGGTCGGAGGAAGGGTTGGGATAGATTTTGAGTTGTGATGTTGATAATTCTTGTAAGCCAGTTACAAAGTAGCAACCACATGTTATATTTCCTTTAGTATAGCCATACAATTGTGTTGAACCACCATTCAAATTAAAATCATCATACCAGGTATATTTTACTTCTCCTAAACCATTTGAATATGAATGAGTATTCGGGACTCCCATAGGATAATTATAACATCCTGAACTTTGATCGAAGCCGGGACCACCATCAGCAAAACTTTCAGTTATTCTGTTTTCACACTTAATAAAGGACATATTATAAATGTGGTAATTGAGAAAAGTATCAACTATTGATTCTTCAGGCATATAACTATTAAATAATACCTTGTTGAGATTAATATAAAAACTATTTGTTGTATATGAATTAACTGTTGTTACCATGTGGGGCTGAGGATTCCAATCTACCTCATTATTGATAGATGTATTTTCGATTTGATAAAAAACAGTGTCATTATTTGGAGAAAAACTTTTAGATAGAATTTTTAAAACACTATAATTAGGTGGAGCAGTTTGCGATCCTTCATAAGTATATTCATAATAAAACCTATCATTTACATCATAATCATAAATCTCTCCCCAAGTCAATCTGTGCGCATTCACTCTTTTATAATCAAGATTAGCAGCAGCAGGAAAATCATAAAAAACAGGCAACTGAACAAACCCATGATTTTTACTGAACTTAATTTGTCTTCCATTCATTGAATTGGAAATGTTATTACCTGATGAATCCTTTGCCTGAAGCGTAATGGTTTTTACTGAATCAGGAAAAGAAACAACTGTTCCCGTATCAGCAGCAGTAACGCTTGCCTCAATATAATTGCCGTTTGAAAAGGTATAGAAAGTAAAAGTATCATTCAAATTTGCAAGCGTATTAATGAAAATAGAATCATTATGAGCATTGAAAAAGATATTGAAACCATTATTGCGGATAATAACTTCTTTACCAAGCCACGAAGGACCATTCACCCAAAGACAAACAGTGTCATAATTGGAAATATCGCGCATGGTGAAAAAATTAGTATAAACAGAATCCGTTCCATTGAAGGAAACCGAAGCAATCCGAATAGCTTTGATATATCCGGTTGAATCGGCAAAAAACTGCTCTACACCGTTTTGAACGGTTTGATAGTTTTGTGCCTTGAGATTTTGATGTAGGAAGAAAAAAGGAAGGAGCAGGAGGTAAAACTTTTTCATGGTTTGAGCGGTTGAAGCGTGAATGATTATTTTGAGGGTGTAAAATTAAGCATAAAATAAATGGTAATAATAAAAAGAAATCGCCTCACTTATTAATGGTTGAGAAAATTTAAATCAAATATTTAACCGGTTAGTTTCAATGTTCTTTTTGTTAAATACAACACTCGTTTTACTAAATGCTATATTTGTTTACCTAAACACAAATCTCGGCTACCTAAACGCAACTTTCGGCTACTTAAATACAACTTGCGTTTAGGTAGTTGCAACTTTGGTTGATGTAAACGCAACTTTTGTTGACGTAGTTGCAACTTTTATTGACGTAAACACAACTTGCATTTACGTCAACAAAAGTTGCGTTTACGTCAATAAGCATTGCGTTTAGGTAGCCGAATTATAAAATGACAGGAATACGATATAAAAAGATTGCAAACAATTATAGTTGCAAATAAAAAGTTGCAGTTTAATTAATAGTTGTAAATTTGCATCGAATTGTGAAATGTAAGATGCCTTATAATAACATTTCACAGCTCACATTTCACTATAAAAATGGAAAACAACCAAATCACCATTTCTCTAAGTTCTGAAACACGCGCGCTGTCTTTAAAAGTTTATAAGGACAATGAAGCGAGGTTAAAAAAGCAACTCAAAGCGCTTGATGCGAGCATTGAAAAATTAAACGAAAAAAAAGAAATGATTGAGAAGGAACTTGCCGGAATCAGCATCCTGATAGCGCAGGTTTCGGGCGAGGAACCTTTGAATTCATCAAGGGAAACAGGGAGCGAAACAATGATTGAAAAACCTGAAAATATTATTACCGAACCTGAAAAAACTACGGAATTTCCTGTTAAATCGAATATGATTTTTCCGGGAAAGGAATATACTTATGATTCATCTTTAGGAATGGATTCATCGGGTTATGATACGAGTTTTTCGTGGGAGAAAAAGATTGATTATGTATTAAAAAATGCGCCGGAAGCTTTAAAGCGGCGAAAAATTGCGCTCTATTTAATAGGGCTTGACAGTAACTTTTTCAGCAATGTTGAGAAACTTCTCAAGACAGTTGCGCCTAACTTATCAAGGTTGCTTAGGGATAATAAGATAATAACCGGAAGCGACGGCTCGCAGGGAGATTATTACCTGCATCCATCGTGGGTTGAAAACGGGGAGATAAAGCCGGAGTTTAAGGACAGATGCCCGGAGAATTTGAGGATTATTTAATTAAAAAAATGCTTGCAGAAATAATCACCATCGGCGATGAACTGTTAATCGGACAGGTTACTGACACCAATTCCGGGTGGATTGCCACGCAGTTGAATCTTTGCGGAATTAAAGTGAAACAAATCACCGCCGTTTCTGATGATAAAGCGCATATCAAACAATCGCTGGAAGATTCATCCAAACGAGCAGACCTTATATTAATGACAGGCGGGCTTGGTCCTACCAAAGACGATATTACGAAACATACTTTATGCGAATACTTCAACACTTCCCTTCGTTTTGATGAGGAAGTTTATGCGCATGTGAAATACCTTTTCAGCAGGTTCGGGAAAGAAGTGAGTGAGTTAAACAAAAAGCAGGCGGAAGTGCCGGCTAATTGCAAGGTTATACATAATGCAGTTGGTACGGCTCCCGGAATGTGGTTTGAAAGCTCCGCAATCCCTAATCCCCAATCCTTAATCCCTAATCCCCAATCAAAGGTTTATGTTTCCATGCCGGGAGTGCCTTATGAAATGAAAAAGATGATGGAAAAGGAAATCATTCCACGCATCAAACTGCATTTCAAAACTCCTCATATTATTCATAGAACCATTCTTACGCAAGGCATAGGGGAATCTTATCTTTCCGAAATCATTAAAGATTGGGAAGACGGGCTTGCGCCCGATATTAAACTTGCTTACCTGCCTTCGCCCGGAATGGTTCGGCTTCGCTTGAGCGCTTCGGGCGATGATGAACAATATCTTACAGCGTTGATAGCCGAAAAAGTTAATGCGCTTAATCTACTTGTTCCTCAATATATTTATGGCTACGAAAGCGAAACTCTGGAGGGGATAATTGGTGAACTGTTATCAGAAAAAGGAAAAACCTTATCAGTTGCTGAAAGTTGCACAGGGGGAATGTTGGCGCAAAAAATTACAAGCATTGCGGGTTCCTCCGCTTATTTCAGGGGTGGAATTGTGGCTTATTCCAATGACATAAAAACAAAGATGCTGGGAGTAAGTGAAAATACTTTGAAAGAATATGGCGCGGTAAGCGAACAAACCGTAAGGGAAATGGCGGAAGGCGCAAGAAAAAATCTCAACACCGATTATGCCATCTCCACATCAGGAATTGCAGGACCAACAGGAGGAACACCCGAAAAGCCCGTTGGAACTGTATGGATTGCTATTGCCGCACCCAATATAACCATTGCAAAGAAATTTCTTTTTGGTGATAACAGAGAAAGAAACATAATGGTAACCGCTAACATTGCTTTGAATATGTTAAGGAAAGTGTTGGTGAAAGAATAAGTTCAATTCAATTGATACCTTTTTCCGGGCAACGACTTCACTTTTCCGGAAAATTCAAGATTAAGCAATGCCTCCGCAACAATACCCATGTTCATGTTTGCTTTCATACAGAGGTTGTCAATGCTTAAAGGTTGCCGGTCGCTTAATAGCTCTACCAGCATTTTTTCATTACTGTTAAGCCCGGAGAATAAATCCATTTGCGTTTGCTTAGCCGGTTTGTTATCCTTATCCCAATTAAGCAGGTAGTAAATGTCGGCAGCGCAGGTACATAATGCCGCTTTATTGGTTTTGATGAGTTGGTTGCAACCCTCCGAATATTTATCATTTACCCTGCCGGGAACTGCTAAGACCTCCTTGTTGTAACCATTAGCGACTTCGGCAGTGATAAGTGTACCGCTTTTCAGGGCGGCTTCTACCACCAGCACCGCATCAGCAATTCCGGCAATGATACGGTTTCGTTTAGGAAAGTTTTCTGGAAAAGACTCCGTTTCACTAAGATAATCGGTGAGCAATGCCCCGTTATTTATAATTTTCTCCGCAACTTTTATATGTTCAAAAGGATAGATTTTGTGCAAGCCATGTCCAAGAACAGCAATTGTTTTCAGGTTATTATCAAGCGCCGCCTTATGAGCGGATATATCAATGCCATAAGCAAGTCCGCTTACGATTATTACATTATTTGCCGCAAGTTCTTCAATAATATTACTGCATATTTTCCTGCCGTAGTCGGTGGCTTTGCGGCTTCCTACCACGCTAATTATTTTCGGATGGTTAAAATCAACCGCACCTTTATAATAGAGCATCACAGGACCATCGTCGCAATGAAGCAACCGTTGAGGATAGTCCGCATCAAGATAGAATGTATGTTCCACCTTGTTTTTAATCATAAAATCAATTTCCCGTTCAGCTCTTTTCAAAATATCCTGGCTTAGAATATTATCAGCAAGTTTTTCGTCGAAGCCCGGAATCTTTATCAGCGTACTCTTTTTCTCCCGAAAAACCTGCTCAACCCCGCCGCAATAGGAAATGAGTTTTTTAGCGTTTACGTTTCCTATACCCGGAATAAGGGTTATCCCAATTTGGTAGCGTAATGAAGAAGCAAACATATATTTGGAGTATTCAGTACCTTTTTAAGAAGTACCCGAGGCGGGAATCGAACCCGCACGGACGCAATGTCCACAGGATTTTAAGTCCTGCGTGTCTACCAGTTCCACCACCCGGGCATTTTAAAGGTATAAGGCAAGATGTATAAAGGGTATAAAGGCATTCCATATTTCCTTATACCTTTATACCCTTATTCCTTGTAGAGTGAGCGAGAAACGGGACTCGGACCCGCGACCCCAACCTTGGCAAGGTTGTGCTCTACCAACTGAGCTACTCTCGCATTAAAGCGGTGCAAAATTAATTAAAAAATCCTTTGCACAAAATTATTAATTATTACAGTTTACCACCACATTTTGTGATTGTATGCAAATAAGCGTATCGCGCTTGTGTTGTGATGTGTCGCTGCGAAACTGCTGAATGATTCCTACAAGCCAAATCCCCTTGATGGAATCTAATTGTCTTATGCTTCCACACATTTGCTTACCACGATTAAAAATGACAGTTGTTGTATCGTTAGCGCCATTAAGGGAATCTCTGTGCCAACAGGTTTGGCAGGAATAAGCGGCTGTGAGGGCATTTTGATAGTCGCTCAACTTAGACGAACTTCCGCATTGCTCCGGCGAGATGAAAACGGTAGTATCACCTACAATATTCTTAATGATGCAGATAATGCACTTTTTGCAGGAAGTGATTGAAATGAGAAATGCGAAAACAGTTGCGATAATGAATAGATTTTTAAGAATTTTCATGTTAGTAATTAATTGAATGGGTTTGACCAATTATGAGTTTGCAATTTTAAGAAATATTTTTGACATGTAAGTAAGATGTAAAATGTAAAATGTGAGATGTGAGATGCACATCTCACATCTCACATTTTACATCTAACCACCTTTAGCACTTCCGTTTTTCCTTTTTCGCTCATCAAGAAGATAAAATAAATACCATCCGGGAAATCTCCATCTATGGTTGTTCTTCCTGTTGCCCCGGTTTCTCTTTTGAAAACTGTTCTTCCAAAAACATCTTTCATTACAAGCGTTGCATTATGAACATCAGGAATGGAATATTCTACCTGCAAAGACGAAGAAAAAGGAATGGGGTAGGCATTAAGCGAATGTTTCTTTTCTATTTTCTCTATGCCGGAATGGATTGAATCGGGAATAAGCGGAACATTCAGGATGGTGGTCAAACCGGTATTCAGCACCACGCTGTCAATGGTAATTGGATGATAGCCGGGCTTATAAAAGGAAACGCTGTAAGCCCCTGTGGTTGCAAACCCGGTTGAATATTTACCTTTCAGGGAAGATTTTACAGTGTCATTCGTAACAAGGATGCGAACATTCACATCGAACAAAGAATCGCCGGTAATTAAATCAGTAAGGGTTCCTTCAAGATAGCAGGCGCGGGTATAGGTGGGACCCAGCACAAACATTCCCTGTTCAATATCGGAAGCGAGGATGTTGCCCGAAGGCAGATACGGATAAACACCCCAGCAGCCATGAAAACCATCGCCGGAAAAAGGCGATGTATCATAATGTCCCACTTCTATTAAATTGGAAGGATTGTGAGCGTCAATAATGGTGATGCCGTAAGTATAATAAGAGGTAACAAGATAACCATTCTTGTAATGAGTATTATGAGGGATGACACCTGTTCCCGGCAGCGCACGGAATTTATCTAATAATTTAATGTTGGAAAAGTCTGATACATCATAGCTTGCAACATAAGCGCCTGATTTTTCATCGGTAGTGAAAAGATAATGACTGTCGTCAGAAAGCCAGCAATTGTGGGTGAAATGGTTTGGAGTATCAAAAGTTGTCATCTCAACCGGATGTTGCTTGTCTGATACATTAAAAATCTGAACTTGTCCACTCCAGATACATGCAGCCCAAAGGGTGTCGCCTCGTGCATACCCGTCGTGCACATAAACGGAATCAGCGCAAGTGCCAAGTTCGTGGGGGTGCATCGGGTCGGTTGCCACATCAAGCATAATAACGCCATGACTACCTGGGGCATGATTAGAACCAAAAAGATAACAAACTCCATGTTCGTCAATAAACAGGTCGTGGGCTACATGAAAGTGGAATTGATTGCCTGTAAAATAAGAAAACGCAAGATTGGTGTCGCCGGGTAAATTGCCGAGGTCTATGATGGTGAGCCCAACGGCTGTATCGCCACTGCTCGTTTGGTCGTGGGTGATATAAGCATAATGGCTCCAGGTTTTTATTTCCCGCCATTCTGACCGGGGAGCATCAAGATGAAAAACCTCCACAGGATGTGCAGGGTCGGTAACATCAACCACCGATGTTTTGTAAAACTCTCCGACAAGGGCATATTCTCTGCCATTGCCTGCAAAGCCCCATATATTGCTTAAATTACCTGAATAAGTGTATTGGCTAAGGAAACTGACATTAAGCTGTGCGAAGGAATTGAAAATTGAAAATTGAAAATTGAAGATTGAAAAGAATATACTTAATAAAAAAGAAAGGAACAAAGTGTTTTTTTTCATTATCATTTTTTGCAAAGTTACCTTATTTTTTCATTCATAATTTATAATTCATAATTTCCTTCACTTTCCCTTAAAGTTTGCTTTTCTTTTCTCCAGAAACGCTGCCGTGCCTTCTGCAAAATCTTCGGTTTCGCAGCAATAGCCGAATTCTTCCACTTCTTTTTTGAAACCATCCGTGCCTTCCTCGAAATAGCCGTTCACGCAATTAATGGTTCGTGCAATTGCAACGGGGGCTTTTTGCTTAATCTTTTCGAGTATTTCCATACACTTCGGAATAAGCGCTTCGTTACCCGTAACATGGTTCACAAGCCCGATGCGCCAGGCATCCTGCGCACCGATAATATCGGCAGTCATAATCAGTTCCAATGCTTTTGCTTTGCCAACAAGTTGCACCATTCGCTGCGTTCCTCCATATCCGGGAACGATGCCGAGGTTCACTTCGGGCTGACCGAACTTTGCGTTTTCAGAAGCCACGCGGATATGGCACGACATTGCCATTTCGCAGCCGCCGCCAAGACAAAAGCCGTTAACGGCGGCAATGATGGGTTTCGGGCAGCGTTCAATCATAAAGAAAATATCGTGTCCGTATTGCGCAAGCGCTTCACCGCTTTTGCGCGAAGCGTTCTTAAATTCCGAAATATCGGCTCCCGCCACAAATGCCTTGTTGCCCGAACCGGTAATAATGGCGCCTTTAATTTCGCTATTGTCATAAACGGATTGCACGGCATCGCGGATTTCGTTCAAAGTCTGGCGGTTCAGCGCATTCAGCTTGTCGGGGCGGTTAATGGTGATGATAAGAATGTTGCTGCGGAGTTCGGTTAAAAGGTTGGTATAGGTCATAAAGTTATTTTTTGTAATGGTTAGTAATTTTAAATACCTCCACTTCAGTTTCTTCAATAAAAAATAATGCTCTGTATTTTCTATCTAAACGAAATGAATAAATGCCACGCCATGCAGGTTCAAGAAGTTCGGTATTGAGTGATGGATGTTTATGATTTGTTTCAAATAGTTTTTTTGATTTCTCCCATTTACTTTGCAAATTGTGCATCTGGATATACTTTACCAAATCATCGCGTAATGGTTTAATTATCATTTTTTGTGTTTATTATAAGATGATTTTTTCAATCCATCTTCCAAATCTAACAAAAAATCATCTGTATAAAGATTCGTTTTTCTAAAATCATTGACAACATCAGTCAGACTTTCATCCATCACGCCTTTAAAAAAATCACTTGCCAATCGTTGATATGCCTTTGCTTTAAGTAGCAGATTGGTATATTCTTCTTTAGAAATGGTTACTGTTTCCATTGTTATTTTTATTATGTTGTGTCGTTAGTTTTATTTCTGCAAAGATACTAAATCAATGGTTCTGTTTTTTGGCTGAAAAACAAAACTCCAACAACGACTAAATAATTCAAAGCGCAAAGATAGGGAGAGTTTTAACTGAAAAAGCACCCATTTTATTTCCGATTAACGACTTAAACTTTTGAATTACGAACGTTTTCTTCTGAAAAGCGAACGTTCGGAGCAGTGAAGAAAACGTTCGGAATTTAAAAGCGAACGTTTTCTTCGTCAGAAAAACGTTCGTTTCTGAAAAGCGAACGTTCGGAGCAGTGAAGAAAACGTTCGGAATTTAAAAACGAACGTTTTCTCCGCCAGGAAAACGTTCGTTTCAGAGAAGAAAACGTTCGCTTTTCAGTAAAAAAGGTTCGTTTTAGAGAAAATATCCTTCATTTCAAACAAAAAAGCTTTCCTTTTATGTTAGGAAAGCTCCTTTTGTAATTGTGAATTGATTACATAATGATAAAAGAAATGATAGTGGAGAAAGTACCCTTTTCTCTTCTGTCATTAACATAGCAGGCGCGGAAATAAACATAAGAACCTTCATCCAAATCGGTAAATTTCCATGTGAAATAGCGACCTTTTCCCTGTTCGGCATTTCCCCATGTAATTTTTTCGGGCGACACGCCCTTTGGACCAATAAACATTTCCATATAAATCTTGTATCCTTTCGGAGATGAAGCGCCTTTGGGAGCATCCGGGTTGTCAATGCGAACGCGGCAAACATTGTGTTGAGAATCTTTGTGAGAAATAGCAGGAATATCGGTACTTACACCGATTTTGCTTTTGGTTTGCTTAATTATATGCCCGCCCAAATCGGTGATGAAGGATGCGGGAACGTTCGGGTTGCTCCTTATCCATTCGTTAAGAAATTCATCTAAAGGCGGCTGGAGGTCTCTGTATGCCTTGTCCATCGCGGCTGTCTGCGTAGGCGTTCGGTTGCCTTTAATGTCGGCAACAACAAAAGCGGAGCCCCAGTCAGTAACAAAAGGTTGCAGCGCGGCAATTGCGGCATCAGGAATTTGCGCACCCGCTTTAATTCCGAGCAAACCGCTCATAAAAGAGTTAAGCTGGATGTTGAATAAATCGTGGATTGTTGAAAAAGCGAGTTCGAATAGTAGCATGTTTTTAGTTTTTTTTGGTTAGAATGAGCCGCAAAAGTAAACTAATTATTTAACAGCGCAATTTTTTTGTCATCGCTCAATCTTCAATCTCTAATTTTCAATCTTCAATTCATAATTATCGTAGCTTTGCCAATCTCTTATTTAAACAATTCCAAACGCTTTGAGCATTTCAACATGATTCAGAAACGACAAATCATCCTGCCAGCCGCTCATCCGGCAACTGTGGCGCATCTTCGCGAAGCGCTTAATGTATCGGAAACCATCGCCACGCTGCTTGCCCAACGCGGCATCAACACATTCGGCGAAGCTAAAGCGTTTTTTCGCCCTGCGCTCAACGCGCTTCACGACCCTTTCGCAATGAAAGATATGGACAAGGCGGTGGAAAGAATTGAACTGGCGATTGACAACCGCGAAAAGATATTGGTTTATGGCGATTATGATGTGGACGGAACCACCGCCGTTGCCCTCGTTTATGCTTTTTTCAGTCATTATGCGGAAAAAGATTCGCTCGATTATTATATTCCTGACAGAAATAAAGAGGGTTACGGAATTTCCTTTGCGGGAATTGATTTTGCGGCAGCCAATGGCTTTTCGCTCATCATTGCGCTCGATTGCGGCATAAAAGCCGGCGCTCAAATAAAATACGCGCGTGAAAAAGGCGTTGATTTCATTATTTGCGACCACCACCGCCCCGGCGCCGAAATTCCGGCAGCTATTGCCGTGCTCGACCCCAAGCGCGACGATTGTACTTATCCTTTTGATGAACTGTCCGGTTGCGGCATCGGGTTTAAACTTATCCAGGCATTTGCGCAGCGCAATAATATCGCTTTCGCGGAATTGGAACAATATCTTGATTTTGTGTTGGTGAGCATTGCCGCCGACATTGTTCCCATTACCGGCGAAAACCGAATCCTTGCGCATCATGGTTTGGAAAGAATCAACAAAAACCCTTCGCTGGGGCTGAAAACCATTCTTGATAAAAATGTCGTAAACCGCGAGGTAAGCATTAACGACGTGGTATTTGTAATAGGACCGCGCATCAATGCGGCAGGCAGAATTGACAGCGGCAGAAGGGCGGTTGACCTGCTTATTGCCGGCGACAGCGAAACCGCGCTTATTTCGGGCGAAATCATTCAAAAAAACAATACCGAACGCAAGGGTTTGGACAAAATTATTACCGAACAGGCATTAAGCATGATGCTGGAAGATGAATTGCGGCTTGAAAGAAAATCTACCGTTTTGTATCACCGGGAATGGCATAAAGGCGTTATCGGAATTGTGGCTTCGCGGCTCACGGACACTTATTATCGCCCTACGGTTGTGCTCACTCATTCAAACGGATTAGCCACCGGTTCTGCCCGCTCCGTCCGCGATTTTGATGTGTATGAAGCCATTGATGCGTGCAGCGATTTGTTAGAACAGTTCGGCGGGCATAAATATGCGGCTGGTCTTTCGCTGAAATTAGAGAACATAGGTCCCTTCCGCGAAAGATTCGAGCAAATAGTTGCCGAAACCATTACCGAAGAAATGCTTATTCCCGCAATAGAAATTGACCGCGAAATAATGCTTTCCGAAATTGATGACAAACTGCTGCGCATCCTAAAACAATTCGCGCCTTTTGGTCCGGGAAACATGAACCCGGTGTTCAGAACCGCAAACATTATTTGCGGAACTTCGCGAACCGTTGGTTATACAAATCAACATTTGCTGTTCGATGTTTATGACACCGCCAATGAATCGAAGAAGTTGCAGGCAATTGCATTTAACCAGGGAAAATACAGCTCAATGGTTGACAGCCGGAAACCCATTGACATCTGCTACACCATTGAGGAAAACAACTGGAGCGGCAGGAATGTTATTCAGTTAAATGTGAAGGATATTCGGGGAATTATGAATTATGAATTATGAATTATGAATTATGAATTATGAATTGTCAATTCATTTCAGCATAAAATTAATCATAACTTTCTGTAATTCCAATTCTGTAAAACTCTTTGTATAAAAAGACTTTTGATTTCCTTTAAGTATAAGCGTTGCGGGTAATGCTCCCGACCATGCGCTGTCCACCTTACTGTTCAGCAACTTTGTGTCGGAAGCGTTCAGAACAATTACATCCGAATGTATATTATTCGCTTCAATGTAGGGAATCAATAGTTCTTTAATCTTGCTCCTAAAGTCCATGCTTACAAAAATTGTCTTTATCTTTTTGTTTTTAAAATAACCTGCCAGGCGGTCAAAGTAAGGAAGTTCTTTCAGGCAGGGTTCGCACCATGTAGCCCAGAAATTAAAAACATATACGGTATCATCAACAGGTGAAAGAAATTGCGCGAAATTATTGATGTCATAAACCTTAACCGACCTCGTGTTTCCACTCACTACTTCATGCGGCTGTGGCGCCTGCGATTGTGCATTAACGCTCGAATTGTTTGTGAAGATACAAACGATGGCGGAATACACGAATCTCAATAGTGTTTTAAATTTTACGGCTTTCATATTATAATTTTAATTGTTCAGATAGGTGCGTAGCACCGTTATATTTGTAGTAAAATGAATGATTATGGTTAGATAAAAGGTGCGTAGCACCGCAATATTTGTATGTTTATGTTATTTGAACAAATATTGCGGTGCTACGCACCTCCGTAAATATCGTTTTTTATGTTTCATGCTACAAATATAACGGTGCTACACACCTATCATAACTCATAACTCATAACTTTACTTCAAAATTACTCGCCCCAATTGAGATGAAATTGTTCTTTTGGCATCAAGCAATTGCTTTTGAATCTCCATCTGTCTGTTCAGTTCTTCCTCATCTTTCACTTCCTTGAGCAAAGATTGATTTAAGGTAATCATTGTGATGAGTTTATTCAGTTTGATGGAATAGATGGTTTGCTCCACAGCCCTTTTCAACAACATATCTTCGGTTTGCGTAAAAATATTGTGCTGTTCCTCCCAGTTCTTGCTCAATTGATAAGGAGAATGAAATAAATCAACAGCCAGTTTGCATATTTCGGCATCTTCGTGGTGGGTAAAATGTTTCTCGGTTGGAATAAGCGCTTTCGGAATAAGTTGTTCCACTTCGTTAAATATTTGTTGATAAAGCGGGTTTTCAAAGAAGATATTATCAGCCCGCAATTCGGCGATGATAAACTCGGCGACTTTAACCGGCACTTCTACAGGATGGTTGTCCTCGTTCATTTCAGTGAAAAAAATATCCTTAGTTCCATATAGCATCAGCATCCTGATTACATCTCTTTCCTGCGGCTCCGAAGTTTCAACAATGGTTTTTTCCTGCGTTGGGGCGGTTTCGGTTGGTTCCGTTGCCACATCCTCCGTCAAAGGAGATTTTACCTGTTCTTCCTTATTCTTTTGCGCGAAATTCTTTCTCCTGATTTTATTTAGTTCAAAAAGGAGGGTTTGTTCGGCAATATCCATCGCCCTGCTGCACTCTTTCACATAAACCGAACGATAAATAGGGTCAGGGATAAGTGCAATGGTTTCCACAATATCCTTAATTAAACCGGCTTTCTTCACCGGGTCGTTCTTAGTTTCCTCCAGCAGCAGACCCGTTTTGAAAGTAATGAAGTCTTTGGTGTTTTGTTTGATGAATTGCTGAAATTCTTCCGAACTTCTCTTTTTGGAGAAAGAATCGGGGTCTTCGCCGTCAGGAAACAGGACAATCTTTACGTTCATTCCTTCTTCCAGCACCAGGTCAATACCCCTGAAAGACGCCTTAATACCGGCAGCATCGCCGTCATAAAGAATGGTGATATTAGGAGAATATCTTTTGATGAGCCGGATTTGTTCCACCGTAAGCGAAGTGCCGGAGGACGCCACTACGTTCTCAATGCCCGACTGGTGCATGGATATAACATCGGTATATCCTTCTACCAGGTAGCAATTGTCTTTGACGATGATTTCCTTCTTCGCAAAAAACAATCCGTAAAGCACCTTGCTTTTGTGATAAACTTCCGTTTCGGGCGAATTGATGTATTTGGCAACCTTCTTATCCGTTTTCAGCGTCCTTCCGCCAAAAGCAATCACCCTTCCCGAAATGTTATGAACCGGGAACATCACCCTGCCGTAAAACCTGTCTGCAATATTCGGTTCAGCGCCGACACTCAATCCGGCTTTCACCAGGAACTCCGCTTTATATGCCGCCTTGAGCGCTGCCTGGCTCAATGCATTTCGTTGTTCAGGACTATATCCCAACTGGAATTTAGTGATAATGGCTTCCGAAAAACCCCTTTCCTTAAAATAACTCAACCCGATTGCCTTGCCTTCATTGCCGTTGAGAAGTGTTTCGCTGAAGAATTTCTGTGCAAAACCCAATACGAGCAGCAAACTTTCCCGTTCATTGCGGTTTCCAATTTCTTCTTCGCTGGGAGTGTCTTCCTCAATTTCGATATGATATTTTCGGGCAACATACCTGATGGCTTCGGGAAAAGTCATCTGTTCATGGTCCATAATGAACTGAACAGCGTTGCCGCCTTTACCGCATCCGAAACATTTATAAATGCCTTTGACGGGAGAAACATTGAAAGAAGGCGTCTTTTCATTGTGAAAAGGACAAAGCCCAAGCAGGTTTGTTCCCCTGCGCTTGAGATTAACAAAATCGCCGACCACTTCCTCTATGCGGGCAGTGTCGAATACTTTGTCTATGGTATCGCGGCTTATCATGGAGCTAACTCATAACTCATAACTCATCACTACTTCCCCCTTCCCTGGAGCACAATCAGCACCGTATAAATGAGAATTTTCAGGTCAACGGCAATGGACATATTCTCTATATATATAAGGTCGTATTTCAGCCGTTCAACCATCTGTTCAACATTTTCAGCATAGCCGTATTTAACCTGACCCCACGAAGTGATACCCGGTTTCACCTTGTGCAAATGCCTGTAATGCGGCGCAATTTGTACAATCCGGTCAATGTAATACTGCCTTTCGGGGCGCGGACCGACAATAGACATTTCACCAATCAAAACATTATAGAATTGTGGAATTTCATCCAACCTGGTCATTCGCATGATTCTGCCGAAAGGAGTAATGCGCGAATCGTTTTTGCTTGAAAGCAACGGGACGTTTTGCTCTGCGCCGTCGCGCATGGAACGAAATTTATACATCATAAACGGCTTTCCGTGCCTGCCCACCCTCAAATGGCTGTACAACACAGGACCCGGTGAACTGAACTTAACTAAAATGGCTGTAATGATAAACACAGGTGAGAGAAAGGTGAATGTAAATATTGAGAAAAATATATCCATTGCACGTTTGAGCGTTTGTTGCCAGGCAGGCATGATTTCGGAAGAAACCTCAATAAGCGCTGTGGAAAAAATGGAATTCATCTTCACAGAGCCGGAAAGAATGTCGTACATGTCAGGAATGATTTTCACAATAACTTTGGTGTCGTCAAGCGCATTGATGATGTTTACAATGCTTTTATGCTCCGATGATTCAACCGCTATGATGACTTCCTCCACTGCATGTTGTTTGATGAGCGGGCGCAGGTTCTCCACGCTGCCCAGGTGAGGTATATGATTTTCCATGAGATGCCCGTTGTTGCCGTTAAGGTGTACAAAGCCGACAAATTTATTGCCCGATGATTTTGTGGAAGATTCCAGTTCCTGGTATATCTTTAAAGCCGCCTGGTTACTGCCTACAAGCAACGAAGGGAAACCGATTATGCGACGATGAATTTTGTATGCAGCCGTTGAAGTAAGCAGCAACCGGAAAAAGTAAGAAATGCAAAACTGGAGAGAAAACAGCACTATGAAAGATTCGTAATAGCTGATGTAAGTATTGATGGTATCGTCTAATATAAGCGCGAAAAAAATAATGATGACGCCGATGAGCGTAATGAGCAATGTTTGTCCAAGTTCACCGAGGCGCGATTTCCGGTATATGTTCCTGTAAGTTCCTGCAATAAAATAAAGTCCGACCCAAAAGATAGGAATAAAGATAAGTCCCATGATAAACTTTTTGTCAATTTCAATGGGAATGGCTCTTCCGTATTTTGCCGATTCAATGAAAACTTTCCTGTAAATAAAAAACAAACTCCAGCTTGCAACAGCCGAAACCAAGTCGCAGAACAGATACTTGAATGTTTGAAGTTTTTTGTTCATCAGTTTCTCAATAAACCAATTTAATATTATCAATATACACTTCCTCATCCTGGATATTTGCGTCGCGTGCAAAATTGAAATAAATATTGTAAATCGCACTGGGTTGTGAAGCCACCTGTTCTGAAAAATTCACATAGATTTTTCCCCAGTTTGCCGACGGGAAAATAGTTATTGCAGGCATTTGTATCACCTGCGTTAATGTTGTTGCATAAATTCCCACATTAAAAGAAATGGTATTCTTATAATTCAATTCCAAAAAAACTTTGCCATTGTTAGGCAATAGAAACTGTTGAACGGAGCCACATTCAAAATTATTTTGAGTTGAACTCATAATCAAACCTGCGCTGCACGAACCCTCAAAAACATTGGCATTGTGGCAAACCTTCTGAACAGGGTCGCTGCCCGGAATTGATTGTATCGAAAACCCTGCGCCCTCAAAATCTTCTTTCCATCCGAAAATTGCAGAAGTGTCGTAAGTGATGCCTGGTTTTAATATAATGATGCTGTCGTTAACAAGCATAACGTCGGTGTTATATGTTTGATAAAACGGGTAAGCGAGTCGGTTTTCAGACATTCCATTCACTTTTATTCCTGCACGAATGGAAAAGTGATGCGTGCCTTCTTTCAGGACGGGGAATTTTGCAGGAAGTTCAAAAGCCCCCGCAAGGTTATCGTCCACATAAACCCAGCAATCGGTAATATGGCTGGAATTTGTGCCGAATTGTGAAGGGTCGCAATGAAAGCTGATGGATGGAACAGAGATGTAAGAAGGTATATCTTCGGCAGGGCTGCTCACCTTGCAGGAGTTGAACAGGAGTATGGGAATAATGATATATGGATATATGGAAGAAACGAAACAATGAAATATCTTTTTTATTTGATTTAACATCTTACTTAAAATATAAAACTCGAAAGTCCACTTTTGAAACTCGAAAGTCCACTTTTAAAGCTCGCAAGTCCACTTTTAAAGCTCGCAAGTCCACTTTTAAAGCTCGCAAGTCCACTTTTAAAGCTCGCAAGTCCACTTTTAAAACTCGCAAGTCCACTTTTGAAGCTCGAAAGTCCACTTTTAAAGCTCGAAAGTCCACTTTTGAAGCGCGAAAGTCCACTTTTAAAGTTCGTAAGTCCACTTCTAAATTGCTATTTTTCTATTCCCATTCTTAAACTTCCATCAAATTAGGCGACAATTTTAGCTTTTCAATGATGCGATATGCAATGTCCATGGCATCATAACCATCCCGGATGGTTACAAGCGGAGTGGTGTTTTCAGCAATACAACGCCCGAATGATTCCAGTTCTTCCTGTATGGAATTGATTTCAGCAATTTCCGGCGATTCAAAATAAATCTGTTTTCTACCTTTATCCTTGCCAAGGTCAATAACCATATCCGAAGGTTTTGACTTTCCTTCAACGGTTTTCAGTTTTACAATCTCCGTCTTTTTTTCATAAAAATCAATGGAAATGTAAGCGTCGCGCTGAAAGAGGCGCATCTTTCGCATATTCTTCAACGAAATTCTGCTTGCCGTAAGGTTTGCCACGCAGCCATTGTTAAACTCAATACGGGCATTGGCAATGTCGGGCGTATCGCTCACAACAGCTACCCCGCTGGCGCTGATTTTCTTCACATTCGCCTGAACCAAACTCAACACAATGTCAATATCGTGTATCATCAGGTCGAGCACCACCGAAACATCCGTGCCCCTGGGGTTAAATTGCGCAAGCCGGTGCGCTTCAATAAACATCGGCTCAGTGCAGAAAGGTTTTGCGGCTATAAATGCAGGGTTGAAACGCTCCACATGACCCACCTGCACCTTTACATCCGCTTCGCGTGCAAGTTCAACAAGGGTTTTGGCTTCCGCCAGGGTGTTAGTAACCGGCTTTTCAATAAAAACATGCTTACATTTGCGCAAAGTCATTACAGCATAATCATAATGCGAAACAGAAGGAGTAACAATCACCACCGCTTCGCTGGCATTAATGAGCGCTTCCGCAGAACTGAAACTTCTCAAGCCCAGTTCTTCAGCAACCTTTTTTGAACGCGCCCTGCTCGAATCGTAAAAACCAACCGCCTCAACCCCCTTCATTTTGGAGATAAGCTCCAGGTGAATCTTTCCCAAGTAACCGGCTCCCAATACCCCTATCCTGACCATTCCTTAATAGTTTGGGGCAAAAATACTCTTTTTATTGTGTAATGAGAAAAAGATGTTGGTTTGAGCCATTTCAGGGCGTTGGTGAAATTACTAATTTCGCCTCCTCAAAATGATGAAACGCTGATGACCCCCATAAACGATACCTTTAAACATAAAGGATTAAGAAAACAATTAGTTGCTGAAATCAGGGAAAAAGGGATTACTGACGAAAAAGTGTTGAAAGCGCTCGAAACGGTTCCCCGGCATTTGTTCTTAGAGAGTTCTTTCCTTGAGTTTGCATATAAAGACACTGCCTTCCAGATTGGCGCCGGGCAAACTATTTCACAACCCTATACGGTCGCTTTTCAGAGCATGTTGCTTGATGTGAAAAAAGGAGACAAGATATTGGAAATTGGAACCGGCTCCGGCTATCAAACCTGTATCCTGCTTGAACTCGGAGCTAAGGTTTTCACCATTGAGCGGCAGAAAACATTGTATGAAAAAACATCAAAGTTTTTACCTGAATTGGGTTATCCTCATGTCAAATTCTTTTATGGCGACGGTTATCTCGGCTTGCCGAAATTCGCTCCGTTTGATAAAATAATCGTAACCGCAGGCGCTCCTTTTATTCCTCCGGCATTGACGGAGCAGTTGAAAACAGGCGGCATAATGGTTATCCCTGTTGGCGAAGGCGCTAACCAGGAGATGACTACGGTGCTAAAAACCGCACCTGGTAAAACCATTATTACCGAACACGGTTTATTCAGGTTTGTTCCGCTGCTTGGAGATAAAGCGAAGGGATAACCCAAAATTATAAACTCTTCACCAGTTTCCCCGACAAAATCTCCTCATAATATTCCTCATAAACAGGCAGGACTTTATTCAGGTCATATTTCTTTGCCTGTTCAAGCGCATTCTTTTTGAATTGAGCAAGCCGCATATCATTCTCAAGAATGTGAATTGCATTTTTAGCCATATCATCAACATCGCCTACATTGCTCAAAAAGCCGGAAAAACCCTGTATGTTGATTTCGGGCAATCCCCCTGTGTTTGACGAAATAACAGGGACTGAACTCGCCATTGCTTCCAGCGCAGCCAACCCGAAACTTTCCGTTTCGGACGGGAGAATGAAAATATCAGCTATTGATAAAATCTGTTCCGTCGCTTTTAGTTTCCCCAACATCCGCACATCATCGCCAATACCCAGTTCACGGCTCAAGGATTCAATCTTATGACGTTCGGGTCCATCGCCAACCAGCAATAACTTTGATGGAATTACCTTTCTTACTTTTTCAAAAACCCTAACCACATCTTCCACCCGCTTTACTTTTCTGAAGTTAGAGATATGAATTAATATTTTCTGTCCACCGGGAGCATAATTGAACTTATGGCAAAGCCCCGCCACTCTGCTGTATGCTGCAATCTCCACAAAGTTTGGAATAACTTTTATGTCGCGGGTTATTTTGAAATGAGTGAAGGTGTCCTGTCGGAGCGATTCCGATACAGCCGTTACTCCGTCGGATTGGTTGATGGCGAAGGTAATGACCGGTTCAAAGGATTCATCCTTGCCGACAAGCGTAATGTCTGTGCCATGAAGAGTAGTGATATAAGGAATAAAGATACCCTGCGAGGCGAGAATCTGTTTTGCCATGTAAGCCGCCGAAGCGTGGGGAATAGCATAGTGAACATGGAGCAGGTCAAGCCGCTCATATTTTACCACATCCACTAACTTACTTGCCAGTACCAGTTCATAAGGGGGATAATCAAAGAGGGGATAATCGCTTACAACCACTTCGTGATAGAACATATTGGAAGATACATTATCGAAGCGAAAGGGAATGTTGTAGCTGATGAAATGCACCTGGTGTCCTTTATCGGCAAGGGCTTTTCCAAGTTCGGTAGCAACAACTCCGCTTCCGCCAAAGGTCGGGTAACAAACGATTCCTATTTTCATTGACTATTGATTATTGACTATTCAATACTTAGTATTACTTTTGCTGCAAATATAAGGAAGTTCCCTAATCAATCTTCAATCTTCAATCAAAATGGACAAAATTCTTGTGGCAATTGGTTCTTCAGAACAATCGTTTGTGTTGGAACACGCATGTAATTTGGCTAAAGTATTCAATGCGGAAATAATTTTGCTGAAAGTGATGGAAGATGAAACCAATCTTGCAAAATTCTTTTCGCCGCGTCTTTCAAAGGAAGTGTATAAAGCCATAGACGATGAACTTCAGCAATTGGCTGATGAAACTTCGGTGAAAACAGGGCTGACGATAAACACGGTGGTGGCAAAAGGAAAAGTTTATGAAATGATTGCAGAAATAGCTCATTCGCATAATGTTATTCTCATCATGATGGGAACAAACACTACTTTCGATGTTAAAAAATCCTTTATCGGAACCAATACCTTGAGGGTCATTCGGGAATCAAAAATACCTGTCATTACCATCAAAGGAAAGCTGCTCCGCAGGGGCTGCAAAAACATTGTACTGCCGCTCGACCTGAATAAAGAAACAAAAGGAAAGGTAATGAAAACCATTGAATTTGCCAAGCTGTTCGGCTCTATGGTTCGGGTTGTTTCCGTGCTGCTTACCAATGACGATTTTATTGTGAACCGGCTGATGCGGCAGCTTGGACAGGTCAAAAAGTTTATTGAAAAAGAAGGTGTGGAATGTACCGCAGAAATTATCAAAGGAACTAAAGGCAAAGAAACCGTTGTGGAATGTATCATTGACTATGCCAATAAAATGAAAGGCGACCTTATTGTTATTATGACTCAACAGGAGGTTGAATCTACGGAATTTTTTATCGGTGTAACAGCACAGGAAATCATTAACCAATCGGAAATACCTGTGATGACGCTTGTCCCGACCATGAATAAGGATGTAACGGTGTTTCAAATTTAAAGAAGGGTTTTAAGAGTTCTAAAACATGTTTTACGCACTCTAAAACATGTTTTACAAGTTCTAAAAACTAAATTTACAGCTGTTATTTTCTTCGCTATTTTCCTTTTATCTTCCCAGCCAAATCCTCAAACTCTTTCTTATTCCTCAAAGAAGAAAACCCCTGTTCCTGCTTCATTCTTTCCACATCATCAAACCCTAATTTTATTGCATCTTTAAGGGCAAGCAATGCCTTATCATTATCTCCCTGCCTTGCTAAAAGACATGCTTCGAGGTAGGATGTTTCAGAATTATCAGGGTCAACGGTTTTGTAAATGCTGATGAAATGAGCCGCCTGGTCTAACTGCCCCGTTCCCAATGTCCTTGTTGAATAAGAATAAGCGGCAAGCGACAAAAAGCCCAATAATCGCCTGTTCATTTGTTTTTCTTCCTTGTCCTTTCCGTTTTTAGCTGATGAGTTTAGTCGTGCGGTTTCGTTTTTCCACCAATCCAGGTCC
>Ga0207111_10119_pt1 | contig 21886 bp, 19 predicted proteins | sample Alteio_BWMinHeat_71_FD_153577 | JGI IMG/M metagenome (GOLD analysis project Ga0207111, IMG submission 153577) | Enriched cells from forest soil in Barre Woods Harvard Forest LTER site, Petersham, Massachusetts, United States -... | ecosystem: Environmental > Terrestrial > Soil > Temperate forest >... | reverse complement strand
AGCTTATGAAAATCTAATTTCTTACTTTGCTTCTTCTTCTTTTTGAACTTGGTCCAAAAAGTCGTTAACATCTGAATCATCTTCGTCAGATTCTTCAGTAACGTCTGTTTCAACTTTTGGCTCAACAGGAGCTGAAACTTCTGGAGCTACTACATCAGCAGCTGGTGCTTCTGTAACTTCTGTTTTCTCTGCTGTTTCTGCTTCTGTAGCGATAACATTCGCTTGACCAAGAACAAGTGCAACTACGGCACCAAGTAACATTTTCTTCATATTTTCCATAGGATTTAACCCCTCCGAAATAGTAAACAAATAACCAATAACCTCATACATTTCATTTTAAATGAACCAACAAAATTGTCAAACTAAAATTAACCATAATGTGCTTTATGAGCCTGTTTTGCTCAAATTTACCAAAAAATTACCAAAAGGGCCTATTTTTGCCCCTTTTTTAATAGCCAAAAAGAAACCTAAAAGTTCTTCGGTACAGGCGGTAAGGCAAGGGAGCCTGTCCTGCAACATCATCTTGCGGCTGAGCACCCGCTTGGTTTAATGCCCTTAAAGTTAAAAAGTCAAAAAGACCATAATCGCCCAACGGTTTACCAAGCATCGTATTAAAAAGCCAAAAATTAAAACAAACAGCCACGTATTGAGTTGCCATCTTTTTCCCCATAGAAAGCGTCGAATTAAGCGTCTCTTTTCCTACAAGTTGCCATTCGTTTTTTTCAGGTTCTTGCAGTGCTTGTAATGGTTTTTTCTTCTTCTTGGTTCCTGATGCTAACGCTCGTTCTAATGCTTTTAATGTTTTGAGGCGGGCAGCGATCATCTTCTTTTTAATGATCTCTTCTTCTAATGCTTCCCGCAAAGCTTCTTGTTCTTCTTCTTCTTTTTTATTTTTTTTATTGGGCTGCCGTACAGGTTCTATTTTTGGTGCATCGTGAGGCAAAGCAACAACAGGATCAACATTAGGATCAACCTTTTTTTTACCAGGTTTTGCACTTTGTGTTTGATCATCTGTTTGAGGAGCCGGTTTTGACGGAACTTGGTTGTGCCACGATTCCATATATTTTTGTAAAGCATACGGAACGTGAGCAATGGAGACACTGAAGGTGCCAGTAAGGATTAACGCTGACAGGATAAAAAATCGTTTATTCATGATAAACCTCCATCCAAAACATTCCATCATTTACTATCGTATGACAGCAAAAAGAGCATCATCAAAACAGACGGCGAAAGAAAGACATCGAGAGGCGTATACGCACGAGGAGCAAGGTGCAACCAATGCAATAAATTATTGGTCATAATTAATCCAGTACCACCAACAATCGCATATGGCGCTACCCAAGGAGCTATTTTCTTAGTTAGCGCTGATGTTTCTTTGAGCATCTCATGATACCAAGGGTTTTCATCTTTTTTCTTGGGTTTTTCTTCATCTTCTTTATCTTGCGCTTTTAACCATTTATTACAGCGCTTCAAATATTTAGTTTGAAACTCCATCTCTTTTAATTTGATCAATTGTTTCATCAATGCCGCTTGCGTTGCCGCATGAGCAGTTGTTGAAAGCGTTGAAAGACTGGTAATAGCAAAAAAAATGATAAGAAAACGTGCGATAATTTTTTTCATGATCGCCCCCCATATTTTACTACTTCTTCGTTATTATTGTGCCCCCACAATAACATTTCGATAACATTTCGATTCCAAAGAAGTTTCTCTTCAAAGCCTAACAAAAACAACCCTGACTGTAAAACGGACCATACTCTTTGTATTTTTTTATGTGGTGTAAAAAATAGAAAAAAAGCTACTTATTTACCAAAAAATAAGTAGCTGTAATTATTTATCTAGGGGGGCTAAAAAATTTTCTCTTCTTAGCTCTCTTTATTTACCTTCTGCAAAAAAGCCTTTAACCGATTTTTGGATGCCGTCTCGAACATTTTGCCATGCTGCCTGAAAGTCTCTTGGCCGACTACTGAGCAATCGATGCAAACCATACCAAGAAACACCACCAAACAGAAGAATCGCTCCGAGTTTTGGCGTAGGTTGATCTATGTTAGCAATCGCCCAACACAATGATGGAACAGACATAAGCCCTGCAACCGCCCAATAGATATTTGAAGGCGCAGCTTTTTTCTTATTAACTTTTTTAGGAGCTACTTCTTCTTCAGAGTCAGAAGAAGACGATTCTGATTCATCTTGAGCAGCTGCTTTAGCTTTAGAAGCAATCTTTTTGGGAGCTGGTTTTTTAGGAGCAGGCTTCTTTTTGCCCACTACCTTCTTTGTTTGGCTTCTAGTTTGCGTTGCAACAAGTTCTGTTTCACCCACGCCCGAGAAAAGCGTTAATAAAATAACTATGAAAATTTTTTTAATGATATTCATCTTTTAACTCAATTTTTAACTCAATGCGCCATATCCTGCAATACCACCAACACATGTTGCTGCAGACATCGCTAAGACAGTAAGCGCAAACTCTACCGGCAAAGCATTATAGTTGCCAGCCCAACTCATCAATGTTGCTGGCACGCCAACACCACCGGTAAGGGCCAGAGCTGCGCAAGTAAATCTTGCAAAACTTCTGCAGGTACAACCATTTTCTTCTTCTTCAGATTCTGAATCTGATTCTTCTTCAGATTCTTCTGATTCTGAAGAAGACGATTCAGATTCATCTTGAGCAGCAGCTTTTTTAGCAGCTGCTTTCTTTTTAGCAGCTGCTTTCTTTTTAGCAACGGCTTTCTTTTTAGGAGCTGCTTTTTTAGGACCTGCTTTCTTCGTAGCAGCGAGTTCTGTATCACTCACACCGGTAACCAGGGTGAGCATAATAACGAGAAAAATTTTTTTAATAAGATTCATCATGATCATAACCTCCATGACCCCTGAAATTTAGTACTCACCGCTATGCATTAAAAAAGGGAGGACAAGCCTCCCTTTTTTTAATTGCTTAATCGTAATGATAAAAGCTTATGCTTTTTAAGATTACTCAGCATCAGAATCAGCATCAGATCCAACGCCTTCTCTAATACCGGCAAGATATTCTGCTTCTTGTGCTGGTGTCATTCTTTTGAACTGACGTTCAATGACAGCAAGTTCTGCGCGGTTAAGTGCAGCATTAGCAAGAGCGTTAGCACTTTTAACAGCAACTTTTCCAGTTTTAACAAGTGCTTTAACACCAGCAACTGTTGCTGTTCCAAGAGCTGTACCAACAAGTGCTGTACCATAAATAGGTGCAGCTGGAATTGCGAAGGTAAGAACTGCAGTTGCAGCAGCTGAAGTAGCAGCTGTAGCACCTACTGTCTTCATGCTTGGCAAGCCAGGCATACCAGGCATGCTAGGCACTAAGTCATAAGCAGCAGAAGCAAAGTTAGCAACGACATCAGGTGTACAGCTACGTACATATCTACGAGCTGCTTTTGCTTGTTTCTTAACTGCTTTATAAGCCATTGGATTCAAGTAGCTACCAATCGTAGCACATGCAGATTGACCCTTAGCTTTTTTGCCTTTAGCTGTCTTGCCTTTAGCTTTAGCAGCTGGCTTTGCAGCTTTAGCTTTAGATCTTGTTTGCATAGCAGAAAGATCAGCTTGACCAGCAACGAACGTACCCAAAAGGATAGCGAGTAATGTTTTATTGAACTTGTTCATAAAACCTCCATAAGGAAATAATAAACGTACATACGACTCTACAACACACATATTTCAGAACACCATGTTCTTGAAATTTCTATTAATTTAAAAATTGGATTTTTTACGGCCTGATAAAGAACCCCATTTTGTAAATACTCACCTTATTTTTATATTTGGTAATTATTTACCTTCTCAAGATAAAATATTACTTTGTATTTGTCAAATGACCCCCCGCAAGGTTAGTCTATTATTTCAAATGATCTTTATATATTGGGGGTTTATCTGAGTCTGTCTCGGTATAAAAGAGTGTTTTTTGTTGATTTTTGCGTGACAAGTTGAAAATTTATTCAAAGAGAAAATGTATTTTATTGAGGAAGATTTTTAAACTTTATGTTAGTTTAAAGGTAATGAATGAACAATGCAAAGGCCCCTCTAAGGAGACGAATCGATTTATGAAACAACTCAAAAAACTATCAGAACTTGAAATCTCAGGTAAAAGAGTATTTGTTCGAGCAGACCTCAATGTTTCGCTCCAAAACAAGCAGATTCTTAATGATTTCCGCCTGCAGGCTATTGTGCCTACCATCAATTATATTATTAAAAACGGGGGGAAAGTTATCCTGGCCTCCCATCTTGGCAGGCCAAACCTTGAAAAAACCAAAGATCTGGGGACAACCAGTCTTTCAACCCAAATCCTGATCCCCTGGTTTGAAAAACAGGGGTACGCACTCGATTTTGCCGCTGATCTTGCACAGGCTGAACAAAAAAGCCATCATGATTTGAGCAAAGTGTTACTCATTGAAAACTTACGGTTTTTTAAAGAAGAAAAAGAACCGACTGATGCTTTTGCCCAACAATTGGCTAAACTCGCCGACTTCTATATAAATGATGCTTTTGGGGTTATGCACCGCACCGATACCTCCGTCACCCTGCTTGCCCACCATTTTGATCGTAATCATCGGGGAATCGGCTTTTTGGTTGAAAAAGAGATAGAAACACTTACCCACCTCAAAAATAAGCCTGAACAGCCCTTTGTGCTGGTTTTGGGCGGCAGCAAGCTGAATGATAAAATTCCTATGATTGAGCGTTTTTTGCAAGCACCTGAACCCATTCGTGCACACACCATCTTGATTGGTGGCTTGGTTGCGCAGGCTTTTTTACATGCCCAGGGGTACATCGTGGGAGAGGCAACGTTTGATGAGCAAACCATCACAACCGCCAAAAAAATAATAGCGCTGGCGGCACAAGCACAGGTATCAATTATGCTTCCCTCAGACCTTCGGGTTATATCATCTGAAGGTTCAACCACAACACACGTTTATGCTGTTGACCAGATTCCTGCACAAGACATCGTCGTCGATATTGGACCAAAAACTGAAGCAATGTTCACTCCCATCATCGCACAAGCAAAGACCATTTTTGCCAACGGCACCATGGGCATGTACGAACATCCGGCCTATGCAAAAGGAACCCGAGCGGTGCTTGATGTAATAGCAGAAGCAAAAGGGTATTCAGTTATTGGTGGTGGTGATATCACGTCAGCTGCTGAACGATGTGGTATTGCACAAGATATAGATTTTTGTTCAACCGGCGGTGGTGCAACGCTGGCATTTTTGGGAGCAAAAAATCCGTTTGAAGAATTGCCGGGATTACGAGCACTCTTACAATAATTTTTATATGACCAAAGCACCCAGGCTTCGCATAAAGCTACGCCGGGCTATGGCGGTTCGAGCATTGCCTATCCGCCATAGCCTTGGCGACGGCGGAGCCTAATCATGTGCCGCCTAAAGGCTTCATTATCTTATTCGATAATTAAATTTTTTTGACTTGCACGTGAAAGTTGTCACCCTGAACTCGTTTCAGGGTCCATTCCAATAAATATTTTTGCTTTAATTGCTTAAAATTTTTTAAGGCTTGGATCCTGAAACGAGTTCAGGATGACAAGAAGAAGACTTTATAGATAGAATAAAATAATCCTGAACGGTGTCACCCTGAACTTGTTTCAGGGTCAGGATGACAAAAAATTAATTTACACACATGTTTCGATTAATAGCTATGCAAGCCTTTAGGCGACATATAAATAGGCCAATGCGAGACCTTGTCGCTGCTTTGGTCGATAGTATAAATACAAGTGGGCATACGTTACAAAAACATATGCCCACTCTTTATAAAAAACTTACAACGTTTTATCAGTATTCAATTGCTCAGCTCGCCGGACAACTTCATCAATCGTCAATCCAAATTGCTGCTTGCCATCAACGGTACGTAACGTAACGGTACGCGCATCAACCTCTTTTTGGCCAATCACCACCATCCATGGAAGTTTTTCCATCTGAGCCTTACGAATCTGCGCAGAAATCTGATCGCCCGACATATCGCGCTCAACACGAATGCCCGCTTTTTTCAGCACATCATAAATTTCTTGTGCATATGCATGTTGACCATCGGTGATGGTTAAAATACGAACTTGCACCGGCGTCAGCCAAAAGGGTAAATGCCCTTTAAAATGTTCAAGCATAATCCCAAAAAAACGTTCGATCGAACCGTACAATGCACGGTGGATGATAACCGGCTTTTTGCGTGACTGATCAGAATCAATATATTCAAGATCAAAATTCATTGATTGAAAGAAGTCGATTTGTACCGTTCCACACTGCCATTCGCGTCCAAGGGCGTCATTCAGCTTAAATTCAATCTTGGGACCATAAAATGCACCCTCACCTTCTTGAAGAACATACTTCACGCCATATTTTTCAAGCGCTTGTTTAAGAGCGTTAGTTGCTTGATCCCATCCTTCAATAGTCCCAATATATTTTTCTGGGCGTGTTGATAACGCAATTTTGGTATCAACAAAACCAAACGTTGCATATAACTTTTTTGCCAACTCAAGCATTTTGATAACTTCAGATTCAATCTGATCGAGCGTACAATAAACGTGCGCATCATCCATCGTAAAAGCACGCACACGAAACATACCATGTAACACACCTGAAAGTTCAAAACGGTGGATGGTTCCAAACTCTGCTAAACGCAACGGCAATTCGCGATATGAATGTGGCCGTTCTTGATACACCAAAATTGAGCCGGGACAATTCATCGGTTTAATACAAAACGAGGTATCTTCAACATTGGTGAAATACATATTTTCTTTGTAGTTGGCATAGTGGCCGGAAGTATGCCATAACGATTCATTCACCACCATTGGAGTCTTTATTTCTTGATAATCGTTGCCATGCAACTCACGAAGATAGTCGATCAATTTATTATAAACAATCAAACCTTTATGATGCATAAACGGCATGCCGGGCGCAACATCATGAAAGGTAAAAAGATCGAGCTGTTTGCCAAGGCGACGATGATCGTAGAGTTGAACTTCTTCAAGCCGTTTAAGATAGGCGTCAAGATCTTCTTTGGTTAAAAATGCGATGCCGGTAATACGTTGTAAAGGAATGCCGTCGCGATTGGCACGCCAGTAGGCGCCAGAAATGCCGGTCAATTTAAAATGCTTAACATTGCCGGTTGAAGCGGTGTGACCACCTTTACACAAATCGAAAAAATCACCTTGATGATACACGCCCACCGTCTCGCCTTCAATGCCATCAATCAATTCAAGTTTGAATTGGTTATCTTTAAAAAGCTTTTGCCCTTCAGCTTTAGGAACCTGGCCACCGACAATAGGATAATTTTTATCGGCCAGCTCATGCATACGCTTTTCGATGACCGCAAGATCTTCTTCTTTAAAGTTTCTTCCGGTCGTTTGAAAATCATAGAAAAAACCGGTTTCAGTCACCGGCCCAATAGTCTTTTTAGTCTCAGGAAAAAGCTGTTGAACTGCGTGGGCCAACAAATGTGCTGCCGAATGGCGAACATTATGCAACTGTTCGTTTTTTTCCATAATGATTTCCTTTCTGTATATGGAATAAACTTGGAAACTATGTGCCAGTGTAGCATACAAAGAGATAAATGGAATCTGTAAAAATAGGTAAGCCCCGAGAGTCCCCGGGGCTTGAATTCTAAACGTTTTTTTGAAAGATAGATTGAACGAATTTAGGTGTTACTTTCTGCATTCGCCAATTCTGCTGCAAATTCTTTAGCCTCTAATGCTTCTATAATCTGAATTTGCATCTCTTTAATAGCTTTATCTTTACCCTTGAGCTCCAAACGGGTTACCCATTCTTTCACCTTACCATCAGAAACTTTTATCCACATTCCAAGAACAGCTATTTGAATAGCCCTAATATCGATTGGATCATCCATGCCCAAAGCTTTTAATGTGTTTTTAACTTTTGCGCAAATATCCATACCAATAGCTTCCAGTTCTCGTTCTCGTGTACAATCAATTCCTTTAAGCTCTGTCCGAAGTGATGAGATAACATTTGCATCTGGGTCTCTATGCTTATTTCGCGCTTGATACTCGAATATAACTACATCAGCTAAAGATTTAGCCCATCCTTTTGTCGGACTCTTTGGACTTGTAAGCTTTGTATCAGAACCTTTTGGTGAATCAACTTCAGTTTCCACGCTCAAGTTCTTCAACTTTTCTGTTGCTGCTTCCACTGCGCTCTCATTCATACCGTAACCAGCAAAATTTACACATCCAAACACTGCAAAAACTAACATCATTTTCTTATTCACGATCATATTCTCCATAATAATAATATTTTTTACCAGAAACTCTTTTCGTCCTATCTTTCATAAACGAGAGAACAGTATACAGTCTTTGTCAGACAATGCAAAGTAGAAAAATAATCGCCCGCCTTCTGTTTCTCCAACGAAAAATTCACGTTTAAAAATATCAAACCTTGCATGCTTCTTAACAAGGTTGTTAGCATAGAAAGTGTTTATTCCACTATTGAATAAAAAGGAGATTGCATGGTAAATGAAATCAGCACAAAAGGTTCTCTCAAAAAACCACCACAACACGAATCACCAGAAACATTACCTTCTCTTCGTTTAAACAGAATTTTTGTCTTGGATACCAACGTTCTCATTCACGACGCACAATCGTTATATGCTTTCAAGGGCGTCGTCGTTGGCATTCCTTTCATTGTTCTGGAAGAAATCGACACCCTAAAACGAGAAATTGGTGAAAAAGGAAGAAATGCTCGCGAAGCGATCAGAACACTCGATAACCTCCGCAGCAAGGGTAGGCTCCGTGAAGGAGTTCCGCTTAATCATCACACTGATGGTTCCATTCTCAAAGTATTTCCAAATCCAATCAAAATTGAATTTTCAGACTATTCGCAGGATCCTCATGACATCAAAGATAATGCGATCTTGCAAACGGTACAAAATCTGATTAAAGAAGGTAATCAAGTCACGCTCGTTACCAAAGATATCAACGTACGGGTAAAGGCTGACGCGCTCGGACTTGAAGCAGAAGATTATACACGAGGCATCATTAGCACCGATCATTTTTACAAAGGTTGGACACAAGTTTCGGTTCCAGCAGCAGAGTTACGTTCGCTCAATGTAAAACAATTACCTGAACTGACCAAAAATCAAGAACTTTGGCCTAATCAATTTATTGTCGTCGAAAACGAAAGCAACCCCTACAGCGTACGCCTTTTCCGTCATCTCGCTAATGGCGAACACTTTCAAGAGGTGCAAAATATATCGATCATGAATACGTTTGAAGCAAAAAATATCCAACAATTAATGGCGCTCGATTTATTGATGGATGATAGAATTCAACTGGTTACCCTTCTGGGGCCAGCAGGAACCGGTAAAACATTTTTAACATTACTCGTTGGATTGTATAAAGTTGCGTACGAACATATTTATCGCAAACTGTTAGTTACGCGACCAATCATTGCATTGGGAGCTGATATCGGATATTTACCGGGCGATATTCAAGAAAAATTACATTACTGGATGCAACCGGTCCATGACAATCTTGAATTTATTTTCAGCCAACTTTCACGCGGTACTGAAGAACAGTACAATCTTACGCGCAAAAAAGAGGGGAAAGAAGGCGGCAACAACAAGCAAAAGAGATTCAAGTACTTTGATCCAGAACAACATCGCGGTGAAGTTCAAAACGTTGAACGATTACAACAAAAAGGAATTTTAAGTCTTGAAGCAATCACGTACATGCGTGGTCGCTCGATACCATTCCAATTTGTTTTTATTGATGAAGTTCAAAATCTCACCCCGCATGAAGTCAAAACAATTGTGAGCCGTGCCGGCGAAGGAACAAAAGTAATTCTTGCCGGTGATCCGTACCAAATCGATTCGCCCTACCTTGATTTTGCAAGTAATGGTTTGACGACGACAACGGATAAAATGAAAAACCAATCATTATTTGGAACGGTATTTTTAGAAGCAAGCGAGCGAAGCGAATTGGCAAAACTTGCTGCCGATGTGTTGTAATTTTAAGGTTACGTTCGTATCTCTCCATTCGGCACTACGTGCCTCCATCGGGACGAACGGCATATAACGCCATGTATTAAAATTACGAAAAAAGAAGAGTGGTTACGGTTGATAAAAAACCGTTCGTCCCGATCGAGGTGCGCAGCACCGAGTAGAGGGATACGAACGGTCAAACTTTTTGAATATACTTTAAAAACAGATCGATCGTTTGTTCAAACGTCATCGCTGAACTATCAATTACCATCGCTCCATCGGGGACAACCAATGGCGCCACAGCACGTTCGCGGTCTCGTTGATCACGTTCTTGTAAATCAGCTTTAATTTTTGCAAGATCGTTTGCATCGGCGTTACGCTTTGGATCGAGCAACACCCGTTGAACACGAACATCCAGATCTGCGGTTAGAAAGAATTTATAGTCGGCGTTGGGAAATACTACTGAACCACAATCACGACCATCAACAACAATGTTATTTTTTTGACCAATCGTCCGTTGAAGTACTAATAATTTGTTGCGCATCATCGTGTTTAACGAAACAATTGATGTGTATTGCCCAAGCGTTGCATCAAAAAGATGCTCGGTAATATCTTGATGTTGAAAAATAACATGCGGTTCGTTGTTGCGATATTCGTATGAAAGATCGGTAATAAAATCAAAATCTTTTTCGGTAGCTTGTGCAAGCCATTGCTCAACACCGTGCACCATTTTTTGTTGTAATCGAGAAAGAATGGTGTAGGTAACAGCTCGGTAGAGCAGCCCGGTATTCAGATAATAAAAATTAAGTCTTTGTGCAAGGGCCTTGGCAATCGAACTTTTGCCGCTTGCTGTTGGCCCATCAATCGTTATGATCACGTCAATCACACTCTTCGATTGCTTCTACTTTTTCCCAGCTTTCTTCTTGTGCAAATAGTTTCCATTTATTGAAAGCCTGTGCTAACTTTTCTAGCTTTTCTCTCTTTTCACGCTCTTCTTTTTCTTGTTTAAACATTTCGAATTCTTGTTTAAATATTTCGAAAGCTTTTTTTAGTGCTTTACACAGATCTCTCTTTCTCGTCTCATCAAGAGCACTCATATACGTAATGGCATCCTGAGCATCAAACACAGCTTTTCTTATATCATTAACCGTAGAAATTTCTGTTATACCAAATGGTTTAAGAAAAGCACGTATATCATCAATACGTATCTCATCAATCGGATTATGTGCATTTGCAGCACAAAACATCGAAACAAGAAACAATAGTGCATTACGCATTTTCTTCATAAGCAATCTCTTCACATTAAATGAGTACAAAAATAATCAACAACAACAAGATTATTGGGGGAACAAAATTTTAACGTAAGCACCATGCAAGTCAAGAAAATATCGAAGTCTCTTTGGTATTTTGTAAAAAATTGCTAGATTAACTTTCGTTAAAAAAATATACGGAATGGACCCTGAAATAAATTCAGGGTGACATCGTTTAGAATATCTTTTGTATATTGTCATCCTGAACTCGTTTCAGGATCCACGCCTTAAAAAATTAAAAAGTATGACCATGCAAACAACAACAGAAAAAATCACACCGCTCATGCAACAATATTTTGCTATCAAGGCAGAATACCCTTCTATGCTGCTGCTTTTTCAAGTGGGTGATTTTTACGAGCTGTTTTTTGACGACGCCAAAACCGCATCATCATTTCTTGCCATCACATTGACCAAACGTGGGAAAAATAAGGGCGAAGATATTCCGCTGTGCGGCATTCCCCTGCACGCGCTTAATCATTATTTAGTAAAATTAATTAAGGGTGGCTTTAGCGTTGCAATTTGCGACCAACTCACCAAGCCCCAGCCTGGCACCGTTGTTGAGCGCGGCGTTACACGCGTGTACACTCCGGGAACGCTCACCGACAATTTATTGCTTGATGAAAAATCAGCATCGTATCTTTTATCGCTCTATCCAGGCGAAAAGGTTTTGGGACTCGTGTTTACCGAACTGTTAACCGCTCAGCTTTTTGCAACAACCATCCCTGCCCATGACCATAAAATTATCGAAGCAGAACTGGTCCGATTTTTTCCTGACGAAATTCTTTTACCCAACATCAAACAAGCGCAATCATGGCTCCCTCACCTCAAAAAAATGGGGTACCATGTCAGCTTGGTGTCGCCAGAGATTGCTGATGATACTCATCATGATGATGCTGAAAGTTCGGCGGAACCTGATGCTTCTGTAACATCATCACCGGCGCTGCAATGGATTTTGCAACAATTTAACCCGTCAACCGTTCAGCAAATTAAAAAAAATCCGGTCATCAATAATAATTTGCATGTTCTTTATTGTTATCTTAAAAAAAATCAGAACAAAGCTCTCGACCAGTTCAAATCTATTCAATTTTACGAGCCAGACGAATATCTCATTCTTGATGCTGCCACCCAAAACAACCTTGATATCATCAAAAATAATAATGATGGCTCGCGCAAACATACGTTACTTTCGGTTCTTGATAAAGCAAAAACACCGATGGGATCGCGTACCATAAAAAAATGGCTCTTGCGCCCGCTGGTACAAAAAGCAAAGATTTTGCAACGACAAGAAGTTGTATCGGGCTTAAGCAAACAAATAAGCACCCTCCAAAAACTTGAAACATTGCTTGCGCGCATTCCCGATATTGAACGTATTATTGGCAGAATTGCGCTCAACCGCGCGGTAGTTCAAGACTATCTTGGTTTGCATGATGCACTGGATCTTATTCCAGAACTAAAAATATTACTTGAGCATGAACTCAATTTTTCACTGATGCGCACCATCAACGATAGTATACAATCATTTGATCCCCTCAAAGATCTTCTTGCATGCAGTATCAATAATGATCCACAACTTCCCTACACCATCAAGCCTGGGTTTAATCACACGCTTGATAATCTGAGAAATCTTTTAACCAATGGGCAGCAAGAAATTTTAAAACTGGAAAAAAAAGAAGTTAACCGAACCGGCATTAACAGCCTTAAGATTAGCTACAATCATATTTCTGGTTATTATATCGAAATTACCAATACCCATCAGGACCGTATTCCTACCGATTATCAACATCAACAAACACTCGCCAACCGCAAACGGTTTGTTACTCCAGAACTCAAAGAGCTTGAGCGGAACCTTTTTAAAGCGCAGCATGAACTGGAGGCAATCGAGAGTGATGTCTTTGATGGGGTAAAAAAAGAGGTGGCAACCTATATCAGCCCACTCCGCCAACTTGCCCAGGCTATCGCCTATCTTGATGGTTTATATAGCTTTGCCGCTGTCGCTTATAATAATAATTACACCGCACCCGAAATTAATGATCAGCGGGATATCATTATCACGGGCGGCAGACACCCAGTTATTGAACAATCGTTGCAAGACCCCTTTATTCCCAACGATACCACGCTCACTGAGCAAGAATCGTTATGGTTGGTCACCGGTCCAAACATGGGCGGTAAATCGACCTATCTTCGGCAAGTGGCTTTGATTTGCATCATGGCACAATGCGGTAGCATGGTTCCGGCACTGCATGCCCGGCTACCCATTTTAGATCGCGTTTTTACTCGCATTGGCGCCGGCGATAATCTGGCAGAAGGTAAAAGTACTTTTCTGGTTGAAATGGAAGAAACGGCAACCATTTGTACCCAGGCAACCAAAAACAGTCTGGTCATTCTTGATGAAGTAGGCCGCGGCACCAGCACCTTTGATGGTATCGCCCTTGCCCAAGCAATTGTTGAATATCTGTATCAGACGGTTAAAGCTCGCTGCTTGTTCGCCACCCATTATCATGAATTAACCCGACTTGCCGATACGCATGCCGGTATTTCTAATTATCATATGGTATGCCGAAAAACAGATGCCGGTATCTATTTTTTACACAAAATTGCCCCGGGATATGCGCAAGGGAGCTTTGGTGTTGAGGTAGCAAAACTTGCCCAACTACCAGAATCGGTTATCAAACGAGCAAGCATGCTCCTTAAAACAATGGAACATACAGCACATCATGGTTCCCAAATATCATTTATCCCGAGCATCTCCACCACACCAGGCACCAATTCAAACAGTATTATTTCCCCCGAAGACAAACTTTTACACACCAAAATACGCGCTTTGGAAGAACAACTTAAAGAGTATCATGATTGTTTTAAACCTTTGAGTTTCTCTTCTCTTGATGACCTTTCGCCACGGCAAGCATTGGATCTTGTATGGGATTTATGGCAGCGCTACAAATCATTGCAATAATGATCAATCGCACAAAAAAACTTGTATTTTACGATCCAGCCGATAGATTCAGTGTTTTTGAGATTATTAAATCCGAACATACATTAAATTAGCCCCACCCGGAAAACCAACAAAAAATTCTTGTTAGTAATTGTTTTAAAATACTCATGAATTAAGAGTCATTTATAAAAATAAAATATTTTGCTGTTTTAACATGGGATACAAACTGCATAATGGCCGCACAAAAAAATTCTTTGATTTTTTCTAAGCTCGTGCTAATATGAGTTCGCTTAAGTTGAAGAGCAAGGAGATTTGGGCGGGGCTGAGTAGCTTCAAAATCTTAATTTCAAAGCGCGCGAATTGAAGGTTAAGATCGAGAAGTGTACATCCACAAACGGGTTTAATTTGCTCTTGAGTATTCAAATATATGGTTAACTTTATAAATGAAGGAACTAACAGTGAAAAAACTTGCATTAGCATTATTATTGAGCGCAGGTCTTGTAAATGCTTCTTTCGCAAAAGAAGCTACAAAGAATACAGACCTTGATGCAACAATCGATGATTTATCAACAAAGGTTGATAGCAAAGCACAAAAAGCACTTGCTTGGGTGAAAAACAACAAGAAGATGGCTATTGCGCTTGCAACTTTTGCAACAACTGGTGTTGTTGTTGGTGGTGACTATCTTATCCATTGGTTCAAACATGACAAAGAAGCAGAAACTTCAGTATGGGAAGAAACCTGGACAAAGATGTATGTTGTAGACAAAGCTAAAAAATTGTTTTCAACAACCACAAAGAAAGCTAAAAAAGCAGCTCGCAGCACAAAAAAAGCTTTCAAAAACAACAAAATCATGTTCGCAGGTTGCGGCATCGCACTTGTAGCAGCAGTTCTTGTAGCAGTTGACTTGAACAGAGATGAAAAAACCTCTTTGATCAAACAACTTTTTGCAAAAAAAGCTGACGCACCAGTAGTTGCTTAATAGTCTTCGCGATTATTAAAGATTTAAAAGCCAGGATTTCGATCCTGGCTTTTTTTCATGTTTTAAAAAACAATCTATAGCTATCTTCAATCATCTTCAATAACCCGCAACTCGCTCTGACAAATTCGATTCATTTTTTTTCACCACAAAGATTTATTTTATTTTATTTTTATCAAAAGCTTATGGTATTATTTTCTGCATCTTATGTTATTATTTTTTGAGTGTTCCATAATAATTAATATTATAAAAATAGGAGACAGAATATGAAAAAAATCGTTTACGCACTTTTGATTAGCTCAAGCCTCATCAGTGCAGCTTTTGCAGCAAAAAGCCGAAGTGTTATCAGTTCACTTGAGGCCGCTTCGTCAGCAGCACAACCTGCTTTACAAACCGCAGCATCAGATCTTTCATCTGCAGCATCGTCAGTTGAAGGTGTTGTCAACCCAGCCATGGATGAAGCAATTGATGCAGCAGCAGCTCATACAACCAACTCGAAAGCTTTAGATGTTCTTGCTTGGATGAAAAATAATAAAGCTGCAACCGTTGCCATTGGTCTTGGCGGTTTAGCAGGAATGGATATACTCTGGCATTGGTTTAACCATGATGAAGATGAAGATCAAACAGTATGGGAACAAACCTTAACCAAAAGACATGTGGTTGATAACGTTACCAATATGCCTGGACGATGCTTGGGCTACACCGTTGCTCTGGTAGCAGCTGTTCTTATTGCTCACGATTTAACCAAAGATGAAAAAGCTTCATACATTAAGAACATTTTTGAACAATTGACCGGATCAAATTCAGCTGCTTCTACAGATGCAGTTACTCCTGCACCAGTTGCAAGCACACCTGCTGCTAACTAAATTTTAGAATCTATTAAAAAAGCCGGGACGTAAAAATCCCGGCTTTTTTTGTTTTACCGACTCTTGGTCACCCCAACCCTTTTACATATCTTATTCAAAACGCATTGGCTGCACTTGGGCGAGATGGGCACACAAATATTTTGTCCCCAGATCACCAAATATTTATTCCAGGCTGTCCAATATTTTTTAGGCAGCACTTTTTTCAGCGCTTCTTCTGTCTTTTCAGGCGTCTTGGTAGCAATCAACCCCAACCGATTTGAAATCCGATGCACATGCGTATCAACACAAATAGCCGGTTTACCAAATGCCAACCCAAGCACCAAATTTGCAGTCTTAGGGCCAACGCCCTTGATCGACATCAACTCATCCAAGGTCTCGGGCACCTTGCCGCCAAACCGTTCAAGCAGTGTTGCGCTGACCTCCTGCAATGTCCGCGCCTTATTTTTATAAAAGCCGGTTTTAAAGACTATTTTTTCCAAATCTTTTCGCGATAGTGCCAGCAGCTGCTTGGGCGTTGTGGCATGCTTAAACAGATCACGACACACATGAATGGTAGAAAGATCACGTGCCCGTAAGCTCAACAAGCAGCCAATCAAAATTAAAAAAGGGTCTTTGCCGTACTCATCGATAATAATATCAATCAATGGTTGGGTGTACTGATGGGTATTAATTTTTAAAAGATGTACGATTTTATCAATTTCCACTATTCTAAGCTCCTTGAAGATTTAAAAAAACAATGACAAGACGGGCTTGTTCCCTTATTTTACCATAAACTATTCTTTGATCATCCATGCAACGATAGACTAAGACAAGTTACTAAAAATTCACCGTCATTACGCAAGGAGCTCAATGGTTGATTTTCAAACTTTTAAAGAAAAAACAAAAGATTTTCTTGCTTTCTTGGAAGTCGAAAAAAATGTCTCCAATCATACCCTGCGCGCGTATCAAAGCGATTTGGACCAGCTTACCGAATTTTGGGAACAGATCAGCATCAAAGAAAAAAACGAACTCCATGGGTTCGATCGTATCGTCAGGCGCTACGCCGTTTCGCTCTTTTACAAAAAACTGAGCAAAACATCGCTTGCCCGTAAATTATCGTGCCTGCGGTCATTTCAGCGCTTTCTTGAAAGCGTTGGCATCAAGCTGTCGATCAATTTTAAATCTCCCCGTCTTGATAAAAAACTTCCGTCAACCTTAACCGTTGATGAAATTTTCTATCTGCTCGATTCAATCAAAAACGAGCACCTACCCACCAAATATCCTGCGCGCGATAAAGCTATCTTTGAGCTGCTGTATGCCACCGGCGTCCGTTGTTCTGAGCTGGTCAACATCAAGCTCATTGATATTAACGTCACCGACCGAACGATTAAAGTTTTTGGTAAAGGCCGCAAAGAACGGATCGTGCTGTTCGGCGCCAAAGCAACACAGGCGCTCACCTCGTATCTAACTGACGAACGGCCAAACATGTTGCGTCATCATGATAATCCTTACCTCTTCCTCAACTGCCATGGAGCCCGGCTGACCACCCGCTCGGTCCAGCGCACCTTCGAAATGTTCAGAAAATTATTACAAATTGACCGGAAACTCACGCCACACAAGATTCGTCACTCTTTTGCTACCCATCTCTTGAATGAAGGCGCAGATTTGCGTATTATACAAGAGCTGCTTGGCCATAAAACGATTGCAACGACCGAAATCTACACCCATGTCTCAAACCAGCAGCTGGCAAAAATGTGTGACGAAAAACACCCTTTAAACAAACTCGACCACCTCGTATTTGATGGAGAACAATGATAATCTTAACGCAATCTGAAGCAACCAATTACCAACTGCTCGATTCTGGTAACGGCAAAAAATTAGAAAAAATCGGTAATAACACCGTTGTACGAACCGATAGTAACTGTGTCTGGCAACCGCAACTTCCCGCTGAACAATGGCAAAAAGCGTCGGCAGTATTCACCAAAAAAGCGGGCTGGCAGAAACAGAAAAATTTTAAAGAGCCGTGGTTGTTTACTTATCAACATCCGGTCACCAAAAAAAGTATTGTCTGCGATCTTCATCTATCGCAATCAAAAAATATTGGCGTCTTTCCTGAACAAAGCGCTCATTGGAACTGGATAAGTGAAATTATTGAAAAACAAAAAACAGCACCGCAAGTACTCAATCTTTTTGGGTACTCCGGCATGGCAACAATGGTTGCCGCTGCTGCCGGCGCAGAAGTGTGTCATGTCGATGCATCACAAGCTGCGATCAACTGGGCTCGAAGTAATCAGCAATTGAGCAAGTTATCAACAGCTTCTATTCGCTGGATTATTGATGATTGTGCAAAATTTTTAGCACGCGAAATCAAACGCGGTAAAGTGTATGATGGCATCATCATGGATCCGCCAGCATTTGGTCGTGACGAAAAAGGCAAAGTGTTTGAATTTGAAAAACATATCTATGAATTGCTCGGCTTGGTAAAACAGATTATGCGACCAAAACCATTGTTCTTTATTTTTAATGGTTATTCGATGGGCTATTCAGCCATGGTATTGCATAATTTATTGCTCGATTTTTATCCGCAAGCAAAAATTGAATGCGGTGAGTTGCAGCTGAAAGAGGCGGATGGATTGCGTAATTTGCCCTGCAGCTTGTTTGCCCGATTTAAGTAAGATTTTGTTGTATTGAAAAGGCGCCTCGATGATGAGGCGCCTTTTTTTTATGACTAACTTATGCGGCTGCAGCGGCAGCTTCTAGCGTCTTTTCTTCTTCAGCTTCATCTGAATGCCATCGAACTATTGCTGGCTCTTCTCCTCCTGCATCTTCAAGCAGTTTTATTGTTTTTGTATATATTTTATTCCAAGAAGTATCAGAATTTGCACGTTCTCTTTTTTCGGTAATTTGTGCTTCTTCATCGGAAAATGCTTCGCTTGTCGTATCTTCTAATGTCAGATATTTTTCAAATTTTTCACGCACAAGATCCAATGGCGTCTTCTTTTCGTTATTTGCTATCCGTGGATCAACGCCCTGTTTAAGAACTTTTTCAACAACATCGGAAAGCGTTTTATCATTACTTGCCCCACTCCATTTTTGCTTAATAACTCGATGCAACTGCGTATCACCATTTTCATCTTGTGCACTCACATCAATGTTTTTTGCTTTCATCATTTTTTGAGCGCGATCAGGATACCCTTGACTCAATGCTTTAAAGTATAATTCCATCGCATAAAAATTCTGTGCGACTTTACGCTCTTCTGACGTTTTCATTTCCCATGCTTCCAGAACATCAAGAACTTTTTTGGTATCTCCACCAAACATTCCTGGTATTCTTGTTTCTCGCGCTTGAACGTATTGCAATGGCGTGCCAGGCTCTGATAAATAATCGTGACTCATGCTTTTAATCGTCCAATCAGCACCGCATTTCAATAACATACTAACCATCTGATAATAGCCATTTCTCGCTGCTTCAAATAATGCTGTTTCACCATTTCTTTTTTTTTGCGCATTAATCATATCCGCTGCACCTGCTATAAGAAGCAATTCAAGAACTGCATCATTTCTATAACTTGTTTTACAAGCTTCCATAAGCACTGTTGCACCATCTCTATTTTTGATAAATAGATCAGCCCCACGAGCAAGCAAAAGAGCAACAATTCTTTTTACCCGACCTTGAGCGCAAAGATGCAAAGACGTATCCCCATATTTAGAGATATCATTAACATTGGCTCCTCGATCGAGCAAGAGCTTAACAATGGGTAGATATGCTGCATCAAGTATGTCATCAAAACCACCGCTCGAAGTTTTACCCCATTCTGAATACAGATTCTCGATAGCTTTATGGCTACGATGAGATATGCATTCAGCTAAAAACAATAACGGTGTGAGGCGGGTATTATCTCGAGCCTCGATATTTGCATCATGATCCAACAAAAAGTTAATAAGTGCCGGGTCTCTTTGTAGACAAGCAAAATGCAGCGGCGTTTTGCCGGTATTTTCACGTGCATTAACATTAGCACCTGCTGCAACCAACTCTTTAACTTCGGCAAGATTGCCACGATCGACAGCCTTATGCAAGGGAGTCATACCTTTCTCATAGATCTTGAGGTACGTCGCCTCATGCCGTCTATCACGTTCAGGCCCTTCTTTTTCTTCCGTCTCTTCTGCCTCAACTTTTTTCGCCACTTTTTTTTCTAACGCAAGCATTGCAATCGCTTTGGGAGAAGCTTCGCTGATCCTATCATACAATGTTTCATACCATGAATCCGAAACTAATCCTGCGGCTTGCAGTTGACCCATCTGGACAACAAGATTTTTCATAGCACGAGCCTGTTTATGCTCATTAGCCAATGTCTCAGCTTCTTCAAATTGTTCTTCCAATTTTGCTTCAATAGCCTTCTTACGTTTTTCTGCCTCTTCCGGTTTCTTTTTTAATGTTTCTTGCAATCTCTGTAAGTTTTTTCCAAAACGACCAACAGCCCCGATCTCCTGTACGTCTGTTTCTTTTGTTCTATGTTGTTGAACAAACGTAGCAAGTGTTTTGAATAAAAGTTCCTGCGTTATCGTTTTTTCCTGAAGTTTTTTAAGATCATCTTCACGTAAAAGTGCTGATGCAAGAGCATCTAACGATTCATTTTTCTTAAATCGTAATATCTTTGACAAATAAACTAATAAAGCAGAACTTGCAAAATTTTCAATCTCACACGTTGTTTGATACATGTCACCATCAACCATAAAAGCTACATCTACCGTTCCATGAATCGTAGCAGTAGCCGTAGCTTTTAGTTTCTCTAGTAATTCTTTAAAACGTCGAATCTCTTCGTTATATTTTTTGCGTTCTTCATCATTGATGCTCAGTGAAAGGGCTACAGTATTGTTTTTGATCTGCTCTATGTATTCAAAATACAATTTTTTATCTCTTTCACTCAATCGATAGATGTCTTGTTCATTTCTTATGCAGATAATGACATTATGCAAAGTCAATTCACCATGGTGAACAATGCCTGATTCAGAAAAATTAGAACATTTTAATTCTTTTATGAGAAATACTTTATAATATGAAGGGTTATATTTTACAAAATTATGAACACATTGATCTAATGTCCCTTTGAATGCTACTTCATCAAAAAGATGAATTTGATTATAATCACGTATCGCCTTAACTGAATACTCGTTCCATTCATACTTTCGTTCAGGAGTTGATGCCAATTCAGATATCACAAACGTATGTTTGCCAACTTTTAACGGAACACGAATCATAGCAGGGTATATAAGAACTGCTCCATTTTTTGAAACATCAATTGGTTTGCCTTCAAATTCATGAGCTCTTGTAAGAATTTCGGAAACAATTTTTATTTTTTTATCTATGCCAACCGCAGCAAAAACGCCTAGGTGAGGGAAATAAATAAAAGGTTGATTGTTATAATCGATAACATCTGCTCGACAAACAATGGTTTGGATAACAAGAGCTAATGGATCTTCCACAGCCTTTTTTTGTTTATGAATATCTTTAGTACGTCGAACAAATTCTTTGCGTTGTTCTTCATCACCAAAATATAATCTCAACGCATCAAAAAAATCTTCAAAACTATATTTAAATTTTAAGACGGTTTGTTTTTCACCCGCTTCATTTTGAATCTCAAACGAAGCTGTTCCCATAATATTGACATACACAAAATGATTACCATGGCCAATTAAGACCACCGGAAAGTCTGCTTTCATATCTTTAAGCACACGCTCAATAAACCATTGTTTATGCTCACCGGGAAAACAGTTAAAATTTAACAACCAGGCAACCCGAATTTTTTCTTGAAAAAAGGTGAGCATTTCTTTGTATTCATCAAATGTTACCCCCGCAACAGTCGCTGA
>Ga0207111_10109_pt2 | contig 22335 bp, 14 predicted proteins | sample Alteio_BWMinHeat_71_FD_153577 | JGI IMG/M metagenome (GOLD analysis project Ga0207111, IMG submission 153577) | Enriched cells from forest soil in Barre Woods Harvard Forest LTER site, Petersham, Massachusetts, United States -... | ecosystem: Environmental > Terrestrial > Soil > Temperate forest >... | reverse complement strand
CAACGGCGCAGTTTCCTGTTCAGAAGTTTTACTGGAAGGATGTGTATGCGCGGCTCGTTGGCGACAAGACTGGCAACTATACCTTCCGCTACAAGGTCGTACCACTCGAAGGAGAGCCGGATGCCTTGAAGCCGATGGCCTCCCTGCCGATCCTGACCACCAACGAAGTAACTGTATCAGGAGTCTGTTCGCCGAGCCTCACGGCGATCTTTAACCGCGGCCTTATCTCGACGCAACATGTGTCGGATGCGTTGAAAGGCAAGGTCAGCACGGCTAGCCTGTTGGCGGCGATCAAAGTTCCGGGGAATCAGTTGCGAAAAGATCTGGCCGGGGACATTCTCGGCACGCTGACGGGATTTGTCGCTCGAGCGAAGAAGAACGGATCGATCTACGCAGCCCTTTATGAGTTGACCGATGTGGAACTGGTGCAGTCGCTGGTGGGCATTGGAAACAAGCTGAACATCGTGCTAGCGAATATTGTCGGGAAGCCAAAGCCGGGAGGCTCGGAGGAAACTGCGGGGGAAAACGACGATTCGGAATCAAAGCTCAAGACGTCGCGGGCGACGCTACTGTACCGGCAGCCGCCAAGCTCGCATATCGTGCACAACAAGTTCCTGATTTACGTGAGCGCAAGCGGGGTGCCGCAAGCGGTACTGACCGGCTCCTGCAACTGGACCGACACCGGCCTCTGCGCGCAAACGAACAACTCGATCGTGATCGAGGACAAGACGGTCGCGGCGCGATACATGGCTTACTGGAAAAAACTTCAGGCCGACGAGACTGCGCATGAGGCAGGCAGCCCGTTTCAGGACGCACCGTTGCGAACATTCAACGGAACAGAGAAGAACCTGAACCTCGATAAGGGGACCGACGACGCCAGCACAGTGACGAGCTACTTTTCACCCAATACACCGAAACAGCGCAGCAGGACCAAAGGAAAGACGGAGGCCTTCCCGGTGGACATGAAGGATCTGAGTGATCGGGTAATGGCTGCGAAGAATGCAGTGCTGTTCCTCGCGTTCATCCCGGGGACTCCGAGCATTACGGAATTCGCAGCGGCGGCGCAGAAGGGCAACAAGGCCCTGTTCGTGCGCGGCTGCGTAACATCGCCCGATGCGGCGGGCAACTTCTACTACGACATGAAGGGCACGTCCCCACCGAAGAAGCAGAAGGGCGTGAAGAACCCACCGGCGCCGCAGGACGCGCGGGTGATCGCGGCTCAGGCGTTGGATAAGACTGTGCCAAAGGGTTGGCAGAAAGAGCTGCTGAAGGCGGGGTTCGCGATCACGCACGACAAGATTGTGGTGATCGATCCATTCGCGGATGATTGCGTGGTGGTGACGGGTAGCCACAACCTGGGATACCAGGCATCGTACAACAACGACGAGAATCTATTGATGATTGAAGGCAACAAGAAGCTGGCGATGGCCTACGCGACGCATGTACTGGACGTCTACGACCACTTTGCATGGCGGTGGACAGTGAATAAAGGAACAAGCGTCGATGCAAACTTGAAGACGAAGCCAGACGACTGGCTGAATTGGTACTTCGATGCGCAAGGGAATATCAAAACGGCGCAGCTGAAGTTCTGGATGCAGGCTACGGTGTAAACTCGAGAACCCCTCTGAGATTCACGCCTCAACACTACATTCCGGATCAGTTGCCTGGGCTTAGCAATCTTCCGTGCTGTTTTACGTCTTTCCCCGCAACACTCGGATGGTGCCCATCATCCCGCCGTCTTCATGCTCGAGCAGGTGGCAGTGATATACGAAAGTGCCGACGGCATTCGGACTACGGAAGTCCATGCGCACTGTGACACGCGGATAGAGCGTGCTCTTGCCATCCCAAAAAGGCACATTGATAGTGTCACGCAGAAAAGGCTCATCGACAGGCGTGCCATTCCACTCGGTCAACATGAAATGGATTTGGTGGATGTGAAATGCATGCATCTCCCGCGACCGGTTCTCTATTACCCAATCCTCCACGTCACCCTGCCGCACCGTAATATCGGGACCTTTCCGTCGCGGATCGTACGGCGCAGGCGTTTGCCCGTCGACTGTGATCATGAAGACCGTGGGGCTGGCGGGATCATTCGGATCCGCGGGCTTCTCTGAGAAATAAAGCTTGCGTGTGTGCATTGGCCTTATGTTTCCCAGCCAAATCGAATCGGACCTTGGCTGAGGCGTGGGAGCTGAATCCAATACGAATTGCGGCTCGGCTGCAGTGCCTGATGCGACGATCGACGCCAGCGGCCGCGCGGGATCGTTCTCGCCTGCCGGCCCAGTATCGACACTTCGCGTGATGAGACGCGCATCCGCGCCCGCCGCCACGCCAATAAAAATCCACTCGACGCGTGCTCCCGGAGGGAGGAAGACGTGATTCACCCAAAGCACGCGATCGCGAGCCATTCCATTCTCGGTAATCGGGACGCCATCGACGGAGACCACGCCGAGGGATTGAGGTTGGCCGTTGACCACAATCTGAAGGTCCAGATAGGTGATGGCAGAACCATTCAAGACGCGCCAAAGCTGCCGCTCGGAAGGCCGGACCGCAACGATCGCCGGCGGATAATCCGGATAGGGCACGGGCACAAAGTTGATGGAGAGATCCTTGGCAGGCTTGCCGCTACCAGTGCCCGTGTTGAGGATGTCGCCTTCCGCGTCGCGAAACACTGGCGGGGGCGGCACCGTGCCGGCGGTTGCCGGTTGCGCGTTAGGATGGAGCAATTCCTGATCCCGAATTACAAACGTCCGCTCGGGCAAACCAGCAAGTTTTGAGTTCGCGTGCTCGATTCCTTCCACGATCAACGCCCCGGATGCTCCCCCGAGCACTTGCTGGTTGGTGAAACCGTGCACATGTGGGTGATACCAGTAGAGCCCCGGCGCTTCGTCCGGTGGAATGCGGATGCGGTACTCGAAAGGATGATTCCCAGGCTGCACGAAGGTGCGGAGAACATCGTCCTCATGGCAGGAGGGCGGCATACTCATGCCATGAAAATGCAGATTGGTCGACAGCGCTGTCATACGCACGCTGGCGCAGGGGGCATCGATTGCCGGCATCTCCGCGGCTTCATGACCCGCATGAGGCGAAACACCTGGCTTCCCCGACCCTCCCTTAGCGAGGCCGGGAGCCGAGAGTAGGTTTTTCAGGTGCAGGATCAGCAAATCTCCAGGGCGTACGCGCAATGTCGGGGCCTGACTGCCATCTTCCGCTCGATAACAATATTCTTCCTGGCCATCGGGAGCCGTGAAATTTAGGTAAGTCAGCTCGACATTGAGAATGCCGCTTGTGCTGCGAAACGCATGCGGTTCAGCGACTATGCCTCCCGGCGCGGGTCGCGCGCAAGTTCTCGTCTCCCTTGCGATCGCGGGCAGGCAACTAGCTTCAAACGACGATACGCATCCCAGAATGATGAACGCGAAGACACGGAACTTCGAACCCACTCTCAACCTACCCATCCACGACCCAACCTCAGCAAACGCTACCCAGCCATTGTGAACAGAGCGTAAATGTTGAAGAGTCGCGACACGGCCCCTACGCTCGTCTCTCGAAGCTTGTTCCCGCAATCTGCCGATTCCTCCATATAAGTACTGCCCAGCCACACAAAAGAACGAGATCCTCGACCGCAGAGAATTCACTCGTTCGCAACAATTTCGGTCTAAACTTTGTCGCTGCTAGCGGCAGTCGTTTCCCATTCGAAAATTCCGATTCATTCCAGAGAGGTGGTCGAAATGCAAAGGTGTTTAGCGCTGGTCGCACTTGTCAGTCTGCTTGTAAATGGCTCCACAACCCTCGCTCAAAAATTTGGCCCGCCACCGCCCAGCGCTGAAGCATTCCCCACAACGACTCCCATCAAGCATCTCGTCGTCATCTTCGACGAAAACATCTCTTTCGATCATTACTTCGGAACCTACCCCACCGCTCAGAATCCTGCGGGCGAACCGAAGTTCATCGCCAAGCCCAATACCCTCCCCGTCAATGGCCTCACCTCAACGCTTCTCAACGCCAACCCTGATTCGGCTGCTCCGTTTCGCCTAGACCGGTCAGAAGCTGTGACCTGCGACAACGACAATCACTACACCGATGAGCAGACCGCCTACAACGGCGGCCTGATCGATAAGGTTTCTGAGTTGCTGAGCGGCACGGGTGCGGACTGCACCCCGAATCTGGCGATGGGCTACTACGACGGCAACACCGTAACCGCGATTTGGAATTACGCGCAGCATTTCGCAATGAGCGATAACTTCTTTGCAACGACCTTCGGCACCACGGTTATGGGTCATTTGAATCTTGTTGCCGGTCAGACTCATGGAGCCACACCCAATGCCGTCTCTGGAAAGATCGCAAACGGCAGCGTGATCGCGAACATCGATCCCACGGGCGATGATTGCTCGACCGGTACGACGATTCAAATGGCAGGTCCAAGCATCGGCGATCTGCTCAATGGCAAGAACATCACCTGGGGCTGGTTCTACGGCGATTGGACGCCGGCATCGACGACCAATGGCGTGGCGACCTGCATCAGCCAGGAAGATCCCCACTACACCCCATTTCAGTACTTCGCCACCACTTTGAATCCGCACCACACGCCGCCCACTTCCGTCGCAACCATCGGTCATTCCGATCAGGCCAGGCATCAATATGCGCTGACGAATTTTTGGAACGCCGTGGACCAGCACAATTTACCTGCAGTCAGTTTCCTGAAGGCGCCGGCCAACGAAACCGGTCACCCCTCCACCTCAAGTCCGCTTGCCGAACAGGCCTTTCTCGTCAACACCATCAACCGGCTGCAACAGTCATCCGAATGGAAAGACATGGCGATTCTGATCACCTGGGATGACTCCGACGGCTGGTACGATCACGTTCTCGCACCGATCGTGAACCAATCGAGCGACCCTGGCAACGACGCGCTTCTCGGACCGACCGGACTTTGTGGCACCTCCAAGGCGGGAGCCTACCTCGATCGCTGCGGGTATGGTCCGCGGCTCCCATTTCTCGCAATCTCGCCCTTTGCCAAGGCCAATTTCGTGGCCCATACCGTCGCCGACCAGAGTTCCATCCTTCGCTTCATTGAAGACAACTGGCAGGTAGGGCGGATCGGCAATCAATCCTTCGATGCAATCTCCGGATCGATTCTGAACTTGTTTGACTTCAATGGCTTTGACGGAAATCACGGCTTCGATCGCATATTGATTCTCGATCCGGATAGCGGAGAGCCAACTCACGCGTGGTGAAGGTCTTGAGGCCGGGCGACAATCCGGCCGAGGCCCTGTCAATGAGCTCATTGACCATAAGAGCGATTGCGAGAAATCCGAAGTCACCGTATCAGCCAGGCGGCAAGGGAGTACCAGGCGCGGCTCGGCATAACAACCCGCAAAGCACAGGTTATCCAGCGGAAAGATGGCGAGTGCAACCCAGAGCGAAATCGGGTGTATGCGACGAAGCTTGACTCGATCGTAGATTGCACCCGCGGCAAGGCTTATCTTGCAGCTCTTCGAGCTCAGTACGTCGCAAGAAGCGTGGTTGCCACCGACTGTTTGTCAGGAAAATAGTTGTATAGGGCGCCGATGGACGATCCACTGCGGTCTGCGATCGCCTGCATGGTAGCAGCTTCGAATCCCACCTCCGCAAACAGTTCGGCGGCCGTATCGAGAAAGCTGGCGAGCCTGCGCGCCGAGCGCTGCTGCTGAGGAGCGACGCGCACCGAGCTTGACGAAATCGAGGACACCCTCATATTCCACCAATAAGAAACCGAGGGTTACCTCGATTTCTAAATTTCCCTTGCCGAGGGGCTATGTCTGATCTTTCGCTCGATCCACAAAAAACTGCGCTGGTCGCCATCGACCTGCAGAACGCACTCCTGGGAATCAGCACCGCCCACATCCCGTGGCGGACGTGATGAAGACAAACCGGCAGATCGCCGACGCATTGCGTGCCCGGGGCGGGCTTGTCGTCTGGGTGCGTGTTGACTTGAATGAATTCCTTAGCCTTCCGGTCGATCAGCCTTCGCGTTTTGCAGGCCAGCCGATGCCCCCGGAGCTCTCTGAGATTGCGCCGTCCGCCGGCCTCCGCAACGGAGACCTGCTGATTACGAAACGTCACTGGGGCGCCTTCGCAAACACTGCTCTCGAGGAGCAGCTCAGACTCCGCGGCATCGATACGGTTGTGCTGACCGGAATTTCGACCAATGGGGGAGTTGAGTCGACGTTGCGCCAAGGGACGGGCCTGGGGTTCGCATTCATCGTGGCCGAAGACGCCTGCTCGGGCCAGGATGGCGAAGAGCATCGCTTTGCGTTTGAGAAGACCTTCCCGCGCCTTGCCCGCGTCCGCACAGCTGGCGAGATTATAAAAGCGCTTGCCTGAGCAACTTCAGCAATCCGATCGGCTGGATCCAGGGGTTTGGAAGATTCTCTCGGTCGTGGTACTGGGTTCATTCCTTTCGCAACTGGATGCCACGGTTGTGAACGTATCGCTTTCCAGTCTTGCGGCCGAACTGCACACCAGGCTGTCTGCGATTCAGTGGGTGACCAGCGGCTATCTTCTTGCTCTGGCGCTGATGCTGCCGCTGAACGGCTGGCTTGTGGAGCGCATCGGGACCAAAAGGCTCTACCTCATCTGCTTTTCCGGATTCACGCTCTCCTCTGCGCTCTGCGCACTGAGTTGGTCCGCGAGTTCCCTGATAGGGTTTCGCGTACTTCAGGGAGTGAGCGGCGGACTGATGGCGCCAATGGCACAACTGATGATGGCGCGCGTTGCAGGCAAGAATCTTGTGCGCGTCATGAGCTATGCGGCTGTGCCGATTCTGCTGGGACCGGTCCTCGGCCCGGTGATCGCGGGAGCGATCCTTCAGTATGCGTCCTGGCGTTGGCTCTTCCTTATTAACCTGCCGATCGGCATCTTGGCAGTCACGCTCGCGTTCTGCTTCCTTCCCGACGATCACGACCGGAGAGTGAATCGTAGAGAACTCGACCTGATCGGCTTCTTGTTGCTGTCACCCGGACTTGTGCTCTTTTTGTACGCGTCTGATCATCTGGGGGAGCGGGCGGGCATGGCTGCTCTGCTGCTCTCGCTCATTCTGCTTGCGGCCTTTTCCCGTAAGGCTCTCAGGGATAGAGAACGGGCGCTGATCGATCTGCAGCTTTTCAGAAGCAGAGTTTTCTCCGCGTCGGCACTGACACAGTTCACCGTGAATGGCCTGTCCTTCGCGGGGCAGATGCTGATCCCCGTGTATCTGATTCGTGCCACAGGCCAATCGGCGAGCATAACAGGCTGGCTGATGGCGCCTTTGGGACTGGGGATGATATGTACCTATCCATCCCTGGGGAGGTTGACGAAGCGTTTTGGCATCCGGGGAACTTCGGCCGGAGGCGCATCCCTTGCGCTCCTGGGCACGCTGCCCTTTCTCTATTTGAGTGGGCACCATCTCAACCTGACAATTCTCGCAGGCGCGCTGTTCATACGGGGCATGGGGATGAGCGCAGTGGGCATTCCCTCGATTTCAGCCGCTTACGCGGCAGTGCGGAAGGAGAATTTGCCCATGGCGACAACTTCTCTGAACATTGTGCAGCGCCTTGGCGGTCCCACGCTGACGACTTTTTGCGCAGCTCTCCTGGGCTGGCGGCTGTCGGTTGCTCATTCGCACTCGGGCGTAGCCAGCGCGTATACGATCAGCTTTGTCCTGCTGTTCTGTCTCCACGCACTGCTGATTTCCGCGGCGCTTAGACTTCCGCGTTCGATCGATGAGGCAGCAGAACGACCTCTTCGAGAGGAGCCGCATCCTATTTTGGAGATGACCGAATAGTATGCAAAGCAGCCTGATACATCGACTCCTGATAAGAGGACGATGCTTCGCAATCGCTGGGGAGCGGTGGGCCTGTTTTGCAATATTGCAGCCGGACTTTAAACATCCGGGCAAACTATGCATTCATCATAGTCAGATGTGCAAACAACTTCGCGATCTCCTGATTTTGAAGAGACTCAGTTCGAAACAGTCAGCCCGAAAATTCTCTACTTTGGAAACCCCGTTGCCCTGATCAGTTCCCTCAACGAAGATGGGACACCAAACCTGGCCCCGATCTCTTCGTTCTGGGCCTTAGGTTGGACAATGACACTCGGACTTCTGAACGACACAAGACCTTGAAGAACCTCGAACGTCGTCCGGAATGTATCGTCAATCTTCCCTCACCGGACATGTGGTGCCAGGTTGAGGCGCTCGCGCCACTCACGGGTGAGCCCCCGGTTCCAGAGGAGAAGCGTGACAAATTCCGTTATGAGAAAGACAAGTTCGCGGCCGGTTCGTTTACACCGATTGAGAGCGAACTTGTGGCGGCTCCCCGCGTGAAGGAATGTCCGGTACATCTGGAAGCAACAACACGGTTGATTCACCCGTTGACGGGAGAAGCGCACTTGCGAAAACTCGGGGAGCCGCATCTGTCGAGGTTGAAATTCTGAGGGTTCATGTGCGCCGAGAGTTCATCCTGAACGAACACTACATCGATCCTGAAAAATGGCAACCGCCGATCTATAACTTCCGACACTATTTTGGACTCGGAGAAGAACTTGGTAGAACATTCCGCGCAGAAGCTTGAACAACAAAGCGTTGGGTTACGGTCGTTGTAGATAGTTGATATAAATCGAATACTTGGCCAACTTGTGTTGTGTCGAGAAAATGAGTCTCCCGAACGGCGCGTCGGTTATGGCTGTGCAGCTTCGGATGATGTTATGGACCTCTTGGCGCGCACTACGTGGTACGCAGGTAAGTAGTGTAGGGTTCTGATCTCACTTCGGTGAACGGGACAAAGCGGTGCACTGCGCCGTCCGCATTCGATCGCCACTAACGCTGAGACACCTGCTGCAGATTCATCAGGATCGTTCGCATGAGTGCGCGAATCGAGCAGTCCAGCAGGAGCTTGTCATAGCAATACGCTGGGAAGCGCATCAGCATAGGAAAATCCCGGGGAATCCAGAAAGCGTTTACTGGTAAGATCCTTGAAGTCGTACCGAATGCAGGAAATTGACAAAATCTACTAGGGAACAACGGCGCACCAGGAGTCTGGACACGATGCACAGCAAATCAGGTATCCACGGCAGTACAAATCTTCGTTTCGGGTTCATGATAGCCGCTTGTCTTGTCTACGGAGCGAGCACATTGGCCGGCCAGGTTGAGAATCATCAGAAACCCGATGCGGCAGTTCGTGCCCTTGTTCCTTCCGGATCTCCCGTGTCATTTCCTACTGTGCTCTACGGTGCGGCTTACTACCACGAGTATGAGCCTTACGAGAGGCTCGATCAGGATGTGCAGCTAATGAAGAGCGCCGGATTGACAGTGGTGCGCATGGGCGAATCAACATGGAGCCTCTGGGAGCCGGAGGATGGTCATTTTCAGTACGAGTGGATGGATCGTGTGGTGGATGCCATGGGTAAGGCAGGAATCAAAGTCATTATGGGTACGCCTACTTACTCCATCCCCACGTGGCTTTGTCAGGCGCATCCGGAGGTGTTAGCGAGGCCGCTGGGCGGGGGGAAGGTGTTCTATGGGATGCGGCAGAACATGGATATCGAGAATCCTACTTTTCGCTTCTATGCGCAGCGCATGATTGCAAACCTGGTAGAGCACTACAAGAATAATCCGTACGTCATCGGCTGGCAGATCGATAATGAGACTGCGTCTTACGGAGCATCAAACCATGATGTCTTTACCGGCTTCGTCAACCACCTTAAAGGGAAATTCGGGACTCCGGAAAACCTGAACAAGGCGTGGTTCCTGAATTATTGGGGTGAGGACGTGAATTCCTGGGAGGACATGCCGACGCGCGACAGCGCGCAGAGCACCGGCTATAAGCTGGAGTGGTCACGCTGGCAACAGATGCGCGTGACGGACTACCTCGCGTGGCAGGCTGAGTTGGTAAGGAAATATCGTGGGCCGAATCAATTCGTCACGACGGATTTTGCTGGAGGGTTCAAGCCGGATGTGAATGAGAAAGCCGTCGCCTCTTCGCTCGATATCGCAGCGATCAACAACTATCATGGCACTCAGGACCATTTTGACGGGGCCAGCCAGGCGTTTGCAGAGGATTACACGCGTTCGCTCAAACGCAGCAATTTCCTGGTGACGGAAACGAATGCCCAGACGACGGATTGGACGTCTGCATTCCAGTTCCCTCCCTATGACGGGCAGATGCGCGAGGATGTCTACACGCATATTGCAAACGGCGCCGACATGGTGGAGTACTGGCATTGGGCGTCGATTCCTGCAAACCAGGAAACCTACTGGAAAGGCGTCCTCTCGCACGATTTTGAGCCAAACCGTGCCTATGCGGAGGTTTCGCAGACCGCCCATGAACTGCAGAAAATTGGACCCCAGCTTGTGGGCATGCAGCTTAAGAATCAGGTAGCGATCCTGTGGAGCCGGGATTCGTTGAACGCCATCAGCTTCATGCCGTTCACGTCGAACGGTCCACAGTGGTCCTTTGCGCCGCCTCTCGCTGATTATGGCTCGCTGGTCCGCCAATTTCACAAAGCGCTTTATTCCCTCAATATTGGTGCGGACTTTGTCTTTCCCGAGACAACGGAGTTCTCGCAATACAAGCTCCTCATCGTTCCTGCTCTATACATTGCGGACGACGCCCTGCTGCAGCGGATCTCTGACTACGTAAAGAACGGCGGACATGTCGTGATGACCTTTAAGAGCGGTTTCGCGAATGAGAACTCCGCAGTCCGTTGGGTGCGCGCGCCTGGCCCTCTTCGCGAAGTTGCCGGTTTCAGCTATCAGGAATTTTCGAACCTGGAACAACCGCTGGCGCTTAAGGGAGATCCTTTCCACGCGGCCGCAGAGAACAAGGTAATGTACTGGGCTGAGTTTCTAATGCCTGAACATGCCAAGGCGCTCGCATATTACGATCATCCGTTCTTCGGGCGCTGGCCGGCGATTACGGAAAACCAGTATGGCTCCGGCAGTCTTCTCTATGAAGGATCGTATCTCAGCGACGCACTGCAGCGCGCGATTCTGAGCGAAGCACTTAAGAGTGCCGGGCTTATGGGGTCTGACCAGCAGCTTCCTTCGGCGATCCATGTTGTGAATGGCGTCAATCGTCTTGGCAAGCAACTTCATTATTACTTCAATTACTCGGCAGCTCCTGCATCCTTTACTTACGCTCACGCGAGCGGCAAAGATCTGCTGACGGATGAGCATGTTGCCACTTCTCAGCAGGTCACGCTGAAAGCGTGGGACCTGTCGATCGTGGAAGAACAATGAACATTGCTATTTTCCATCTCTGATGGAACGAGATCTCACGGCCCTGACTGGGTCGTTAGGTCTGATTTGCGGAATCAATACTCCGGTTAGTAGTTGACCAAATACAGCTGACCTTTGAGCGTTACGGGATCTTTCTCCATGGACTGGAAGGTCAAAGTGAGTGGAGATCCGGGTTGAAAATCTTTCTGGCTGATCTCCCCTGCAGCCCACGAAAGTCCAGCCCATATCTCGCGGTCGTAATCCTCGCGAATGGGTAACTCTTTGCCGTTCTGTTCTGCCTTCAGCAGGAACAGCTTTCCCATATTCTCAACCCTAGGGGATCCGGTTGGCCATGTTCGGCGGAGACTGCCATCTGGCGAGTATTGCTGCATAATGAGGCGGAGATCGCCACCTGCAGGCGCCGGAATTGTGGCCTGAATCACGCCCTTGCCAGTGCTGTGGAACTCCGCGGCTACAGGTCGTATTGCACGCGGAATCACGACGTCCTTCTGGATTCCGAAATCGAATGTGGACGCGGCATACTTTCCAAAGCCCACCATGACCATCTGTCCGGGGCCGAGCTCGATTGTGTCTCCGGTAAGATGCGGTTCGAAGCCGGCATCACGAAAAAGCAGTCGCCCCTGCCCCAGAGGCTTTTGTACCTGGGAGAGGAGCGGCATCTGGACTTTCGCCACATTCTGCGCTGGATTTACCAAGACATAGACGCTGCCTTCCGCATCGAGTGCGCCAAATCCGTAAGTCTGCACTTCGCCGGGAATGCCTCCGAAGGCCTTAATCCTTCCCTCGGACTGGAGACGCAGAAAGAGCGACTGGACACGGGCGAACCAGATTGCATCCTGCTCGCTGAGCAGTTCCAGGTTTCCATACGTGGTATCGATCCAGCCCCCGCGAGCCAGCATGAGGATGAGCGATCCTTTCCATTCCTCCATTGCGCGACGATAGATGGTGCTCGTCTTGCCCGGCATGAAGCTAGTGGAGTCGATGCGTTCCAGCGGCACGCCTGCCTGTTCATAGCGGCGCGCCTGATGATCGCTGTATATTTCCAGCGTTCTCCAGAAATTCATCTCGGGGACATCCCCGGGGCGCGGGTCGCCGCTATATAAGGAATCGAAGACCTTTAGCCAACGCAGATCGACAGGGTTCTTAAAGGGGAATGGATAGTAGGTGGAGTCCATGTCGCCGCCGAATCCATTAAAGGCTTCGAGGACGACGTCCGGATTTTTGTGACGGAAGTTGGCAAAGGCATCTTGCAAGGCCGTTGAGTTTCGCTGAATGATTTCTTCTTTCGTCATCGTAGCTTCCGACTTCGGAGTCGCCGCGGTCAGGTCGGCAAAGTCGAAGAGGAACATGCGCATTCCGTGGTCGTACCAATACTGCAGAGTATCCATGAAATCGGGCAGAAAGCCGCCCTCGAACATCGACATCGCAGTTCCCTTTTTATTGAGCGAATCGCGCCACTGGGGCGCGGCGTTGATTTTGACGAGCGTGTTCGTACTGAACCAAAGACCGGGCTTGATGCCGTGCTGCTGGCACGTCTTAATCCAGAGGTCAGGACCGTTAGGCCAGTTCGGCTTCTTCCACGTGCGATAGGCTCCATCTGGATCGAACCAGAAAGCATCCATCACGTAATAGTCGAAGCGAGCGCCTGATTTCCTAAGGCGCAAGACCTGGTCCAGTTCGCTCATAGTCAGAGCCTGGGTCAGAGGAACATTGTCGGAAAGCTCGTCGTAGACCGACCAGTTGTCGTAGACGGAGATGGGATCGGGAATCGTGGGCGAGCCGAGCGCGGCACGAGAATAGCCTTGCTGTGCCGAGGCCAATAAGCTTCCGGCGATCACCATCAGGCTGCCGGCGACCGTCAGGATGCGCTTTCGACTACTCATGTGCATTCACTCCCATTTGCGCGTAAACCGGCTCTCCCATGGCGCGGCGCAATGCCAGGCCTAGTGAGACGGGTCCCACAAAGCCGTCCCATTGGCCCGTGATATTGCCGCCCGGAGTCGAAAGAGTCGTGTGCTCGTGACTTGTCCCGGAGGACTGGAGCACCGTGATGCCGTCGAGATCCAGATCAATCACCGCGTTTCGGAAGGCCTCGCTCTGGAAGATCTGCGCGTCGGGCGAGATGAGCCGTACGGTAACCTTCAATCCCTGCGGGCGATACTGTTGACCGAGGCTTTTCAATATAACCAGCTGCCGAAGGGCTGCGTCATTGATCATTCCGCGAACATCGATGGAGACCGGCAATACGCTCTCGAGCCTCCATACGTCATGCATTTTCGTCGTAAGCGGGAGTTGTGTGACTCCCGCTGGCAATTCGCCGCCTTCGCGCCATTCCTGCAGCGGCTGCTGCACGAAGCGGCTGCCAATCTCCTGCTTCGGTCCGTTCTCCAATTCCTCCAAGTTGCCGAATTCCTTTGTTCCGTAACGCCACTTCGCGCTTCCGCCACCGTAATAGCTGTAACGATTTTGTTCCAGTGACAGTGACGTATTGCTGTCCACAATCCAGGGCGAGGTCGAGTAGATCGTGTTGTTGCGAAAGGCTGCGGTTCCTGCCTTGATGGTTGCCTGATTCACAAGAGCAGGGGAATTCTCAAAGGGACTCCAGTAGACGGTGTTGTTTTCCACAGTGAGCCCATCGATTGAACCGTCATTCCAGGAGAGCAGGAAAATGGCGCCCTGATACTTAGCCATGCGTGAGCTGCGGCCGTTGTTGATGCACAGGTTGCCACGTACCAAGCTTTGCCTGGTCACGAATCCGGCGCCAAAGACGGCGACGCAATAGCCCTGAGTGTCATGGGCGTAGTTATCTATTACTGAATTCTTTGTGTTCCCGTAGTCGATATCGTAAGCGCCGCCATCCACTCCCGGGCTGTCGGTCAGATACGCCTCGTTGCCTTCGACGGTTCAGTCATCACACATCCAGGTCCAGATTGCATTGGGCGTGCCTGTGGTCTCGGTAACCTGCATGCCAGTGTTCCATGCCACGCTCGAATCGATCCTGCCGTGAATCACGCGAAAGAGTACGATGCCATCGCCCTGCACATCGTGAATCGCAGAATTGCGAATCTCTACATTCGTATTCCAGTCGTTCTCTGGCGGATAGCCCAGGTTTCCACCGCCCACAACGATTCCGACCCACTGATTGGTATTCCACGCCGTGACACCATCGACAATCACATCGTCAAAGTGCTGATTCACACTGCCTGGAGTGATGGCAACGAGGCCGCTCTCTTTATGCTTCAGTTCACCGCCGATTACATCATGGACCGCGAGATTGAATAGATGGATGTGATGCAGGATACCCTTGTCTCCGCTGATAAAGACACCGTTGGTGGTGCCGCCGCTTAGATCGAGAGAATCGATATCCCAGTATTCCTGATTGAAGAGCTTCAACGATTCCTGCGCAGAAGTGTCCGCTATTATTCTCGGACGCGGTCCCTCGCCGTAGGCGGTCAATCGAATGGGCGCGCTCTCACTTCCCGATCCCTGAGGAGCAATGGTTCCGTGACACACTGTACCGCGTTTGAGAGAAACGGTATCGCCAGGCGCAAAGTTAAATGAGTTCAATTGTTCCAGATGGTTCCAGGGTGATTTTTGGGAAACGCCGGTACCCGAAGAAGCTGAGTTGCCGCAGTCCAGATAAAGCTGACGGCCTCCATGCGCGTTGTGGACTCCGTGTACTTGGGCGAGGCCGGTGAGACCAAACGCAACTGCTGACAACAGCGCTGCAGCGAAACCAAGAAGAGCGAGGAGAGGAACCCGATGCATTTTCGTGCTGGTCATACAAATCCTTTTGAGGGAGACGCGATCGGCCTAAGGGTTCGTCGCGATCGTCTGGTTCAAAGGGGCGAGAGTGTAGTGATGCTTTGAGATGCGCAGCGCTTCCTGCACCTTTTGCTCAAACACCGCTTCTCCTTCGCGCAGAATTCTGCTTGCATCTGCTTTGTCCTTCAAGTTGGTCTCTGCAAAGATGACGAAATCGGCTTGCTCCAATTCCGAGCGCCGCTCGAGAGCTCCGTCATACTCCCTGGCCTGATCCCACATGGGTGTCTTCAACAGCGCCAGATTGATCCCCCTTGATAACTGTGCTTCAGAAAATGTCCCCACATCCGTCTTATCAATCGTCAGCTGATAGGCGCCAGGTTGCAGGTCTTCCACTTTGAGCATTTCCTGATCACAGGAGGCCAGATCGCTGTTTTTCAGGACGAAGTTCATCAGAGCGTTCTCAAAGTTAAAGGGTAACGGCAATGCTTCATCGAGTTGATCCCAACCGAGTGCGCCCCCACTGGCCTGCATTCCGCTAACCGTCGTCCGCAGGCTATGCATAACGGCCTGCGATGCCGCCGATAAGGTAACCTCGCTCACCACGGGATCGATGTGCCAGGCCTTCATCACCGACTCTGCCATTACCCAGTGCAGCGGCTCGGAAGGATGAATTCGGTCAGGCACCAGCAGCGATGCGAAGGAAGGGTCCGCGGCTTTGGCGTGTTCCAGTAACTCTTTTACTGGCGAATAGGCCTCCACTACCGGCAACCTCTCTCGCTGTCCAAGCGCTGGAGTCGCCTTCGCATTCTGTTCAGTCGTCGTCATGAATCCCGCGAATTCTGTTCCGTGGGTAATTTCGTCATACGGGGTATTCTCGATCAGGGTGATCCGCGCGCGGGGTGCTGTCGCGCGAAGCATCGTGATCAGTTTCTCGTATCCTTCCTGGTAGTCTGCAAAGATCTTGGGGTCCGGCGGAACGTAGTCTCCGTCATTCATTCCCAGCATCACCGTGAGCACAGTCGGATCCCACGGCTTCACATCGCGCGCCACGCGAGCAGCAGCATCACCCACATAACCTCCGGTGACCTTATCTCCCGGAACTCCCGCGTTGTGATACGTCACCTGAAGAGTGGGATATCGTGTCGCAACGAAATCCTGGATATCTCTGGTGTAGAACCGCTGCGCCGTGATGCTGTCGCCATAAAAGGTCAGGCGGTCGCCGTTATGAAGATAGAAATCCTGTGCGTGAAGAGTGTCTCCGCTGGATAAGCCGGCAACCAAGAAAGTAATAGCCAAAACACTAGTGGACGTCAAGATCTTCTGAGCTATTGCCTGCCTCGAAACACTTGCGTATTGCAAAATTATCAAAGGACGTAAAAGTAAGAAATGAGCGAGCCGAATGGATTTCATAGTAGGGATAGAGTTCTAAAAAGCAACCGCCGTGCTGCAACGGCACATTCAAACAGCACGGCGGCAAGATTCGCCTTAAAAAAGGAATTTCACATCGATCTGCATCACTCGATTGGCATTCGGTATTGACCGTTCCCGGATGATTTCGCCGTATGTGCCGCTGTTCACTGTCCCATCCGGATTGTCAAAATGAGGAGTGTTAAATATGTTGAAAGCTTCGATGCGGAACTGCACCATTGATTGCTCGTGAATAGGTATCTCCTTGAAGAGCGATGTATCCAGGTTGACGAATCCGGGACCTACGACAAGATTCCGCCCTGCATCCCCCGGAGCCAGGTCGTTGCCAGTGCCCGCGGCGAATGGTTCGTTGGTAAATGCTGCGGTGTTGAAGAATCGATCGGGCGTGCGCTGGCCGCGGGACAGATTGGGGTCGCCTACCAAATCCGGCCGCAATCCCGGCAGCACGCCAGTGGGATCGGTACCGCGGATGACATTAACCGGCGTCCCGGTCTGCATGTTATAGATGGCGTTCCATTGCCATCCGCCCAGAATGGAATTGGTCAGACGGTTCCAGTCGGAGAAGAAGTGCTGGCCACTGCCGAACGGCAGATACCATGAACCGCTGAAGACGAAGTTATGACGTAGATCACTGTCCGCGGACGCATACTCGGCTTGCAGGTTATAAGGGTCCTGTGGGTTGTCATTGTTTATATGACCCAGATTGAAAGGCGCCGGGCCATTGTCCAGGTTATGGCTGTAAGTATAGCTCCCAAGGAAGGTCAGATTGTGGGAAGCCCGCTTGGTCACTTTTAACTGCATGGAGTTGTAGTTCCCCATGCCCGAATCCGTCAGGTATTGGATTTTTCCCAGATCTGTTGTCAGACGATTATCGTAGCCATTCGTGCTGTCAAATGCATTAGCGTTGATATCTCCAATCTGGTACGACAGGGCGTGCGACAGCGACGCAACGTAGGCTAAGTCCACGGAGATCGAAGAGCCAAGCTGTCTCTGCAGCGTCAGGTTGAATGCTTCAGCGTATCCAGTCCTGATGTGCGGATTGAGAGCGTATGTAGTCAGAAGATTTCCGTTGGGAACGTCGGCCGGAACGATAAATCCGGCAGGAGGAATATTGATTGCGGTGCTGCGGGGCACGCCGGTATCAAGTTGATATGAGTAATATCCATTGTAGGGCGTATTGAAGTAACTCGATTGCGTTGCGAAGGGAGTATTCTTCGTCAGGAAATCTTCACGGCCGTCATTTTCCGGCGTATAGAAGATGCCAAAACCACCGCGCACCACGGTCTTTTCATTCAACTGGTAGGCAAATCCAACGCGAGGAGCAAATTCATTCTTCCGAGTATTGACCAGAAATTGGGAATTGCCGCCGCGGTCGGCCAGAAGAATGGTGTTGCTGGCCACATTGTAATTCGACATGTCGTTGTTGGCTTCGGTATATGGACGCTGATATTCATAACGGATTCCATAATTCACCGTAAGTTTGGGGGAAGCCTTCCACGAATCCTGGGCGTAGAGATCGAGATCCCATGACTGAGTATGAGGATTGGTTAACTGTAGCCCAATATCCACAACCTGCGGCAACCCAAGCAGTAAATCTGCAATATCAGATCCGCCATAGGCATTCCACCCGTTAGGAACATACTGAGCATAGCCGTTAGCCGCGTTGAAGGTGGGATCGGACGTCTCTGCTGTACCGAAGCTGGAATAGTACTGAAAGCCGGTCGGAAACAGAGAGAAGTTCGGATGAGAATTCAACTTCCGGAAATCCCCGCCAAACTTGAAGGTGTGTCCTCCAATTCCGCTTAGCGTGTAATAGTCAGTGAACTGAAAATTGCTGTCGAGAACATGATAAGGCTTGTAGGTCGATCCTCCCGCAAGATAGCCATCTGCAAGGTCTATATATGGATAGCCGACCGTGGAAGCATAACCTGGCACAGTAATGTTCCCAACGCCGTATTTAGCCGAATAGTCTGTTCCATTCAGCAGGCTGTACTGATCCAGATAATACCTCGTGTACCCAAAGCGGAACTCATTCAGCTTAGATGGGCCGAAGATGTGGTCTTCTGTGATTGAGATTGACTGCGCACCGTCATCTTGTTGGTTGGCCTGGTCAGCGTCGCCGGCTCCCGGCACCACGGTCGCACCATGGTATGGATCTGTGACAAGCGAGTTGTTTCCGTCCCAGTGATAAATGGCATAGAGCCGATCCGATTGCCTGAGCACCTGGTCATAGCGGGCATCGACCTGGTTGGCGTTGGAAGTGACAGGCGAGTCCACAGAGTAGTTTGAAAACCATCCGTTTCGCAGTCCCGTCAGGTTAGGCTTGGGATAAAAATTGATCAGGGTGTTATATCCCGCCTTGCTGACGCGATCTGCTGGAATAATATTTCCTGGAAACTGTTGCGGTAGACAACCAGGATAGCCTCCGTAGCATGCATATGAGATCGCAGGATCGAAAATCGGATCAATCGATCCTGCAGGTGGACATGGTTTTCCATTGCAGAAGCTGCTGGGCAATCCCGAATTAGGATCGACAAGCCCCGAGAGATCGACGGAACCATCTGGCTGCATCTTGATCAGGTCAAAGGGAATGGTTGAATCGAGATAGGTGTATGCATTCGTCTGCCGCGTGCCTTCATAGGAGCCGAAAAAGAATGAGCGATCTTTGATCACGGGTCCGCCCAGAGTGCCGCCGAAGTTGTTTTGCTTCAGAACCGGAGCAGGATTCTTCGATCCGCCGAAGGCGTAGGGGCGAGCTGTGAGGAAATTCGGCCGATAGAACTCATAGGCATCGCCATGGAACTTATTGGTACCGGCTTTGGTCTGGATTTGCACCACGCCGCCGGCGGCATTGCCATATTCTGCGTCATAGCTCGACGTGATCACCTTAAACTCCTGCACGGAATCCACGCTTGGCTTTACGGTAACGTCCTGCGTGCGGTTGGTGGTCGACTCCACGCCGTCGAGCAGAATCGAGTTAGCGAATTCTCTCTGCCCACTCACGGACAAAGCATAGCTGTTGATGCTCCCCCCTACCTGAGCTACGCCCGGCACCAGCGCGGTCAGATCATAGAAATTGCGGGATAGCAGCGGAAGGTCAGTGATGGTGTTCCCGCCAATCACGGTACCCACCTCGGCAGTCTGCGTTTGCAGCAGGGACGGCTGTTCGTTCACCTGTACCGTGGTTGTGACGGTGCCCGGTGAAAGCCGGAAATTCAGCAACAGCTTTTGATCGATAGCGACCGTCGTATGGGCCGCGGCAGAATCCGCGAATCCAGGGTGCGAAACCGTGACAGTATAAACGCCGGGAGTGACATTGAGCACCGAGTATTCGCCGGCGCTGTCGCACCGTCCCGTGAAGGACACGCCCTTATCCTCATCCTTGACAGTGATGATGGTGCCCGGAACGAGCGCGCCCGTCAGGTCCGTAACCCGGCCCTGAATCGTTCCCGAAGTTGCTTGTGCACAGGCAGGTTGTGCATCCACAAGCGCGATGAGGGCTGCGCAGAGAAACGCACAAAGCCCCAGGTATTTCATACTGATTTGCATCATTTGCGGCTCTCCTAAGACTTGCTCAATGGCGGCCGGTGGATGCCGTTACTATCGAGTGGCATCTACGACAAGCCTGTCCGAGTAATCGTTTACTCGAGCCAATACACGCTAAGCTTCCGCGATAATGCCTGTCAAGTAGTCATGCGAACTCGAAGGTTTTGATTGGTGCGCATCCCATAGTTGACGCAAGCGATTGAAGGCCTAGGCAAGGGAAAAGGCGAGGTCATCGCGGTTTCCACGGCCTTTGGTCGGCGTCGCAATTCCATTGGCGGTCCCCTTTCGGTCCGCCATGAGAAAAGAGTAAACGCTTTCACGCTACAAAGACGGATCCAAACAATTGATATTAAAACGCTTGGAGGCGCAGGTTTGATGCGAAGGGGTTCAACGCGGCGAATCGATGTGGGGATCCATCAATTCCTGCAGTTAACTTGGCTGATTCCTTCGCCCTCGTTTGTGTTGCTGGAACATGCCATTCACCTTCCATTCACGGTGGTTCCCTTACTGTCTTGGTGACTCAGATTTGGGAATCTCAACAGACCTCAAGGAAGCGAGATCGATGCGAACTTCCGAGTGGATACAGGCAGGTTTCGCCACTATCCTTGATGTCGCGGCATGGATTTTCCCGCTCACAGTCCGCCGTCGATTGACTATAACTTTGCTCGCTGCATGCGCAATCGCTGCGGTCGCCCTGGCTCGCCTCTCGGAATACATCCTCTCGCCGGTGCAAGCTTCGATTCTGCGCGACTGGCTGCCCGTGCCTTTGACGCTCATTCCCTATTGGCAGACAGGCCAATTCTTCGTCGGTCCGAACGAAAAGATCCAGGCCTGGCTCGTGGAAACAGATCGATGGCTGTTGAGCCTTGTGTCGCGAACCAAATGGACATTTGGCCGATTCGCTCGCCTCACAATGGAGTGGGCTTATTTGCTTTTGCTATCCGCTGGCGACACTGGGGCTGGCGACGCTCTGCTGGGCCGGATTGCGCCGGCATGCAGACACATTCTGGTTCCTGGTCCTTGTGCCAACCTACCTTTGCTACGCCATTACACCCTTTGTACCCGCGCTGCCGCCGCGTAACCTCGGGCAAGAACGCACAGCGTCTTCGTCAACAAACGGTCAGGTTCTCAAGAAGAGCCGTGTCTTCAATCTGTGGATTCTGGAGCATGGAAGCATACATGCCATTTCCTTTCCCAGCGCACATGTCGCTTCGTCGCTGGCTGTATCACTGGTGCTTATGCACTATCTCCCGCTCGCGGGAGCAATTTTCCTGGCCATCACCTTCTGGATCGCTGTGGCAGCCGTCGTGGGAGGGTACCACTATGCAATCGACGTGGTACTGGGAGCATTAATGACATTGGTTGTTTATGCGGCGTGGCGCGCTCACTTGATCCCCAGCACTCTCATCACCGCGCCAGCCATGGTTTTGCTTAGCCGGCTCTGAGGTCTACCGCTCTCTGATGGAAGAAACAGAGAGGAGAGGATCTTTACACCCAGGGGGACTTGGGTGGATACGCCCGGCGTCGCTGGTGGAAAGAGCTTCGTCAGCGCCTTGCGCGGATCTTCCCGAACCATGTCGATCATCGCAACCCGGTGCACACATGAGACCGTGCAATAGGGAGCACACGGTTTCTTCGTCCAATACTCGCGCTCCAGATCCTCAGATGTGTATTTCTCCAGCGGAATTGCCGGGTATCCTCGCTGTTGCGAACAGTAGTGGACGAGCCCGTCTTCGCAGATATACAGATAGCGGCTTCCCGCGCGGCATTGCCAATCATTCGGCTGGCCTGACACCAGGTTCTTTTGGAAGAGGTTGTCATACGCGAATGCCCAAAAGCCCGGCTCTCGTTCTTTTTGTATTTGCTCGTAGACGGTTCTGTCCGCATCCGGCAGCGGCCGCAACTGCCCGCCGGGATCATGGATGGCGCCGACTGTTGTTTCAAAGCCCAGTTCCAGAGCGCGGCGAGTGATGATTAACGCATCTTCGGGACGCTTCACGCCGGCTCCAACCACGGAATTGATGCTGATATCAAACTCGGCAAACTCTGCGAGCCATTCAAGCTTCTTATCCAGGACCCTCAGACTCTTTTTCGAAACGTCGTCTGGCTGCACGTTATCGATACTGATCTGCAAGTGTTCCAAGCCGGCGCGGTTCAACTGTCGAATACGTTCCTGGCTCAAAAGATATCCGTTGGTGATGAGCGTGGCGATGTGGCCATGACTACGGATGCGCCGAATCAACTCGTCGAGATCAGGATGCAGCAGCGGTTCACCACCGCTGAAAGTAATGATTTCCGTTCCGAGAGCTGCGAGAAGATCGATGCGGCGCACCATCTCGGCT
>Ga0207111_10114_pt1 | contig 23086 bp, 17 predicted proteins | sample Alteio_BWMinHeat_71_FD_153577 | JGI IMG/M metagenome (GOLD analysis project Ga0207111, IMG submission 153577) | Enriched cells from forest soil in Barre Woods Harvard Forest LTER site, Petersham, Massachusetts, United States -... | ecosystem: Environmental > Terrestrial > Soil > Temperate forest >... | reverse complement strand
ATGGTGATCGTCGGGAAGGTCGGAATGCTCGGGAAGGTTGGGATTGTTGGTGGAACCGTAACCTGCGTCGGAAGGGTCTGAATTGTTACCGTGATGGTCTGCGGAGCGCCTTGTGCCTGTGGCCCTGTTACAGGGCACAGCGGGAAGACGGTCGCACAATGCGGGGAGTTGGTTGGGAAGATAGTAGGAACGCCGGTTGGAAGCGTGATGGTCTGCGCCTGCGGTGCCGCTGCTGCAGCCTGCGTGGGCGGGGTGGGAACAGTGCACGGCGGAAAGAAAGTCGGGACAGTCGGCGGATTGCACGGCGGGAAGAGTGTCGGAAAGGTCAACGCCGGCGCTGCTGCTGCAGCCAGTGTTGGGACGGTTGCGGCTGTGATCCCCTTCGCCTGTTCCTGCGCGCCGGTAGGAATCGTGACCGTTGGGAAGGTGTGAAGAGTGGGCACCGTCGGAAGCGTGGGCACTGTCGGAACGGTCAGGGTGTGAGCCTGAGCTGCGGGCTGAGCTGCAGGCAGGGTGATCGTCGGGAAGGTAGGAATCGTCGGGAAGGTAGGAATGGTCGGAAACGTGGGCACGGTCGGAATGGTCAGGGTCTGAGCCTGAGCTGCGGGCTGAGCTGACGGGATGGTGATCGTCGGGAAAGTTGGATGCGTAGGCAAGGTTGGATGCGTAGGCAAGGTTGGGAAGGTAACGGTCTGAGCCGCACCCTGGGCCTGCGGTGCCGCTGCTCCGCCGAACGTGACGATGCTTGGAATCGTCGGGCAGAATGGGAAGACGGTCGGAAAGGTCGGCGCTTGCGCATGTGCCGCGCCTAATGTCTGTGTAACCGTAATGGGAACGGTTGGGCCGGTCGGGCATGCCCAAGAGAGGCTCGGACAGGGGCCCAGGCATGAGACCAGGGTTGGGGGAAGCGTGTTTTGCATTGTGCATCTCCTTTTCGGAATACGACGGGTAGCCTTGCGTGAAGAGTCGGACTGCATTCTCGCAAAGATGGCACTATCGCCATCTCACGAAGCTCAGCGAGGATAGCGGCCTGTCGTGTCAGGCAAGTTATCCATCGCGGTCAGCTCAGGGGTTGCCGCGGGGTTGCTTCCTCAATCTCGTAATCATTTCCGAAGGTGGCGCGAACCTTTTCGGCAGCATCTGGCGTGGCCAGAAATTGAGCTCGGCCTGGGGATACGCCGAGTAAAGATACACCGTTAATCTGAGACAGTCGCTGGCGCCAGTGTAGCGGGGCATTCCCCTCGGCTCCATGTCTTACTGCAATCAGATAATGTTTCTGCTCATTCATCGCTACATATTAGTTAGTGAGTTATCGCGTTAAGTTAGTAAGAAGGCCATGCCTGACATAGGCCTCAATCGGAACCCCAATCGGCGCGCTGCGCTTCAATCTCCCACGGATCACCTTCGATGTGAAGGATTCGCCGGGCTTCGTCGGAGGGAGGTTTGTTGTCGAACTTAATAGTTGAGTCGGCCCGGAGAGTTGACTCAAGCTTATCGAATCTCTCTATTGATTCTTTGCGACTGGGTGTTACCGATAAGCGATGCGAGACGATGAAGCGCGCCATGTGAGCCCCAAGCGATTCAGTGTAAGCGAGACGACTTTACATGAAAGATTCAGATGTGGGCAACAAAAATGACGTTACAAAGATATATCCTAAGTAACATGCGCGGAGAAACAGCCTTAATAACTAAATAACAATAAGTTATATATTTTTGTAACTTTGTAATGTCGCAAATTTGTTGCGTTAAATTTATACAGGCTTGTTATCATTCTGTTAATAACAGTTGTCGCCAGCGTGCGCACAGTGTGCAATTGCACGTTCTTCTTGCTGGACGCAGCATCTGTGTAATTTGTTTTCCGGCACAGATGGAATGGCTCTCTATTTGTTGAATTATTCATATTTTCTTTGCTAATCTTGGGCGTGGTTTATATCTGTGCTCGGTTTACTTAGTGAGATAGATGAGTAAATACTTCGTGTGTTAAGAAGGCACCCGCGTATCTGTGGCATCAAGTTTTTGGCGCGAAAAACAGCAGGCTGCCGGAATGCAGCTCTGCTGGCACCATTATGAAAACACCTAGAGTGCGCCGCCCGGATTATCGTCGGCAGTATCTTCTTGAGAAGATTAGTTAGTGGTCTAAGCTCACTCGTGCGGCAGACTTACCGCATAGAGATACCAGGCCGCATGCGGCAGCCACTCTTCGGTCCAGCGCCAGTCGTCATCAGATCCGGTGACAGCGTAGCCTTCGTTGTAGGCAATTCCGTCTTCGTCGCCAGTTGCAGCAGTGATGCCGTTCACGATCGCACCCGGAGCGCTGGTGTATTTGTAGGAGCGAAAGAACATGTACGGCGCGTTACCGTGTCCGCTGCCCATCAGCATGCTCGCGTCAAAGGGATTCCGCCCAAGAATCCAGTGCAGCTGATTCCATGCGTAGTTTTGTAACTGTCGCTGAAAATCAGGATCATCCTTGAAGAGAGGCGCCGCCAGCCGCGCCGCTGCCGCCAGCGAAGCCAGACGCGCATTCTCGCCCTGCCACCAGGGAGCGGCCTCGGTGTCGTGAGGGAAGAAGAAGGCCGTGCGCACCGAACCGTCGCCCATGCGCACTAGTTGCCGCGCGTAGCCGAAGGGGTTATTTACGTCAGCGGTCGTCTGCAGCTCGAAGCGCAGCGAGCGCGCTACCGTATCCCGCAGCAGCTTCTGCTGCGCGGGTGTGGCAATCGTCGCATACTCAAGAAGGCTGACGATGGGAAGTCCCGCGTCAGAGGGATGGAAGAAGGGACGGGTTCCGTCATCGGCACGCCAGTAGTCGTGGTACTTCTCCGTCGTGGTCAGGCGAGCGATGAGGTGACTGGCGCGCAGATCGGCTGCAGCGCGATAACTTGCCGTATGTGTCGCCCAATAGAGCTCGGTAGCGGCCATCAACGCACAGTAATCGTCAAGAATATTCTCTTTGCCATCGTTCAGCAGCTCGCTGTTATGCGCTTCGAGAAATGCGAAAGCCTCCTCGGCTGCCTTTAAGTAGTCGGCGTGCGTGAAATCGCCCGTCTCCGGCATGGTGCTGGCCAGCGCGAGCGCGGCGATAGCCATGCCGCCTCCAGCGCGGAAGCTGGCTTCGTAGGCATGCGGACCTTCGGCTGCGCCGAGATGTTCCGTGGAGTCGGAGGCGGTTTTCTTGATCTGCGTTCGCCAATTCGGATTTCCGATGACGCGATCCTTCGCGAGCTTTTCTCTACCGGGCGCGGTGATGCTTTCAAAAAATGAGCCGCCGGGTCGCTTGATGCGCACGAGAAAATCAGCGCCGAAGAGACCTTCATCGAGCAGGCGCCGTTTGTACTCGCTGAAGTTGTCGTCCCGTCGCGCCTCCAGCGTGCGAAAGCTTTTGAGCAGCACCCAGGCGACAAGCGGGACCTGCTGCGGATTGAAGTATGAAGTGGGGTTCTGATGCGAGAGATGGATGCCGTAGTCGCCGGTCGCGTCGTACCAGCCGCCGTGGACATCCACGAAGCCTGTGCCATCCGGTAGAGCCAGGTGGCGATCGGCGCGGTCGATGTCGCCGCTCGACCGCTGTCCCTTGAAGTAGAAGAGCACATTCGAAAGTGTGGCGCGTTCGAGCAGATCGTCGTCGATTGAGAATTCGCAGGAGCTCGCCACGCCGCTTTGGGTCTGCGCGGTGAGCGTGTAATGACCGGGCTTTTGCCAGTTCGAGAAATCGGCGATCCAGAAGGTGCGGCCGGCCCAGCGATTCACCTTTCCCGCCGGCTTGAAGGATCCGCCCAGCACTGTCTTTCCCGTCGCCGCGTCGACCAGCTTGAATTCCTGCGGAGGATCTACGGGCCCGTTTTTCTCGTCGGCGACTGCCAAGGCTTGCTTGGGTGCCTTCGTCTCATATCCCACGTGGTCAACCACCAGATGCAGCTCCGCGAAAGAAGCCACGGGCAGGAGTGCCAGCGAGCAGAAAACCAGAAAGCGCGTAAATAGGCGTTTGATTGGGGGCCTCCGGGAGAATTATTTGCGAATATGAATCATCGCATATAGGCTGTTTTCGGTTGCTGGAGTTGCGCTGTCAGTGCATGATGGAGGGATTTTGCGGTTATCAGTTTTGTGGAAGCAATTCGAAGGACGTGTTACTTCTCTTTGCCGTACACGGTTTCCCCAAACCGGAAATCGAATGGGCTGTCGAATCGGATCGCTCTCGATGCTGGTGGCCATCATGCCGTTTCTTGCCTCGGGGTCTGCGTTTTGCTCCTCCGCGAATCAGCCGGTTGTGACTGCGTATGTATTCACCCAGGGCGCCGCTCTTGCGCCCGGGCAGGTGGACGGTCGCAAGCTGACACGTGTGAACTACGCATTTGCGAACATCGAGCAAGGCCGCATCGTGGAAGGTACTCCGGCCGATGCCGGCAATCTGGCGGTTCTCACCAGGCTCAAAAGCGATAACCCCCAGCTTGCCGTTCTCGTATCTGTAGGAGGGTGGCTGTGGTCGGGAGTCTTCTCCGACATGGCTCTGACGCGAGCGAGCCGCGCAAAATTCATCGACAGCGTGGATGCATTTGTAACGCGATATAAGCTCGATGGACTCGACATTGACTGGGAGTATCCGGCCATGGCCGGCTTCACTCAAAACTTTCGCCCCGAGGACAAGCAGAATTACACCCTGCTGATGAAAGAACTCCGCGAGCGTTTCGACAAGATGCAGAAACAGACCCATCGTCACCTCTTGATCACGGTTGCCACCGGCGGCGAGAGTGACTTCCTCGATCACACGGAGATGGCCGAGGTGCAGAAGTACGTCGACAATGTGAACATCATGGCCTACGACTACTACGAGCCGGGAAGCCAGAAGATCACTGGCAATCACGCGCCGCTCTTCGCCGATCCCGCCGATCCAAAGGGGATCTCCGCCGACCGCGCTGTCAGAGAGTACGAACAGGCCGGCGTGCCTGCGGCCAAGCTTGTGCTTGGCGTGCCGTTCTATGGACACGTTTGGAGTCAGGTGCCGCCCACCAATAACGGCCTCTTCCAGCCGGGCCAGCGGGTTCCCAACGCCTTCTCGAATTACGCTGCGATCGTCAACAACATGCTCGGTCATGGCTACACCCGATACTGGGATGCGGCAGCTTCGGCTCCCTACCTTTACAACGCGGAAAAGCAGATGTTTGTGTCGTATGAGGATCCGGAGTCGCTTTCGCTCAAGTGCAAATATGTGCTCGCCCATCATCTTGCGGGCATGATGTTCTGGGATTACGCCAGCGATCCTTCGAACACGCTGCTGAACGCGATCGATGCCGGTCTCGATTCACCCGCAACCGCGCCCGGCGCCGAACAGAGAAGCGCACGATGAGCACGGCATCGACAGTTGCAATACCTCCGGCGGCGGCCAGAAATGTTGCGCCGCGAGTAGCTGCGATTGATATATTTCGCGGCTTGACGATGCTGGTGATGATCTTCGTCAACGATGTGGCCGAAGTAAAAGGCCTGCCGTGGTGGACCTATCATGCGCACGCCCAACAGGACGTGATGACCTATGTAGACATGGTCTTTCCCTTCTTCCTGTTCATCGTTGGCATGTCGATGCCGCTGGCGTTTGAACGCCGGCTTACAAAAAATCCTTCGCAAGCGGCGCTTTGGCTTCATGTCGCCGTCCGCTCTTGCGGATTGATCATCCTGGGCCTCATCATCGCCAACGCCGACAAAGTCGATCCGGCGCGCACTGGATTGCCGGGAGCCGCGTGGGGGCTCCTGGGATTAATTGGCGCGATTCTCGTGTGGCTTGTGCCCAGCCGCAACCCTCGCTCCAAACAGCTCTATCTCGCCCTGCGGATCGTGGGCGTGCTTCTCCTGGCCGTTGTCTACGCGATCTTCCGCCGCACCACGGAGAGCGGCGCAGCCGCGTGGATTGACGGCTCCTATCCAGAGATCCTCGGCCTTATCGGGTACACCTATTTTGCAGTTGCGCTGCTCTACATACCAACGCGGCGCTGGTTATGGGCGCCTTTCGCGTGGTTCACAGCGCTCACCGCATTTTGTGCGCTGGTGATGGCACATCTTATTCCGCTCTCGGAGAAACTTCCCCTCTATTTCTGGCCATTCAGCAATGGCTCGTGGGCTTCCATCACCATGGCCGGCGTTGTGACCTCGATAATTTTCCTGGGAGCGCATCGCTGGCAGCGGCTTCGCGACAAAATGCTTATCGCGATGGGTTTTGCCGCAGCGCTGTTAGTTGCCGCGTGGCTGCTGGCGCCCCTTGGCATCTCGAAGATTCGTGCGACGCCGACCTGGTGTCTGGCGAGTGCCGGGGCGGCAGTACTGGCCTTCGCTCTGCTCTATTGGATCTGCGACGTGAAGGCCAAAACGCAGTGGGCCTTCTTCGCCAAGCCTGCGGGCGAAAACACGCTGCTGACCTACCTGTTACCGGATATCTACGGCTATCTCACCGCATTAGTCGGATTTAGATACTTCGAAACTCATTTCAACGCAGGCCTTCCCGGCGTGGTGCGGGCCGCAGTTTTCACATGCGTGATGCTGGGGATTTCCGCGGTGCTCACGCAGCGCCGCATCCGCTTGCATCTCTAAAGCGGTGACGATTCTGAAACTTCAGTTTGCCAACCACCAACGGCAAACACCTCGAATTGTTTACAACTCTTCATGCATACGATTACATTGGAATACGTTTTCTTGAATTAATTCCATAAACAGTCCAGGAGCTCACTTGATATCGCTGCGCTCGTCTTTCTCCCGGCTTTCTTTCGCCCAGTTTTCTTCGGTCGCGCTCGTCTTTGCCGGCTTGATTGCGGGCCCGGCATTGCGGGCTCAGCAGGCGGCAGGAGAATCCTCCCAGACGGTGCCGGCCGAGATCGCAAAGGCTCCGTTTATGAACCCCAATCTGCCCATGGAACAGCGTGTGGATGATTTGCTCGGCCGAATGACGCTCGAAGAAAAGGCTTCGCAGCTCGTGAACCAATCCCGCGCCATCCCCAGGTTGGGAGTTTCCGCCTATGACTGGTGGAGCGAGGCGTTGCACGGCGTGGCCTTCGGCACGGCTACTGTATTTCCAGAGCCTATCGGACTGGCATCGAGTTTTGATCCTGACGCGATCCACGAGATGGCCGTAGTCATCGGCACCGAGGGCCGCGCAAAGTACAACATGGCGATACGCGCAGGCCAGCGCAGGATCTTTCAGGGCATCACCTTCTGGTCGCCGAACATCAATATCTTTCGCGATCCGCGCTGGGGCCGCGGGCAGGAGACTTACGGCGAAGATCCCTTCCTGACCGGCCGCATGGGCGTAGCCTTCGTCACCGGCTTGCAGGGCGACGATCCTAAGTACCTAAGGGTGGTGTCAACGCCCAAACACTATGCGGTTCACAGCGGCCCTGAGCCGTCACGCCATGAAATTGATGTCCCGGTATCGAAACACGATATGGAGGACACCTATCTTCCCGCTTTTCGTGCCTCAGTGGTCGAAGGGAACGCTGCATCGGTGATGTGCGTCTACAACAGCGTTAACGGGCAGCCGGGCTGCGCCAACGACTTTCTACTGAAGGACACTCTTCGCGGCAAGTGGGGTTTCCAGGGATATGTCGTCTCCGACTGCGATGCGGTGGCCGATATTCAGCGCGGTCACCATTACGTCAGGACCGAGGCCGAGGCCGCGGCTGTTTCTCTTAAGGCTGGCACCGACAACGATTGCGCCGACTTTTCCTCGATCAAAACCGACAACTCCGACTACGTGCGGTATATCGACGCGGTGCACCAGGGCCTTCTGACGGAAGGCGACATCGATGTATCGCTGCGGCGGCTGTTGCGAGCGCGATTTTCTCTGGGCATGTTCGATCCGGACAGCATGGTGAAGTATGCGCAGACGCCCGACTCGGAAAACGACAGTGAGCCGCATCGCCAGTTGGCGCTCAAAATTGCTCGCGAGACGATGGTGCTGCTGAAGAACGATGGCACCCTCCCGCTTTCGTCGTCGCCCAGGAAAATTCTGGTCGTGGGGCCCTTGGCCGATGAGACGCGTGTTCTCGAAGGCAACTACCACGGCACAGCGTCACGCTACGTCACCGCGCTTGACGGCATTCGGAAACAATTCGCCGAAGCCGAGGTGAGCTTTGAGCAGGGCACGAGTTTTCTCCGCAACCCTGTGCCTGTTCCCGCAGCGGTGTTGAGTCACGGCAATGGTGAGGCGGGATTGCAGGGGGAGTACTTTGGAAATGCCGACCTGAACGGAGCACCGCTTGCGACGCGGATTGACGAGGAGATCAATTTCGATCGCCACGCCCAGGCGCTGCCACACGGAATAACGAAAAGCTTTGTGCGCTGGACCGGATACCTTACGCCAACGGAGACGGGCAACTACCAGATCGGCGTTTACGGGCTGAGCGACCGCCTCTATCTCGACAACAAGCTGGTTATCGAAGATACGACCGCGCATCCTCCCGACAATAAGACCATAGAAATGAAGCTGGAGGCGGGGCACAAATATGCAGTCAAGCTCGAATACACGTCAGGGCAGGTGTTGAGCGCCAAACTTATCTGGGCTCCTGTCATTGGCGATGCGACCGAACGAGCTGTCTCGGCGGCCAAGAAGGCCGATGTAGTGATCGCGGTCGTTGGCATTACTTCGGATCTCGAAGGCGAAGAGATGAAGGTCGATGTGCCCGGCTTCAATGGCGGCGATCGGACCAGTCTCGACTTACCCAAGCCTGAAGAAGATTTGCTGGAAGCGATAAAGGCGCAGGGTAAGCCGCTGATCGTTGTGCTGATGAATGGCAGCGCGCTCTCCGTCAACTGGGCCGCCAGGAACGCGAACGCGATCCTCGAAGCGTGGTACCCGGGTGAAGAAGGAGGGACGGCCATCGCTGAAACATTGGCCGGAGCCAATAACCCCTCCGCTAAGTTGCCGGTCACCTTCTATAAAGGTGTGGATCAGTTACCCGATTTCACGAACTATGACATGCAGAACCGGACTTACCGGTATTTCTACGGAGAGCCACTCTATCCCTTTGGTTATGGATTGAGTTACTCAAAGTTTGCGTATAACAACCTCAAGCTTGGAAATACCGGCGACCCGCTCAATGTAGCCGTCGATGTGACAAATCAGGGCGACCGCGACGGAGATGATGTTGTCGAGGTTTACGTGGCGCCCCCGCAGGTTCCGGGCAATCCTATCCTGGCGTTACGCGCATTCCAGAGGGTTCATGTTGCCAAAGGCGCCACCGAGCATGTGCAACTGGTGGTCACTCCGCGCGACCTCAGCTTCGTAAACCTGGCAGGTGATCGGTTGATTGCTCAAGGTAAATATCAGCTGGTAGTTGGCGACGGCCAGCCCAAGACGGAAGCCGCCACCGTCGCCGCCACCTTCACCATCGAAGGGGAACAAAAGCTGCCGGAGTAGACAGAGAAGGCTTCACGCTCGCGCAAGCTCTGCCGATTGCATAGCTGGATCTGTCCGGCTTACTCCGAAGGCCCGTTCAATCGCCTCGGCAGCTACATCTAGTCCGTGTGTCTGTGCGATTACTTTTTGGAAGTAACGGGCCTTGTCGCGGTAGCTCGGATTGTTCAACACGGCCCGAACTAACTCCGAGAGCTTTTCTGCGGTTACATCTGGTACTTCCACGAATTCGCCCGCTCCGTGATAGGCGATCCGGGCAGCGACGCCGGGCTGATCGACGCCTATCGGAATCGCGACCATAGGCACGCCTTGCGCCAGCGACTCGAGCGCCGTGTTCATTCCGGCATGGGTGATGCAAAGCGATGCGCGCTTTAGCAATTCGATTTGCGGGGCCTTGCGGACGACGATCGTGTTAGCTGGAATTTCCCCCAGATCATCCGGGTCCATATTGTTGCCGATCGAAAGCACAACTTGAGCTTCCGGAAGCCTCCCCACCGCTCCGAGGATTGATCGGTATACATGCTCCAGGCCGTTCACGAGCGTTCCCAGCGAAGCGTAAATCAGGGGCTTGCCGGTCAGTTCCTCCCATGGAAAGGGCACTGGCTCGCGCCCCGCGTCATCATGAAAGGGACCGGCATAGACGAACTGCGGGGGCCAATTGGGATTCGGGAAATCGAACTCGCGGGGCGTCTGCGAGATCACCGCCAGCTTGGAAGTAATCGCGATGGGAGCGCTCCAATCGACATCGAGCCCATTCTCTTCAGCCCAGGATTTTGCTATCGCCCGGGACGGCACAAAAAAACCGCCGACCTTCTTCACCCCCTCCCGGTTTCTCGAGAGAGCTTCCGGTGTCGTCTCATGCGGCCAACTGAAAGTACAAAGTGGCGTCGTTCCGGAGAAATCCATGTGAAGAACAACCCAAATCTGCGCGAATGGCATACCCAGCTTCATGGGTACAAACTGGGCAAAAGAATGAACGGCGTCGATTACGAGTGCATCAACACCTGTCTCTGCCAATTTCTCCGGTAAATGCTTCAACGCCGCCTTGAGAAGACCGGGGGACACGTTCCCGGCTATGTACCGTAGCACGTCTTCGCCGTGCAGCTTCGCAGCCGGCTCATAAGCCTTCGACACCGAACCTAGCGGGTATTCCTTCTCGCAAAAAACTACAAAGTCCAGATTGGCAGCACGCACGATAGCTTCTGCATCCGGCATACCGATGAACACCACTTCGTTGCCGCGTGATTGCAGTCTGCGGGCGAGTGCTGTCATCGGATTCAAGTGCCCGGAAAGGGGTAGACTCAAAAAGCCAATTTTCACAATCAGTCCTTCTTTGTTTCTATGAATCATCGAACTGGCACAGCTCAGGCGCTCCGGAGCTGTGCAGGCGTACCAGCCGAATACGATGGCAGTTCCACCTCGAAGGCCCGCTCAATCACGCCGGCAGCTACATCAAGGCCGTGTATATTTGCGATTACCTCCTGGAAGTATTGGGCTTTGTCGCGGTAGTTTGGATTCTCAAGTACGGTGCGAACTAACTCCGAGAGTCGTTCTACGTTCAGGTCATCCACTTCAATGAATTCACCCACGCCGTGATGCGCGATCCTGGCGGCAACACCTGGCTGGTCGAAGCTTATTGGAATCGCGACCATGGGCACGCCATGGGCCAACGATTCAAGCGCCGTATTAAGTCCTGCATGCGTGATGCAAAGCGCTGCGCGCTTCAATAATTCAATTTGAGGAGCCTTGCGGACGACGATTGTGTTACTTGGAATTTTTCCCAGATCGTTGGGGTTTAAATTGTTGCCGATCGAAAGCACAACCTGAACATCCGGAATTGTCTCGACCGCACCAAGAATCGATCGGTACACAGACTCCAGGCCATTCAAGAGCGTTCCCAGGGAAGCGTAAATCAGAGGCTTGCCGGTCAGCTCCTGCCACGGAAAAGAGATTTGCTGCCGTCCTGTACCGTCGTGAAAGGGCCCTGCGTAGTGAAACTGCGCAGGCCAATCCATATTCGGAAAATCAAATTCCCTGGGGGTCTGCGAGATTATAGCCAGCTTGGAAAGGATTGAGGATGGATTGTTCCACTCGATATCGAGCCCGTGCTTTTCAGCATAAGCTTGCGCGATCTCTCTGACAGGTGCCTGCCACGCGCCAATTGTCTTCAGTCCCTGGATGTTCCTGACGATAGCCTCTGGAGTCGTTTCATACGGCCAACTGAAAAAACACGCAGGTGTCTGGCCTGAGTAGTCAACGTTAAGGATGTTCCAGATGTCCACATAAGGCATCCCCAGACTCATCGGTACAAGTTGAAGATAGCGGTGCGTAATGTCGAGTACCAGCGCGTCGATGCCTTGGTCTGCCAGAGTTTTCGGAAGATGCTGCAACGCTGACCGGAGGAATCCAGGCAACAATTCGCGGCCCCCTTGTCGTAGCACGTCAAGTCCATGCAACTTCGCAACCGCAGTCCACTCTCTGGGCACCGAACCCAGTGGATGTTCTTTCTCGCAGTAAGGCACGAAATTCAGGCCGGCTGCGCGAGCCGTGGCTTCAGCATCCGGAACGCCGATAAACGCCACTTCATTTCCTCGCGCTTGCAGCCTGCGGGCGAGCGCAGTCATGGGATTCAAATGCCCTGAAACGGGCAGACTTACAAAGCCAATTTTCACCGACGGATCCCCTCTTTTGTTCCCGTGAACCGAACGATTGGACACCGGGTTCATTGATGAAATGTCTTTCTATTAAAGAGAACCCGCGTAATCGGGATTTATTCCAGTTGGAGGGGTTCGCGACGCTCGGCGGCGCATGTTCTTGCTGACATCAGCGACCCAACGAGGAGTACTTGTGGGAATACGTTTTCCCAAATTTCACGCCTGTATCGGTTGGCACTTGGTTCCATTCCAATCTCATCCGTGAAGGCGAAGATGCTGGATGATTGCTTCGGCCACCGTTTCCGGTGCCTCACGGTGTGGAAAGTGGCCCACGCCGTCGATCAGCATGCGTTTGTACTTCCCGGTGAAATGCGCTTCCAGTCCTTCCGATTCACTCGGAGCATCGCAGAAATCTGCTGCTCCTTGAATCATGAGGGTTGGAGTGGACAGCGTCTCGATTTCGCTCAATTGTCGGCGTAGTGCGTCGTATCCCGCATCCCACGCCTCACCTTCGCGCCACCTTGAGCGATAGGCGTTCAAGGAAATCGCAGCCCAATCGGGATTGGTGAAGCTCCGGGCAGTCTCCGCAAACTCTCGCTCGTCAAACCGGCCCGCCGGACTCCACGTCTCCCACTGGATATGTGCAAATGCGACCGGATCGGCTTCGATCCGGGCTGCGCCGCCATCGACACACATCAACCACTGATACCAGAAGCGTCTTGCCTGATCGAAGGCGGGAATACTGAAGCGACCACCGGGTTGAAAGGCCAGTGCCAGCGCAGTGATCGACGTGATTCGTTCTGGAAAACATGCCGCGAGCGTGTAGGCGATTCGCGCTCCCCAATCATGACCGATGACCGGAAAGCGATCGAGACGGAGTGCGTCGGCCAGATCGATGGCATCCTGAGTCATTGCGATGCCCGATCCAACTCGCGGCGTCTCGCTCGACAGAAACCTCGTAGGTCCTGAGCCGCGGAGATACGGCACGATTGTGCGCCATCCATTGGCGTGCAGCCGGGCTGCGACCGTATTCCATCCCCGCGGAGCATCCGGCCATCCGTGCAGTAGCATCACAGGCCGGCCATCCGAGGGACCATCTTCCTCGTAGGCTATTTCCAGAACTTTGGTCCGAACTGTCTTCAAAATTTTCTCCACATATCAACGGATGCCGGAGCCTGGTGACTGGTCGCAGCGTACTATGTACCAAAGCGTTTACCGCACTGATCGGTTCCTGGACGGCAGATCGAAAGGGGTGGTTTCGAGCATGCTTTTCTATTCGATTCGGCATTTGACCAAGTTCGTATACGAGAAAGCAGTAAGCGAGAGCGTGATGGAAGTGCGCATGCACCCGCGCAGCGACAGCAACCAGCGCTGCCTCACATTTGCGCTCTCCGTCAGCCCTCGGTGCCGCGTTTTTTCTTACCGCGACCACATGGGCAATAACGTTCATCACTTCGATATACCGGGGCAGCACAGCCAGCTGGTGATCGTTGCCGAGTCGCTCGTCGAGTACCAACCGCTCGCCGAGATCCCCGCATTCCTTAGCCCCGACGCATGGCAGGAGCTCGATTCGCTCGTCGCCGACGGCGATTACTGGGAGATGCTGCTGCCGAGCGAGTTTGCGAAGACGACGCCCGCACTCGAACAACTCGCTGCCGAAATGGACGTCGTTCGCCGTGACGATCCGGTGATGCTTCTCCTCGAGCTCAATGATCGTCTCTCCCAGCACTTCAGCTATTCACCGCGTATCACCCGCGTCGACTCTCCCATCGATGAGGCCCTGCGCACGCGCCAGGGAGTCTGCCAGGACTTCGCGCATATCATGATCGCGTTAGTCCGTAGGCTGGGCATTCCCTGCCGCTACGTGAGCGGGTATCTCTACCATCGCAAAGAAGATCACGACCGGTCGATCGCCGATGCCTCGCATGCCTGGGTGGAGGCTTTCCTGCCGAATCTCGGCTGGGTTGGCTTCGATCCTACGAACTCACTGGTTGCCGGCAGCCGCCATATCCGGACCTCGCTTGGCCGCGATTACGCGGACGTACCGCCGACGCGGGGTATTTTTCTGGGCCGTACCAGGAGCGATCTGTACGTTGCCGTGCAAGTGACGGCTTCCGAGCAGCCGCCGGCCCTCGATCAGGACATGCCGATTCCGGAAGACTGGTCGATGCTGGTGGAGAAGGCACAGGCGGCGGTGCCGCCGCCGGCCGAGCCCTTGTTGCAATTGCAGCAGGGGCAACAGCAGCAGGGGCAACAGCAGCAGCAGTAGCAGCAGTAGCAGCGAGTCAGCGCGCCCTCATGCAGTGCAAGCCGGCCTGGTTGTGATCAACTGATGCGGCAGGGTTAGCGTTTCAGGAAGCTAAGGCCGACGTCTCGTTATCACTATTCGAACCTGCGGCTTCCTTGCTAGCGCCCCGCATGGACTTTTGCTCTAGAGGCGGGCTCTGGATTGCCAATTCCGGCCAGGATGCAGTTCAACCCGTATTCAAAAGCCTCGCCGGATTTTCCTGAAAGTGCACCCGACCCAAGCACCGCCTGCAAGGTGGAATAGCTTTCGCATTGTGAGCGCATCAATCGAGTCAGCTCGCGAATCCATTCCTGTGGCGACCCGCCGTGGCTCTTGATTTGCTCAAAGGTGGCATGGCTGCGGACATGGCCAACAATCGTCAGAAACGCATAATAAGACTCTTTTGGCGATAAGGCCGCCTCTGCCAGTACCATCAGCGCAGCTTCCATCCACGAGAGTTCATTGGGGCCCAGGACCGAGCGCCGGACCGTTGTCGCTTCCAGAAACCACGGATGGTCTCGATAAATGGCCGCACAAAGGCGTGCCCATTCCCGCAAACGATCTTTCCAGGTCGAAGCATTACCGAACTCGGGAGCAGTGCCTCCTGCAGCGTCGATCATTACGGCGAGAAGATCGGACTTGCCGGGAAAGTAGCGGTAAAGGGCCATCGTTGTCACTTCCACTGCTTGCGCGACCCGTTGCATTGTTACCGCCTCAAGACCTTCTTTATCGGCGACCAGAATTGCGGCATGTGCTATTTCGGCAATGCTGAGCGCAGGCTTTGGACCGCGGCTTGGTGTGCGTCCTTGTGCCCACGCCGAGGTCGAAATCTTATTCTGCTTCGTAGCCGTTGTGCTCTTACTGCCTTTCTTGCCCACTTAAATGCCCTTCACGTTGCAATCTGAGATTAACTGTGTATATTGTACACAATTAGGGGGACGTGCAATGCTTTGGACCGTATCTGCCGGGTCGCTGGTGCTGCTTCTGATTCCGATCGTTCCTTTGCTGGAGCGGAGAATACGTCAGGCGAGAACGTCGGTGAGGCTAAGGATTGAGGATCCACGTGGGATTGTAGATGAGGGTGACGTCCCGATCGGCGGCATCGAGCAGTGGGTAAGCATTCGCGGCGAGGACGCGAATAATCCCGTTCTGCTCGTATTGCATGGAGGCCCTGGCTGTTCGTATTCCGTTTTCACGCCGCACCTGCGTTCGTGGCAGAAGCACTTCACCGTTGTCCAATGGGATCAAAGGGGAGCGGGGAGGACGCTCGCGCGAACGGGAAAACTTGAAGGCGGTCCGATGAGCTTCGCGCAACTCACGTGCGACGCCGTTGAGGTTGCGGAAGCCGTGCGCATGCGCCTGGGTAAAGAGCGCATCTTTCTCCTGGCGAGTTCAATTGGCTCTACATTCGGAATGCGGCTCGCGCGCCAGCGTCCCGATCTTTTTCACGCTTATATCGGCACAGACCAAAACGTTGGTATGAATCGCGCAAGGGACGAGAATCATAAAGAGGTTCTGGATCGTCTGCGTGCGCTTGGGTTAAGCAAGGGTGTCAGAGCATTGGAGCAAATCGACTCCGATCCGACGCGATGGCGCGTGAAAGACTTCGAAACCGTCACACGTTGGACCATGAGATCTGACCCGCAGGGCTATCGTCGGACCATGAAGTTGCTGAAAAATGCAGTGTGGTACGCCCCCGGATGGACGCTCAAGGACATCCGCAGATTTGTTGCCGGAATGCGTTACAGTCTGCAAAAACTTCTGTCGGACATAACCACGTTCGATGCCTGGGAAGAAGGCTCATGTTTTGAAATCCCTTTTTTCATCTTCCAAGGACAAAAGGATGTGCTGACGAGGTCGAGGCTGGCAAAGGACTTCTTCGATGAAGTGATTGCACCCGAAAAGCGTTTCGTCTCGATCGAGAATGCTGGCCACTTTGCGGCCTTTCTCGAACCGGACGAATTTTTGCGCCAGCTTCTCCTCCACGTTCGACCGCTGTCCGACGTGTCTGGCACCGCCACAATGGTCTAACGCCTCCGCCATTTGGCCCACAAACCATCTCAACCGAGATCGTTGTTCGATCCGCAGTCTCGGTACTCATCGATCCGTAACGAAATATGGTTGCAACTAGTCCTGAATCGAGATTTATGATGTCTCGACGTTTCGAGCGCCGGCTCGAACGACGCGGAGGACGCTGTGACGGAGTTCGCTCACGACTCCGACCATCTGCCGAAGCCGGGCATCCCCGCCGGCCAGTGCACCGTGCTTGTAGTAGGCGCGGGACCGACCGGACTGCTGCTTGCTGCGGAGCTCGAGCGGCGTGGCGTGCCCTGCCATCTCATCGACGCCCGGCCTGCACCTCTCCACTGGGACCGCGCGACCGTGGTGCATCCCCGTTCGCTCCAGATATTCGAGGCGGTGGGACTCGTCGACAAGCTTCTCGACGTCGGCTGCAGGCAGAGAGTCATCAAGATCCATTCCGGAGGCGTACGGCTCGGAACCATCGATCTCTCCACTTCCGGCAGCATCTACGGCTTCAACATTGGAGTCTCCGAGGAGGTCACCGAATCCGTTCTCACTGACTATCTCCACCAACAGGGCGGCGAGGTAATTCGCGCATCACGACTGGTCGGGCTGACACTTCGCGCCGACGGGGTCGTGGCGGAGATCGAGCGCGACGGGGAGCGTTATCAGATCGACGCCCGCTGGATAGTCGGTTGCGACGGCATCCACAGCGCAACTCGCGAGCTGAGCGGCATCGCTTTCGAAGGCCACAAGCTGGCCAGACAGTGGGCCGTCTTCGACGCGACGATTCAAGGCTGGCCAGACACCTATGAAGGCATCTTCGCTTACCACGATCTGCTGCCGATCATTCTCACCGCGCTGCCCGGCAAGCGCTGGCGTATTTACCTGAGACCGAGCTCTGAGGCATCGGATCTTGTGGCAGAAGCCACCTCAACCCTCCGCGTATACGTGCCCTCCGCGTCCTTCGTTGATGTGGAGAATCCGACTCGATTCAACTGCTACACCAAAGTGGCTGCTCAATTCCGATCGGGACCAGTCTTCCTCGCAGGCGACTCCGCTCATCTCTGTTCGCCGGCCGAGGGACACGGCATGAACACCGGCCTCCAGGACGCCTTCAATCTTGCCTGGAAGCTTTCGCTCGTCCACCACCGTGCCGCTGCTCCCAGCCTGCTCGACAGCTACGAGGCCGAACGCCGCCCCATTGCCGTTATGATCACGCAATCCGGCGATGTTTTCGAGCACGCCCAGGCAATGACAGACCCAGCCGAACGCGCCGCCAGAGATCAGGCCATCCGGGCTATGCTCTCCGATCCGGAGGACTTCCACCATCAGGTCATGGCCGAGACCGAACTGATCATCGACTATTCTCAATCGCCCATCGTGACCGGTGACGCCAGCAGTAACCTCGCTGCCGGCTTCCGTTTGCCCGATACCATTCCGGTTCAATGGCTGAACACGCCCCCTCGTGGACTTCACCAGCTTGCACACCGCGCCGGTCACACCCTCATGCTGCTGGCCGGCCCCTCTGCAGACAAATCGGCGCTGATGAAGCTTTGCTCCGCCCTGCAGGATTTTGCGAATGACTCTCCATTGTTTGAAGAGGTCGTCGCCCTTAGCACCCGCTCCGACCTGCCATTACAGATCGGACAGCTCGAACCGGCCGCGGCTGATCTCCTCGGCGTTGAAGGAATCACCCTTCTCGCCATGCGTCCCGACGGGTACATCGGCCTGCGCTCCGATCGGGATCACCTTACCGCGCTCGAGCGCTACCGTTCTCTCGTCCATACCGGAAAATCTTAGAGGTTAACGAGCATCGCGATGCCGATGCGAGCGACCAGCGGGAGCGCTCATGTGCTGCAGAGTACTTTATGAAATGGCGCGAAGCGCGTGTGCGTGGACGGCCAGTCCCCTGGACGGCGAGTCCCTACCCGCCGATGTGGACCATGCTGCGTGAGGGCTTGAGGAAGCCGGGCTCGCCGATGTGGTGGCGTGCTTCCTTGTGCGCTACAGTCTGCTCGATGAAGGTAGCCATCTCTTCGTCGCTGCCGCCGCGGCGCATCACGCCGTAAAGATCGTGATCGAACTGGGAAAAGAGGCAGGTCCGAAGTTTGCCATCCGAGGTGAGACGGATACGGCTGCAGTGTCCGCAGAAGGCCCGTGAGACGGGCGCGATGATGCCGATTTCGCCGATGCCGTCGTCGAAGGTATAGCGCACAGCGGTTTCGCTCGGCGCGTTGGGAGAGAGCTTTACCAGCGGACGGAAACTCTCAAGGCGCGCGACTAACTCCTGGAATGGGACGACTGACTCCGGCGTCCAGAGGCGATCTTCTTCGAGCGGCATGAACTCGATAAAGCGCACGATGACGCCTTCCTCGCGGGCGAATTTGGCAAAGGGAACGATCTGGTCGTCATTGAATCCGCGAAAGAGAACACAATTCACTTTGACCGGGCCAAGGCCGGCGCGCTCGGCTGCCCGAAGGCCCCGGAGCACCCGCTCGAAGCTGCCGGGAACGCGGGTGATGCGGGCGAAGGTCGCAGGGTCCACCGCATCCATGCTGACGGTAATGCGGGACAATCCGGCGTCCTTCAGGGGCTCGGCCAGACCTTCGAGGAGATGACCGTTGGTGGTGACAGCCAGATCCAATGGCTCGCCGCCGGCTGCGGTGCGGAGCTTGGCGAGCTCGCGGACGAAATCAACCAGACCCTTGCGCAGCAAGGGTTCGCCGCCGGTGAGCCGGACTTTTTCGATACCCAATTCAACCAGAATGCGCACCATGCGCAGATAATCCGCGATAGGCAGCTCTGCATACTGTGCGCCTTCGTTGCCGGTACGGCAGTAGACGCAGCGGTAGTTGCAGCGGTCGGTAATGGATACGCGCAGGTCGGTGATAGCGCGGCCATGGCTGTCCGTCAGGCGCGAGACTTTTGTGGCGCGCTGCTCATCAAGCGTACCGAACGGGCTGAACAGAGTCCCCATACCCCTAATCAACACTGTATTAGATGCGCGACACCTCTGCCAGCTTCAACGGCAGAGGTATCGCATTCGATTGAAAGTAGGTTGGCGGACCAGGCGTTACAGCGGCCGAGCCGGAGGAGGCGGGGCGGACTTCCCCTTCAGTCCAACATGCGCAGGACTATAAAAGCGGTAGTTGCAGATAAGACAACGGTAAGGACGGCGTCGAACCAGGTATTGGGGTAGATCAACGGTACGGAAGTGAGAGCGGCGAAGAGCCTTCTCTTCGGAGCACCGAGGGCAGGAAAGGAACAAGTTGGTCATGGGTGGGTTGGCTGTCGCTGCTTTTTGGAAAGCAGGATGGCTTGCGGGTACTTTGGCATACTTCCTACCCAGGAACAAGCTATCTTTTGATTTTCGCCAACGCACATATGAAATATTTATAGTCTGAGCAATACCGAGAGCCTTAAGCTCCGCTAGATTTAAGGCTTCGGTTCCATTCCACGAACCACAGAGCGGCTAGCAGCGCGAACTATTCGCTGCAGTCTCGCCCCTCTACTCTTCTATGCCCCGGCTTTTACTTTCTTCAGCTCTTCGGTGACGGCGGGGACGATATCGAAGAGATCGCCGACAACGCCCACGTCAGCAATTTCGAAGATGGGGGCTTCCGGATCCTTGTTGACGGCAACGATGGTACGCGAGCCTTTCATGCCAACAAGGTGTTGGATAGCGCCGCTGATTCCCAGGGCAAAGTACACTTTGGGCGCGACGGTCTGACCGGAGCTGCCCACCTGCCGCTCCAATGGAAGCCAGCCGTTGTCGCAGATGGGACGGGATGCGGCCAGCTCGCCGCCCAGGGCCTTGGCAAGATCTTCGGCGAGCGTGAGGTTTTTCTCTTCCTTGATGCCGCGGCCGACAGCCACGATGATTTCCGCCTGCGACAAATCGACCGATTGACGGGCTTCCTGGAAGACTTCGTGAGGAGTGACGCGGGCCGGCCCATCTGCAACTGCTGCGGTTACACTTTCAACCGGGGCCGAGCCGGCCTCAGCCTGGTCGCCACGGAAGGCGCCGATCTGGATGGTCGCCAGCCACGGGCCGTCGCCGGTGAAAGAAACGTCGGCGGAGAACTTGCCCTGGAACATCTGGCGGGTGAAGAGCAGCTTGCCCGATTCGTGTTTGTACCCGATGGTGTCGGAGATCAGGGTGCGATCGAGAGCCAGCGCCAGGCTGGGAGCGAAGTCCCGGACCTGGTAGGTGTGGGGGAAGAGCACCAGCCGGGGCTGCTTTTCGGCGATGAAATGCTTGAGCGCAAAGACGTAGGCGTCGGAAGTGTAGGCGACCAGGGGCGGGGCTTCGAGCGCGTAGACCTTGGCGACGGCCTTCTGCGCCAGCTCGGAAGCCGGAGCGCCGATACCATTGCCGATCACGACAACTTCAACCTGCCAGCCGGTTTCTTTGGAGATGGCCTGCGCCGCGGCAATGGTTTCAAAGGACACGCGGTTCAGTTTGCCTTCACGCTGCTCCGCAATTACCAGAATCGTCTCTGCCATGTTTCCTCAAAGATATGGCAGGGCCGCAGCCCTGCCAGTTTTTCTCAGGGGCCTTGCCGCCCCCATGACCTCCGCCGCAAGTGGCATCGCGGCGATAGAGTTAAATTTCCGGTGCGCCCCGCTTCAGATAGGTCCCGTAGACTCCGAAGATCACGGCCAGCGTGGCGGTCAAAACGTTGTAGTAGAACATCGGGCGCATCCAGGAAGGCGAATAGGTCAGGTCCTGTCCCGACCACAGCGTCAGCAGCACGGCGAAGAAGGCGAACTGCCCGGAGATGACCTGATACGTGAGTCCCCACGCGCGGCGCTTGTCCAGAGCCTCTACCTGGTCGGGCGTCAGATCTCGCTCTTGAACGGGAATCATCAAATTAGCCATGCTGTGTCTCTCTCCTGGTTTTTTCAAGCTTCGTCCGGGGCGTCGAATCGCCACACCCAACATTAAACCACGCGCGCCTCATTTTTGAGGTAGTCCACTAGTTTTCGCGCTACTTCGCCCGCCGGCCCCTCGAGCATTTCCGTCTTCTTTTGCTTTTGCGGCAGGTAGAGGCGTTCGATCTGCTGCTGGTTCTTGCTCAGCTTGCCCTCAACTTCGGCCCAGGCGACCTTGCGCACCGGTTTGTTCTTGGCTTGTTTGATGCCCATGAGCGTCGCGTAGCGCAGTTTGTTGATGCCGCTCTGGATGGTCAGCACCGCGGGCAGCGGCACGTCGATGAACTGGTAGTGTCCGGCCTCGAGTTCGCGTTTGAGACGCAGGCCGGTAGCGGTCTTTTCAATGCCGATGATGATGGTGGCGTGGGGAAGACCGAGAATCTCGGCCAGCAGAACGCCGGTTTGCGCAGCGCCATAGTCGTCGGATTGAAGGCCGGTGACGATGAGGTCGAAATTTTCGCCGGCAACAGCCGCTGCGATTGCCCGCGCCGTGTTGGCCGAGTCGAGCCGGGCAAACTGGTCGTCTTCGAGATGGATGGCGCGGTCTGCACCCTTGGCCAGCGCCTCGCGCAGCACCTGCGACGCGCGCGCGGGGCCGGCGGTGATGACCACGACCTCGCCGCCATGCTTCGTCTTCTGCTGCAGAGCCTCTTCGAGGGCATAGGCATCCGGCTCGTTCACCTCGTACGAGGTGTCCTCGTCGATCCAGGTGGAGTCGTCGTTAAGTTTGAGTGGGGCGTCTTTCTGGGGGACCTGTTTAATGCAGACAAGAATCTTCATAGCAAACGGGTCAGTATATCCGACGGCGCGCTATCAGGCGAATGCGGCTTGAATCTCTCACCTCCCACCAGAAGGGTCAGGCGACGCGCTGGCATTCAAATCGACGAAGCTTTTCTCCGAATGGGGCAGGTCGGGCGCGTAGCAATTCTGATCGCTCGCGTAACCCTGAGCGCACGCCGAAGCGAACTCGCTGCGCGGGGAGCGTGCGAACTGCCACGCGAGGGCATTCTCAACGCCGCTCTTTGCGGGATCGAGAGCATGAACAACGCAGCCAGGCGCGGGCGGGCACTTGTCGTTAACGACCCAGAGCCTGATGCCGGGAAATCGCGCTGCGACGTCTTTCGCTGTGGAGATCGTGCCGCTGACATCGGTCGTATCAATGCCTGAGCAGTAGATTCCGGGGCGAAATCCAGCTTTGGTGACACCCGCAAGCCAGGCACTCAGGTAGGCAGCTTGTTCAGGCAGCAGACGCCCGCCTTCCTCCTGATCGAGAAAGAGAATGGCGTTTGGCGGAAAGCCTTCGCGATGGGCGGCCTCCACTGCGGCGGCTGCATCGGATCTTCCAAGATCGGCAGCGTTTGCACTCTTGAGCTGCACATCGAGACGGCCATTGAAGAGGATCAGAAAGCCGAAACCTGCGGCGCGCAACTGCACGCGTTTGCCTGCCCAGGGATTTGAAGTCATTCCGGGGGGATCGTTCAGCCAGTAACCGGTGAAGTCAAAAGTTTTGTGCAGGACGGGAAGCAAGTCATCGCCGGGATAGAGGTTTTTGTCGAAGCCGAGGTAGGGTCCATGGGCCTGGGCCGCGCAGATAGCGGGCAGGAGTACGAGTCCAGCCAGAAGGTTTCGCAGCATCTGAATCGGCATACTACGCAAGTTTCGATGCTATCCTTTCCGGTCATGCGAAGCCCATTTTTACTTTTCGTCGCTGCGGTCTGGACCGTCACCACCTCAGCGCAGACGCTTTCGCCTCAAGAAAAGGCGATCGTCGCCTACATCGATGCCAACGAGCAG
>Ga0207111_10113_pt1 | contig 23097 bp, 19 predicted proteins | sample Alteio_BWMinHeat_71_FD_153577 | JGI IMG/M metagenome (GOLD analysis project Ga0207111, IMG submission 153577) | Enriched cells from forest soil in Barre Woods Harvard Forest LTER site, Petersham, Massachusetts, United States -... | ecosystem: Environmental > Terrestrial > Soil > Temperate forest >... | reverse complement strand
CCTTAGGTGGTGGAGGACTGGTCGACGCTCGGACGTTGCTGTTGCTGCAGCCAAGCGAACTTGATAACAACGCTGCCCCAATCAACCCTGCAAAGATCTTCTTCATCATCGTTCGTTTCCTCACAAATCAATTACCGGCACGCAAGAGCCACGACACTTGCTAAGCTATGTGCGCATGCGGCACGAAGTGTCATTTCGCCATCTTGTTACAGTGTTACAGATTATGTATAATGTGTAACGATTCAAAAATATGCAGAAAAAATCTTTTGACCGAGATGCAGCACGGCGGCGAGTCATCCTCGATGCGGCCCGCGACTGCATCCTTAAATTTGGCTATGCGAAGAGCTCGCTCGAAGATATCGCCAAACAGGCAGCCGTATCGCGACCGCTGATCTACCGGAAATTCGAGAGCAAGGAAGAGATTTTTGGCGCCGTTCTGGAGGACCTTTTCGAAACACAGTATCGGGCCGCGGAACACGCTCTCGCAAAGCCGGGAAGCAGACGGGAAAAGCTTATGTCGGTCTATGAAGCTCTGCTGCTTGACCCGTGGAGGGAGCTAATCGTGGATGCTCCGATGGGCACGGAATTCTATGGGGCATGCAGACGAGTCACGCCGGACATTTACGAAAAGCGCAGAAAGATTCAACTTAAGTACACGCAGGCTGTCCTTGGTACTAAAGAGGTCTCGGAGGTCTTCATGCTGGCTGTAGACGGGCTCACTCACGATCTACCAGCGACAAAAGTTCTCCGCATGAGACTTGAAGTGCTGATTGATCGATTCGTTCGCGACTAAAGCCACGGTGGATTCAGGTCCGGTGGCTAGAAGCTATCTGCCACCGGACAACTTCTTCCCGTCCCCGCCTCGGCTCACTTCGGCCATCGACTCGTCTTTGCACAGCTCGTAGGGTGGTGAAAAGCTAACGCGACTAGGTAGCAATCCTCATGCACGGTCTGTCCGTCTTCATTGAAATTGCAACTTTCAAGCCGCACCGGGTTTGCCGCAGATACAACAGGTAGGGAGCGATTATTGTACGGGCGCCATGGGGCCCTGGGCACAGGCCGGGTCTGAGCCTTGTCGAACACAAAGGTTATAGCCCCTCTGCCCTATTGCGAACCCCGTGCGTCTAGTTTACCTTCTCGCGTAGCTGCTCCAAAGCCGCGTTACCTTCCACAAGCCAACTCTGGCGCGTTCAGCATCCCGGAAATCGCAATTGCCCGAACATAGGTGTCAAATCTGTTGTCGAGGAATTGAGATGCGAAAAATAGCCCTCCCCCTGCTCACGCTGTCCTTGCTGCTGTCCACGGCGATGTTCGCACAAACGACCACCACCTATCAGGCCAGTCACGGCACGGTCAGCCCCGGAAACGAAGTCAAGGCCACGCTTGACCTGGGCGGATCATTCGACACCGTCTATGGCTTCGGTGGCACAACCTGCTACTACGGAACCTGTGATGTGTCGTTCTCTGGGCATCCCTTTAACTACGTTCTGCCGGATGGCACCGCAGCGACGCTCACCAACCTTGCCGGGACAGCCGACTTCCGGTTGCAAAGTGACGTAAAGATCGACGGCACAGCTTCTGGCTTCGACTCGGCGGGAGTGTTTGTAACGATAACCGTACATATCGACTTCGCGGCCCGGTGCCGGTCGGGTCGTGGCGGAGGCTGCACGAAAGTGTTTCTGGACGGAACGCTAGAAGTGACGAAGTAAGAACATGGTGAAGCCAGAGAACTTCTATCTAGGTAGCCATCATCCTAATGCTTCCAGATCGCAGAAGGAGCGATGACGTTGAATTAGTCAGGGACGAGGGGCGCGACTCGACAACGCGCAACATTGTCCCTTCTCGGATGCCCCGTTAATCGTGAACGACGACATTGAGAAGTGAGCTATGTACCTGGAGAAGTGAGCTATGTACCTGAGCGATGTACCTGTAGGGCGGTCGCTCTCGCCATAGTCAACGTAGCCGACTATTGCGGGTTTTGACTTTGACGAAATCAGGACCTTAACACTCAAATTTCGATCTCTTTCGACTACCTCCACGTCTGAACGTTTGCTACTGGAGGGCTGAATTAGCAATCGGAAAGTGGTCAGCTTCGTGCGCTGGGGGGGTGCAACCCGTAGACAGTGGCCAGAATTGTCGTCGCCGTTGGCTTCACAATGCTTGGGTTGGTTGTTGCACCACTCTTTCACAACCTTTGTCCTGGCATGCCATCTGATTGGCGCACGGCTGGGAGGAAGAATGCGGTATGCAATAGCCTTGCTGTTCGCCATTTCCTGTGTTGCCTACACTCAAGACTTAACGACAAAACTCAACGCGGCTCCCAGCACGCTGGAGCAAGTGCTCTACGTCGCGGACGGGACCGATCTGTACACCTATGACATCGATCCGCAGACTTTCCAGCCGAGCCTGATGGGCACGATCCCATTGCCCAAGCCCCAGGTGAACGGACTGGCGGCCTCTTCCCACGGTAGGTTCCTCTACGTGATGGCTTCCGATCCCTATCCGGCAACGGACAGTCGCATTTATGTCTATGACACAACTGGATACGGCGTTCCAGGAATGCCGCTGCAGTCCGTTCCGGCGACCAACGAGTCCTCTATGCTTGTCGATCCCACCGATCACTTCCTGTATGCCGTGATCAATCGCCTGTCTCGATCTGCCTTTGGTTTTCGAAGTGTACTTACGTGATTGTATGTACCATCGCGCCAGTTCGACCGAAGGAGCGCAAATGACACGCAAAGATTTCAACCATTGGTGCAGAAGGACCATTGGAATGATGGTGGCCAGGGACGGAGTTGAACCGCCGACGCCAGCCTTTTCAGCGTTATGCTGTGTTTTAAACAACTTAAGTGACTTCAGGGCCGCCTAAGTACTTGAGACGTCGTGAGAGACAGGGGAATCGTGGGTGGAAATCGTGGGTTCAAAACCAGCAGAGAATCGGGTGTCGCACAAAATCATCCAGCCTTGGTATTCGCACGAAGGCCGGACAAAGCTTATGCCGCCGGCTTGTTTGCTTTGATGAATGCGAGCAGGTCGGCATTGATCTAATCCGCATATATTGTCGGCATCGGGGGACCGCCAACCGTTTTTCACGGTGGATCAGGCGGCAAATGTTCGCGGCATCATTGCAGATCGAGCAGCGGAAAAAACTGGCCTTCGACCTTTTCTCCTGCCGGAATTACAGGGACGCCGTGAAGCAGAGATTCGTTTGTGGCAGAGCGCACGCCATCCCGCATGACATTCACTACCGTTGCACGACGGGCCCTTTCGGAATGATTGGCAAATGAACCGTGCACCAGGCGAGGATGATGGAATGAAGCCTCGCCTTTTTTTAATTCCACCGCAACCACTGCATCGAACTGTTGTCGCTGTTCAGTATTCAAAACTGCATGGATCGCCTCCATATCGCCAGCCAATCCCGTGATCGGCAGATCAGGCCAGCGGTGACTTCCCGGAATGTACTGCAGGCATCCGTTCTCGCGCGTAGAGTCGTCCAGGCCGATCCAGCAAGTAAGGTGAGCAAGCGGTTGCGTTCGGGTCCAGTAGGAATAGTCTTGATGCCAGGCAACAACGCCGCCATGATGCGCAGGCTTGCAAAACAGCTGGTCATGCCAAAAGCGCACGGGACCGCCGAGCAACTGTAATGCCGGAATTGTGAATGCCGGATTCCACAGCAAGTCGTGGAAACCCGGCGTGATCCGCCATGCACCTAATGCATGGAACAGGATGTGTTCTGGATCTGTGGACTCGTTCGAGTGATATTCATAAAAAAGTTCGTGCCCTGGATGTTTCGGATCAGCCAGATCTGTCAATTCCTTCCGCAATGTTTCCACCTGCTCGTCCGTGAGGACTCGAACTCCGCTGATGTACCCCCGCTCATGGAAAAAGTAGATCTGATCCTCGCTGAGACGAAAGGAATCGCGATTCTTTTCTACCCGCCGGCTGAGCAGCGTGCCGATAGGATGATGGTGGATCGAAAGATCTTGCACAAACGCTGAGTCTATCACTTGGCGAGCGCGTGCCGTCACTTTCAACTCCGGAGCTGTAAGTTTTTTGTTTGCCCGCGGTCTCCGAACAACAGAGAGCCGACGACACTATCTACAGTTATGTAGTCAGTGAGAAGAATAGCTTTGACTGGAACAAAGGGCAGCATGGGGGTTTCCCCTTCAGAGTCTCGATTCAATTGCGCAGTTCCAAATTGCAGCTTCGTATAGTCTCCGTTTTGGGCGAGTAATGAAATTCCTGTCGACTCAAAGCCATTGTTGTATTGCGAATCTACGTCATTAAGGTGAAATACCGTTGCTGTTCGGGGACCGATTTGACGTTGGAGGGTCCGTATTCGTCTTCTTGTTCCGTGCCAACCTGGTTTCTCGCTTTGCTCTGTATTCGCCAACCGGCGCGTCCTCTACGATAACAGCCTCATGTTCGGCGGATTTCACTGGAACCTGCCGCGCGAAATCTATGTGGAACTTCGCTACCGCTTTCACTATTAGCCAGGTGGTACGGACTCTTGCCAGCACAATTTGTTGTTTAGCAGGCGAAAAAGCCAAAGCGAAACCGGATCCAGCAAAAAAGAGACAGCAATTTAGGCAAACTGCTTGAGTCTTCCGGCGGAGCACCTCGTGCACTCCGCCTTTCCTTGGTACCAAGCGAAATCCTTTGCTACCAGAGCCGATGCGGCAGTAAATATGTCAAGCCGACGAACCCTTCCCAGTGTGTGGATGTGCTCGTTAATCCTTTCTCGAACCCTGCATCGAAGACCAGACTTCTCTTCGCCGTGTAGCTGATTGCCCAGAGATTACCCACTGCATTGCTGCGCAAGAAGGGCTGCGTAAAGCGCCAGATCTCGCCCGACACCGCAAAGCCTTTCACGATTGGATGTGAGATGGAAAGCGTTTGGCCGAACTGTAGCCTGTGCACTGAACTTTGAATGACCTCGTTGAAGGCGACGTTCGCGTCGTAGTGGAATCCCTTTACGTCAGCGCTCGCGTAGAATACCGACGAGTTCCGAGGGCTGCCGAAGTCAAGCTCGGGCGCGCCGCCGTCATAAACCCGACGGGAGTAGCTGACTGCCAAAGTCGGTTTCACACCCTCGCCCGGCATGAGCACGACTTGCGCGCCGAGGAACACTTCGGCTGTTCCGTTGGCTGTAATTCCTTCGGCAGTGTAGTGGACTAGAGGTTCAGAAGACTCGACAAACTCTAGACGGCGCGAAACCGCAAGCTTTATGACTTCGTTCCATTCGTGGCGTGTTGAGAATTCGGGCGAGTCAGAGGCGCTGAGAAAGCCCGTTTCGAATTGCAGATACCCGACGGGTGTAAGCGTCGCGGGGTTGCTTACGGTGGGCCGGGCGGGATTGGCCGCAGGCTCATCGATTTGTCGTTGCCCCGATTGACCCGGGCTCGGAGGTACGAACCCACCGACCATCAGAAGCAGACACAGGGCAGATTTCAACGGTCCTCCTCATGATGAAGGAACCTCACGCCCGGTGAGGGTTCCGCGGAGAAAGCGAAATCGATCTTTATCCTCCGCAGCCATAGCATCACGATAAGCGCGAGGGCTACTCCCCACAACATGACCAGCCCCGCGTGGTGAACTTTGACCGCTTCATGGCCCCACTCCAACGCAGGAAGGCTACAAAAGAGGACAGTACGGTCGGCCGTACTGTCCTCATCGACGGGGGGGGGGCTAGAAGTGGAACCCGATCTCCGCGGTCAGTGCACGCGGGGTGACGTAGTGCGTGCCGCTGAAGGTGGAAAGAAAGTTGTACAGAGCGTACTTGTTCGTGATGTTGATGGCCGTGAGTTGGAGACTCACCTTGTACTTATCGCCGCGGAACAGGTTGTCATGTCCGATGGAAACGTCGAACAGGCTTCGTGCCGCGATACGCGGAGGGTTCTTGTCGTCGTTCTCCGTGTTCGGCTTAGGCACATTTAACAGAGTGGATCCGTATTGCGACAGAGGGCAGGGGTTGGGCAGAGCAACCGTTGGAGTGGCGTGCTGAGAGCCACAAAACAGGCCAGATTCGAATTCCTGATCCGCAGTTAGCGGAACTCCGAACGAGTCCGTCAGCGCAACCGCCGGAGCCCCAGTTGAATCAACTGTCGTTTGCGCACAATTGCCGCCATAGCAAGGTGTCTGGCCAGCAACCAGGCCACTATCATAGCGCCAGTTAAACCCGAACCACGGACCGAGTTTCCACAGCTGGTATTGCAGGTGGGTAGTCAGATTAAATTTCTCGTCGTGATCAATTCGAAACGGAGTGGATCCGCCCGCCAATGCAACCGAAGGTACCGCGCCGGCTCCTCCGATCTGGGGCGTAAAGAAGCGCGCCGCTACACTGGAGAACACGGCCAGAGCCGAGAATCCATGGTAGTTCGGTACGCTCACGCGGCCGGCATATCCGGGAATCTTCGCCCGCTCCCATTCCACGGGAAACGTGATGGGAGTGTTGCCCAGGATGCTGAAGTCGTAGCCGTTGTGCGTGTACTTCCAGATGTACTCGCCGGAGAAGACGAGATAACGCCCGAAAGCCTGCTGAATTCCGGCGTGGAACTCATTACGAAAGCCCGGATTGAACGGCGTTACACCTGGCACTGTACAGCCAAGAAGCGGATTCAATACCGCATTCGCGCACCCAGTACTGGAGAGCACCAGATTTTCGTTAAAGGGAGTTTCGAGCAGTCGTGCATAAGATACGCGAAGTACGGTATTCGTCTTCTTGACGTTGTATGCGACTCCGAGGCGAGGCTCAATCTCCTTATGAGTGACAAGGCCATTGTAAAAATCGCCGCGCAGGCCCAGGTTCAAGGACCAGTTTCCCTTGGTGATGTTGTCGCGCACATACAAAGACAACTCCTTCACATCGGTGTGACCATTGAAGGTGTAAAGACTGCCTCCGCCCGGCTGTGTGAGATCGTACGGGAACAAATCGCTGCACGGTGAATCGATGGCCTGGTGAGTTGTAGCGTTGTAGCAAGGGGCTCCATTTGCATCTGTGAGGGAGGGAAGGAACGTCGGATCGACGATGCCGAGACGGTCTTGCTCATCCAGGAACGTCTGCTCATAGACCGCCCCGATCTTTATGTTGTGAATTCCTTTCACATATGACAGATCCGACCGCAGGCCCGCGTTGGTCAGCTTTCGATTCTGTCCGATACTTTCCCTCTGAAGGTTGATGGGGCCGAGGTCGGCAAAAGGATTGCCGCTGGGGTAGTAGTTGAATTGGTCCCGGCGAACAAAGGCGCCCAGGGTAAACACGGCGGTAGAGCTGAGCAGACGCGTCCAGGATGGCGCGATGTTGAAGGTTTTGATTTGGGAGCGCTGGTCCGCCGGCCCCACGACGTTGCCGTTAGGGTCCAAGCCGCCATTGGCCACGACGACACCATTCCATGGCGTCGCGTTCTGGGAATCGAAGGTATTCGGCGTCTGGAACCAAGAGCGCGTGTAGCCGAAGTTCAAATGGATTGAATCCGCGGAACTGATCTGATAGTCCACGCGGTCAAACACATTCTCTTCATTACCCTTGTCGTGCAACACGACGAACTCGGGTGGATCCAAAAATCGCCCGCTGTTCAAGCCGCTGACCGAGATGAAGTTTCCCCAGTTCTGGCCGCCGTAAGAGAGATCGAAAGCTCCGGTGGAAGTTCCGAAAGAACCATATGATGCGGTGAAGCTGCCGTGCGGCGTCGTCACACCCTGCCCTGAGCGCGTGGTCACATTGATAACGACGCTGGTCTTGTCCCCGTATTCTGCCGGGGGAGCTCCCGCGATCACCTCCATCGATTGGATCGAGTCCAGCGGAATCTGATTGGAAAAGATCTTGCTCTGCTGGTCCGTGATGGGTTGACCATCAACGGAAAACGAGGCTTCCGCGTGCTCCCCCAAACCGTGGAATAATCCATTCGAGTCCGCCGAAATGCCAGGAGTGGCCAGCGTTACCAAATTACTGAGTGACGACGATTGACTCTCCAGGGGGAGTTTGTCGAACAGATTCTTGTCCACGTCAGTGTGAAAGGTTGGGTCGTTCTCGATCAGATCCCCGCCTTCCGCCTCGACCGTTACCTGTGTGGTTGACCCCGACACTTTCAGTTTGACGGCAACGCTGACCGGCACAGCCGATCGGGGCTCCACGTCCTGCACGGTGGCGGCAAAGCCTTCCGCCGTGACCACCAAGTGGTAAGGATTGAAGGGGATATTTGTGAACTCGAACTTCCCAGAAGCGTCCGTAGTGGTAGCGCGATCAAATCCGCTCACAGGGTTGCGGATTTCGACCGTCGCTTTGGCGACGACTGCACCCGTAGGATCTACTACGGTGCCGTTGATGGAACCAGAATTTCCAACAGACTGCGCGGAAGCGTGAACGCCCAGCGCCAAACAAAAGAACGCTATAAAAGCCGCACGAAGCGACTTCTTGTAAGAAGCCAGCATGAATTCCTCCAGAGGGCTGTGGTCTACGCGATCAAAACACGGCTCATGAACACGAGCCGACCTATGTCGGACTAAAAATCTGATCGCTAGACACTAGGAGGCGGGCGGACACACAGAGCGAAGGCTATGAGGCATTGCTTGGCTGCAACTGGTTCCGCCCGAAAGGTGGATACCGCGACGAACCTCGCCCTCAGCAGAGCCGAGCTAGCCTTGGGGGAAGCGGAATGGGCGGCGATACAGACCGTACACTTTGCTGCCTCAGTAGCGTTCGAGTGCTGATGCACGGTGAATGCTATCGCCGACCAGAAGGTCAGCAACAGACATAGGCACGCGATCTGCTTCGATACCGAGCGCATGACGGCTACCCCATGGAAGCTTTGCTCGAATCTATACCAAAACAGGAAACGAACGCAACGAGATAGTACCTAGCCAGGTAGGTATTCAGCACCTTTGCAAAGCTAAACGCTTCGCAAGAAGTCGAGACTCTCGGTACCGCGAATGCTTGACTGATTCTGGTTGGCCGTACCAAGCAATCTCTCCAGGTTGTACACCTCACCAGTGTTTTGTGTTTAGCATTCGCCAGTGCTAGTGGTGGTGATACGCAAGACCCGAGTAAAAACCCAATACGACGACGACCACTGCCCACAGAATGATCAATAGCAGACGAATGATCCCCTCCGTACGGCTTGCTCTGTTGTTCCGATTCTGACTCTTCCTGAAGGTTGATACCATCACGTATTGCTTTCCACCTCAAACACCCATGCCCGAATCCACGGAAGCCCTGATCGGTGTGAATGCCGCCGTGTTGGCTGTGGTGCTCTCTGCACGTTCAGGGCACTCCCTTTGTATGGAAGGCTATTCGACAGTTCCTCACGCCTTTCCCAAATCTCTATGAGCGAAATGGACTGATCCTGCATTCTTGAAATTCACGCGGCAGGGCTAACATCTCGCCCGCATCCCGACACCGGGCAGCCCACTCAACCAGGCTTCGGTACTGGTCGAAGTCAACGATATTCCCCAACCATTCCGTGCCCGATGAGCTTGTAATGACGACCAAGTTCGGTACATCGCATGGTCCAACACAGCCGCTGATAGTCAGTTGAACTCGCTTAAGCAGTCCCCGTTTCCTCCATTCACTCTTCAGCCATTCCACCGGAACCTCGGGCAAGCCACGCTCGACATTGCCGCAACAACAGCCGCGGCAGATCGTAATTTGCCCGATCACAAGGCGCTTCGTTTTCAGCGGACAATCTCGATCGTCTCTCACAAAGCCTGACCCGCCTTCGGTTTAAACGCCACCTAGTCAAGAATTCCGTAGAGATCTTCCAGATTGAGTCTACTGGACCACCAAGCGAGCGTGACGACCAACATCCCCACGATCGCTAGGGCCACTAGGATTGCCCAAGCCCGCCTTTTCCGAATCTGGATCACAGGAGAAAGGCGCATACCGGCGGCTTCGTTTGCTACCAGTCCGCGATCTCATTGCCCGGCTTCAGAACTCCGGGGCAACAATCTCGTGGAATTGAGGATGAATGCCAACTCTGAGGTCACATGAATAAAAGCGGCCAGAAGCGGATTGAGTAATCCGAAGGCTGCCATTCCTACTCCTACGCTGTCCACCACTAGTGTGCCGACAAAGTTCTGCATGATGATCCCCCGGCAGCGTCGAGCAACCCGCAGAGTCTCGACCAATTTCGATAGATCGCTTCCAATTAAGATCACATCCGCGCTTTCCCGAGCTACATCCGTTCCCGATCCCATGGCGACACCGACATTGGCCTCCACGAGGGCTGGAGCGTCATTGATGCCGTCGCCGACCATCGCGACGTTACGACCCTTGCTACGCAGCTCAGTCACCCACTTTGCTTTTTGCTCTGGCAGGAGCCCTCCCACGGCTTCGTCCACTCCGAGACCGCGGCCCACCGATGAAGTTGCAGCCTGTGTATCTCCGCTCAAGAGGATCGTTTTCAAACCCATTTGCCGCATCGCCGCGATCGCACTTTTGGCTTCCGGCCGCAAGACATCCGCAATCCGGATGCTCCCTAGAACTTGCCCTGCTCGGGCGACGTAGACTTCCGATGCCCCGTCGGGACTGTGACTATCTGCCGGCAAGCCCCTGGTCATGCCTTCCTCCACGAGAAGCGCCAGACTTCCGACGACGATTTCCTCGCCGCGATACCTCACCCTGACTCCTCTCCCGGGCGTGTACGAGAATTCATCGGGATCGACGAGTGGAATGGCGAGTTCTGTTGCCCGCGCCACCACTGCCTTGGCAAGAGGATGTTCGGATTTGCGCTCCGCGATGCTGGCTGCGGCGATGATCTGCCGTTCCCCGAAGCCATTGGCGGAAACGACTTCCCGGATCTGCGGCGTCCCGAAAGTCAGCGTGCCGGTCTTGTCCAGAAGCACCGTGTCTACGGCAGCCAGCGCTTCCAGATAGAGGCCTCCTTTGATGATGGCTCCCTGATGCGCCGCGCGGCCAATGGCTCCGAGGATTGCCAGAGGAGTTCCTGCTGCGATGCCGCACGCCCCAGCAACGATTACGACCGAAATGGTTGACCTGACATTGTGCGTAAGGATGAAGGTCAGAATCGCCGCGCCCAAGGCAAAATACACAAGGTAGCCGGCCAGCCGATCCGCGGTTTTCTGAATCGGCGCTCGTGACTTCTCGGCGCGTTCTACGGCTTCAATGATTCTTCCGAACGTCGTGTCACGGCCGAGTTTCTGGGCGCCGATTTCCAGCGCGCCCGATTGATTCATAGTGCCGGCATAGACCGCATCTCCCGGCGCTTTCTCGACCGGCATGGCTTCGCCGGTGATCGCCGCTTGTTCCACGAACGAGCGCCCACTAAGCACAATTCCATCCACCGGGATGTGCCCGCCCGGCTTTACGATCACCGTTTCGTCAACTTGAACTTGATCGGACGGTACTTCAATCACCTGACCATCACGGCGGACTGCGACGGTTCTGGGGAGAAAATCAAGAAGACTCTGGATGGCACGTCGGCCTCTCCCAACTGTGAGACCCTCCAAGACCTCAGCGGCCAGGACGAAGCCAGTGATGACCAAAGCGGTGAAGAACTCTCCAATCACCAGAGCAGAGAGCAATGCGATGGTCATCGACAGTTCCATCGTCATCTTTCGTTCAACGATGTTCTCGAAAGCCTCTTTGAAAATGGGATATCCGCCGATGAGGGCAGCCACGATGCCGATCACGCTGATGTGCGGAAACGGCTCCCATAGCCGAAACCAGACCGCAGCTGCAGCCAAGGTCACAAAAGCAATGCGGACGAGTTCAGCCCACTCGACTCCATGACCGTGTTCTTCGCGTTCGGAGCTATGGTCAGGCTCGTTTAGTCCTGGGGACTTCACGGTCTCGCCGAGATGCGGAGGGTTGGCTAGGGACTTTTCGATGATGGGCGAAGAACTCATAGCGACATTCCCTCCGTGGTACGAAAGCGATATTCCAGGTAAGACTCGACCATTTCGATCAATTCATAGCACTTGGCACAAACTGAGCCCTCAAGGAGCGGGCGCCGATATAACGGAACCGGAGCAATGAACCGATCTCACTCAGCGATCCGTGAAATGACGACAGGCAGCACGGTCAACGCCGCGATTGTGGAAAACACCACACCACCTAGCATGACAGTAGCGAATCGGCCTTGTGCTCCCGAATTTGCCCCGATCCATGCCATGGGAAGGACGCCCACGATTGCACACACTCCAACGAGAGAAACAGCTCGAAATTTCGCTTGAGCTCCTCGATGACATGCATTTCGAATGTTGCCGCACAGTCTGCGAGCGTTGGCGATCTCGGAGGCAACGAGCCAAGCCTGCACCACAGCCAGCGCAGAAAGAACACAGAAACCTGCTACGGCACCGCGTTCCGCGTGCATGCCCCGAACAAAAAGGGCGAGCACGCCTCCACCAAGACCCAGAAGCACAACGGTCACAACGAAGGCCATGCGCTGCCACATGATGAACTCGTGTCACAGAATGGTTCATCATACATACCCCCATAGGTATAGCGCAAGCCCCGGCATGATATCATTCGCTTGCGAATGAGTCATACAATCAAGAACAAACAGAAGCTGATTTTGCGGAGTAAACGCATCCGGGGGCAATTTGAGGCTCTTGAGCGGGTCCTCGACGAGGGACGCGATTGCTCCGAGGTGTTGCAGATCATCAGCGCAGCAAGAGGGGCAGTCAATAGCTTGATGACCGAGCTCTTGGAAGGCCACATCCGGCACCATGTGCTTGACCCGAAGCGGAAACCAAATTCGGAGCAGACACACGCGGCCGATGAGGTTATCGATATGGTGAAGACCTACCTTAGATAGCTGGACCCAGTCTATACGCGGTTGCTTTCATCGGCGGTCACAACAATCTCGCGAGCTGAGATCGCCTCGGATCGAGACCCCTTCGCCGTCTAGCTCGCCAAATCTCTCTTACATTCGGCACGGGCTGCTTCACTCAGCTTAGAGCGCCTGCCTGTCGGGCGGACGTCGTTTGACTGGAAATGATAGCGGACAGCAAGAAGGGCCTTCTTGACCATTTTCACCAGCACGGCTATGTCAATCCCGACGACCTCGTTGCCCTCCTGACCGAGGCAGGCCTGAAGACTGTAAACACGAGACCGGCTTCTGCCGTTTCGGAAACGATACAAAGAGATTCGTAACGAATAAATGGGCCCCGACCCACGATGCACCGAATCTGTATATTTGCGACGCCAGCATCTTTCCCAATTCCACGGACAAGACGACGACCATGCCGATCGTTGCCTTCACCATGCGGACCTGTGATTACATGCTGGAAAACTTCCGCAAAGGAATACATAAACGAGCTTGAACCAAATAAACCGGGCCTGCGCAGCCGAGGAAGGCCGGGGCTGAAGAACTATGAGCGGGCGGTACGTACACCCGCTCTTACTTTCCGGTTAACGCGTCCAACTTGTGCAGCATTTCGGGAATCTCAGGGTTCGACATGAAGGTCTTCCATATCAGCCCGGTTCGGTAGTTTTCAATCATCACAACGATTGGTGCCTGGTTCAGTCCCATGTAAATTGGGGAAACCCAGTCTTGCCCCAGATTGAAAGCGTCGCGAGGACCGTAAATATCCCAGAGTTGTGCACCGAGATCGCGGTAGTAGTATTTGAATGCCGCCATCGACGCGTCGGGCGTGTAAGGGAAAGACGCGAGCGCTCCGGTTGGAGTCAGTGTCCCCCGGTCGTCGCCGTCATCCGGCGCATGAGGCACGTATCCCTCCGGACCGTCGCACGCCGTAAGACCCCACGCGTTTGGGCCGTAGCCTTCGAAGTGTTTAGGATTGGCAATCGAATACGCGCGGTTGATCAGGGCAATATTGCGATTGTTCTCAAAGTACGACGATGCGTAACGGTCATGCAGACTGTGGGGGTCGAAACCCATATAAGAGTAGTGCGTAAAAAACAAAGGACCACCAGTGCCGACGCCCACATCGAGCTTTATGCCGTAGTAGGTGTGTCCATTGGCGTAATGATCCCCGTCGACGGCGTGCGACCAGCCTCCCCGATAACTAATCGCCGTCTGCGACTGTCCTGCCCAGCCGGAGTAATACATATCTACAGGTACTCCATGCGTTGGAGAGGACATGGCGAGCAGGTAAGTGATCATGACTTCGTTGAACCCTATGAGTGGATGATGAATCTGCCAGACCCATTCCGGAGACCAGTGCCAGTAGATGAAATCGCTCTTCGGGTCGCTGCGATACCAGTCCCATTCCACGGTTTCCCAGAGCTGAGAAATCCGCCGGTAGAGAACCTGCTCGGCAGCGCTATTGCCGTGGAAATACTGTCGTGCGACAAGAAGGCCTTGCATAAGGAAAGAGGTCTCTACCAGGTCTCCGCCATTGTCGAACATCCCAAACACGGCCATCGTCTTGCCTGTGGTGCCATTCATGTAGTGCGACCACGCTCCGTGGTAACGCTGCGCGTGTTCGAGAAAGCTCACTATCTTAATAAGCCGCTCGATCCCTTCGTCCCGCGTAACAAACCCGCGGTCGACGCCCACCACGAGGGCGGCAATGGCAAATCCGCTCGCGCCCGTGGCAACAATCCGGTCGTCTCCTGGGATGTTTTCCAGCGCCATGCCGGACGAGGGATCTGCGCCTTCCCAGTAGTAGTGGAAGCACGCCTCCTGCAGCATGGTCAGCAGTTCGTCATCATTGAGTTCGTGGGTCGAGGCGCGCGCTTCGTTGGAAAACTGAGATGGGCGGTACTGCTGGTCCCACGCGGCAACCTTGTAGGTCGCCGTCACTCCCGGCTGGCCAAGAAAGTCCACGTAACGCTCGATTCCTGGCAACTGAACACCAATGGGCTCGAATTCTTTCCCGTTCTGCGAACGATAGATCACGTAGCGACCGAGAGCGGGATCGTTCACAGGATTCCAGCGCAACTCCACGTGGCGGTCGTAGCCTATCGCACGAACCTTTTGAGGCGCAGGAAAAGGCGCGCCCGCTTGGCTTGTAACGTCGTCGCCAATTTCGATCTCGTCCATGATCAGCGTGTGGCGTACGCCGTCTGCGCGGGCCTGGTGAAAAATGAGGCTCTGCACAAACTCAGGCCGGAATTGATAGATCGAGGCGGAATGGAATTCATCGAGAGGAATACGCACCCGCACCCAGCGCCCGCCCGGCAGATCGCCAGAAAACTTTCCTATCGGCAGAGGACCGGTAAACGACGCTGGGAATTCGGCAACCTGCAGGCCCGCAGTCGCTGTAGACAGTACAAGAAACGGAAGGTCCTCCGAGGCGATCGCCTCCGGAGCAAAACACCAGAAGTACAAATTCTGCCCTGAGAATGCGGGAAATCGGTTGCGGAAGTTCTCCGAGTGCACCTCGGCCTCCCACCCTCCGCCGGGCTGCGATATCCAGCGCAGGCGAAGCGCATTCGGGGGCGTCCGGAAGATCTTGTTCTCAACCGGAAGCCGGGAGTTCGACTGTTCGACAAAGCTGCCGCCGCTGGCACTGGCGACACTATAAAAATACGTATCGGGTGTGAGGCTGTTATCAAAAATGTGATGGCGATAGTAGTCCGAGTTGGCCGCCGCAACCGTTGAGCAGAACGATAGTACTCCGACCAGCAATTGCCACCGCGTGGCGGCACACGTTCGGAAGTCCAGTCTTCGCCATTTCATGCTCGCTCACCTCAGTCCCTCCAGGTCTTGAGCCGACGCCAACAACTAAGGAAGGATTTCCATCTCCGCTGCTGATCCATGCGCCGAGTCCGGGCCGACCCAGATGGTCACTTTCGCAGGTTCGGCAGCAAACTCATTGCGGTCATTCCAGATCGCAAAAGCCTCGGCCGGCAGTTCGAATTCCACGGTCTTTTTTTCTCCGGGTCCCAGAGAAAGGCGTTGGAATCCCTTCATCGCTCGTACGGGCTGAGCTGTGCTTGTTCCCCGCAAACCAACATAGAGCTGCACAACTTCTTCCCCACTACGTGCGCCCGTGTTTGAGACCTCCGATTCCACTTTCACAACAGCGTTTTGATCGCTGAAGCTGAGGTTCAATGCGGCTGCGCTTAGGCTTGGCTGGCTGAGTCTTGTTGTAGCGTAACCGAAAATAGTGTATGAGTCGCCATAGCCGAATGGGAACTGCGGACTGTTTTGCTCGTCGATGTAACGAGATACGTAGCGCTCGTCAACGGTGGTCGGGGGATGAGTGAGATCGATTCTGCCTGGAGGACGTCCTGTGTTCAAAGCGTTGTAATAGAGGGGTTCCTGACCAACGTTGCGTGGCCAACTGACTACCAACTTCCCGCTGGGATTTACCTCGCCAAAAAGCGTGCGCGCCAGCGCGGGCCCCGAGCCTATGCCCGGAAACCACGCTGCAATCACCGCGCCGACGTGCTCGAATGCCCACGACAAGGTTAGCGGACGGCCGCTGAACAAAACGAGTACGACCGGCTTTCCGGTGTGAACCACAGCTTCCAAAAGTTCCTCCTGCCTTCCAGGAAGTCCGAGATGCGATCGCGAAGCCGCCTCTCCGCTCATATCCGGATCTTCGCCGAGAGCAAGGATCACAACGTTGGCTTTTTGTGCTCCGGCGACGGCCGCCGCAATCTCTTGATCCGTCCCATGCAAAACGTCGCCTCCCCGATAACGGAAAACATGATCACTTCCAACTTGTTTAGCCAGTGCTGCCGTGAGGGAAACCCGGGCATTTTTCGGTTCTTGTGGATCCGTTGGAGGTGGATCGCCCAGCGGTCCGATCAACGCCAGATTTCCGCTCTCTTTTGAAAGCGGCAACAGAGGTTTGCCCTTGGCTCCCGCGTCATTTTTCAAAAGCACAAGAGAGCGTTCGGCCGCAGTCTCCGCCAGCGCAAGGCTACCCGGATGGTAGAGGGCTTTCCCGGCTGCGACTTCGTCAACGTTCGGGTGCTCGAACAGTCCCAAGGCAAGCTTCACCCGAAGCACATGGCGTACGGCTTCGTCTACATCCAGCTGCTTGACAATGCCCGATTCGACCAGGTGCGCCAGGTGGTCGTGGTAGAGACTGCTCGCCATATCCATGTCCACGCCGGCAACAAAGCCCTTCCGCGCAGCAGTGGCATCGTCGACCGCAATTCCGTGCGCGACCAATTCTCCCACCGACTCCCAATCACTCACCACCAGGCCGCGAAATCCCCAGTCCTTCCGCAGGATTTGTTTCAAGGTGAACGGGTTCGCCGAAGTCGGGATTCCATTGAGGGAATTGAAGGCACTCATCACTGAAGCCGCTCCCGCATTTACGGCGGCATGAAACGGCGGCAAGTAAAACTCACGCAGGGTGTGTTCAGAAATCTCGGTGGAATTGTAATCGCGTCCACCCTCGGCAGCTCCATATCCCGCGTAGTGCTTGGCGCAGGCGGCAATGCTATCCGGCGCGTCTAGCCGCGAACCCTGGTAGCCCCTCACATAAGCCGCAGCCATTGCTGCGCCGAGGAAGGGATCCTCTCCCGCTCCTTCAGCGATGCGGCCCCAGCGAGCATCTCGCGCGATATCGACCATAGGAGAAAAGGTCCAGCGGATTCCGTCCGCCGATGCCTCCATTGCTGCTACCCGCGATACTTTCTCCACCAAGGCTGGATCCCAAGTCGAAGCCAATCCGAGGGGTATGGGAAACTCGGTTTTGAATCCATGGATGACATCGAGGCCAAACAGCAGCGGAATGTGCAACCGAGATTTTTCCATCGCGATGCGCTGATACTCATTGATCTCGTGCGGGGCGACCACATTAAGCAGGGCGCCGATCTCTCCACGAGCGATCATCTCGTTGTAATCATTGCGCCCAGTCCCTGGTCCCGTTGGTTGGCCTGCGGAATACTGCACGAGCTGGCCGACCTTCTCGTCCAGCGTCATGCTGTGCAGAATCGATTCCACCCTCTCATCCACAGCCGCATCGCTGATCGTTCCATTCTCATTTCTAGTCGACAGCGAGGACGGTGCTTGTGCTTGCAAAAAGGTGATCCCAGCCAAACCGACGCTGGCAAGCACCGATCCGCGGAGGATGCGGGCCGTCGCTGCAGTTAAGTTCCGGCGGCGCAGATTCCCTGAGGTCAACATGGCTCGTACAACCGATGGCATCGTCACGGCTCCGGCCAGCAAAATGGGTTCATTCTTACTTACTAAATCGGATTAGTAAAGGGTTCTGGGGGTATATGAAATAGATTTTTTTCTTCAGGGCGTCAAGGAGCGAATTTCGGGTACGGACAAAACGGACAAAACGGAAGCTTGCTCTTGCGGTTTTGGTGTGCGAGACTGCGCTGCGTGGCGGCGAGAAACGATGGGCGCGAAGCCAAGACTGGACGCATAAGCCAAACCCGCATGAGTTTGAGAAAGCTCGCAGACTATCTCGGGCTCTCTCCGGCCACCGTGTCCCTGGTTATCAACCGCTCGACGGTTGCTGATTCTATCCCCCAGGAGACCAAGGACCGAGTTTTTGCCGCCGCTCGCAAGTTCAAGTACAGGCCAAACTTTTTTGCCCGATCGCTGCGAGCCCAACGCAGTTTCACGATTGGAGTTATCGTCCCGGAAGTGAGTGATGGGTACTCGGCAACCGTCATGAGCGGAGTGGAAGACTACCTTCTGCAGGAAGGCTACTTTTATTTTGTGGCCAGCCACCGGCACCGGCCTGATCTCATTGATGAATATCCCCGGCTCTTTTTGGAGCGCTCCATTGACGGACTCATCGCGGTCGATACTCCCTGGAGCCAGTCCCTGTCTGTGCCGGTGGTGACGGTCTCAGGGCACAACGACGTGAAAGGCGTTACCAATATCGTTCTCAACCACCAGCGCGCAGCGGAGCTTGCTCTCAAACACCTGTTTCAACTTGGACACCGCAAAATCGCTTTCATCAAAGGCCAAGCCTTCAGTTCCGATAGCGAGGTGCGGTGGGCGAACATTCAGCAAGCAGCCCGGCAATTGCACCTTTCAGTCTCTCCGAAATTGATTGTGCAATTGGAGGAGGATTCTCCTTCACCTCACGTCGGCTTTATCGCGACCAAGAAGCTGCTGGCTTCACGTCAGTCCTTCACGGCTCTCTTCGCGTTTAACGACATTTCAGCAATGGGGGCGATCCGAGCCTTGCGCGAAGCAAATCTTAGTGTCCCAGACGACGTTTCCGTGATCGGTTTCGACGACATCCAACACGCCGCGTACCAGAATCCAGGACTGACCACGGTGCGTCAGCCCTTACGTGAGATGGGACGAGTTGCGGCCGAAATCCTGCTGCGACGTATAAATCGTCCCGGTTCCGATCTGTATGACAAGCAGACCGTCGAGCCCGAATTGATTGTTCGCGAAACCACGCGTCAGGTAAACAGACATTGACCAAGTGTTTGGGAATAGTCCGGAATCTTGCTCACTCGTTCCAACCCTCCATCGCCAAATCCGCATAAACGATATGGCAACTTCGAACCCGCCGCTTTTCGGCGAAAACGCCTGGCGCGTTGCAGTCGTGCTGTCGTTTGGAAAGGCTCCTGGCAGCAAATGCGCTTGACTGTCGAAAATTAGCTATGCTATAAGCGCCGGAACACTACTAAATCGCTTTTGTAGAGTTTTAGTCGACTGTCTCTTTCCCCGGGGTTCACCCGCAACTTTTAGGGTTAGGGTTAAGGAGAGTAGAAATGAACCGATCTTACGCCGTCCGGGTGATGGTGTTGCTGTTTACCTGTGCTTCTCTCTTTGCGCCGTTGGCACACGCACAGTACCGAGGCTCCATCCAGGGAGTTGTGACCGACGACACGGGAGCTCTGGTTCAAGATGCAGGTGTGACCCTGATTAATCAGGAAACCAGCCGCGCGCAGCACACCAACACCAACGCGGCGGGGGTCTACAACTTCATTGAGCTGCCTCCCAGCCGTTACACGTTGACAGTCGAGAAGGCGGGGTTCAAGAAGTACTCGGCCACGGACGTTCAAATCATTGCCGAACAATCCAACGCTTTTAACGTGCAACTGGCCGTGGGTTCGACGGGCGAAGTCGTCACCGTGAACGCCGATGCGATTCCTAGAGTCGATACTGAAAACGCCATCGTCGGCGGTACTGTGACCACAAGGGATATTCAGGAAATGCCCTCCTTCGGCCGCGACGTCTTCCAACTGGCGCAGTTGGCCCCGGGAATTTTCGGGGATGGCTCTCAGTCGGCGGGCGGTGGTACCAGCAGTATTCCCGGCCGTGCGGGCCCGGGGGGATCGGGAGCTACTTCAGGAGTTTTTTCAACAGAGAATGCTCCCCAGGTTTCTGCCGGTGGGGGACGCGTGGAGTTGAACAACATACAGTTGGATGGAGTAGGCATTACCAGTGTTTCCTGGGCGGGCGCGGCTGTGGTCACTCCCAACGAGGACTCGGTCAAGGAAGTGAAGGTGGTCGCCAACAGCTACGACGCTGAGGACGGCCGATACCCCGGAGCGCAGATCAAGATCATTTCACAAAATGGTACTAACGAATATCACGGCAGCTTCTTTTTCAAGCTGGACCGGCCGGGACTGAATGCCTACCGCACGCTGCCACTGGCCAATTTGAGCGCCGACGCCATCCACAGTGCGGCCATCCGCAACAACAGCCGGTTCAACGATTTCGGCGGCTCTGTCGGTGGTCCGATTATTCACAACAAGCTGTTTGGGTTTTTCTCTTACGAGACAATTCGAAACCACGGAACGCAGAACCGACAGAAGTTTCTTGTCACTTCTCAATACTTAGCGTTGGCTCCGTCAGGCAGTGCTGCTGCGAAGTTTGCTACCTATCCGGGATCCTCAGTTCAAGGTGGGACACTTATCGCTCCCGGAGCGAGCGATCCAAGATACTCGTGCACCGGTATTGGGCTCAGCGAAGGAGTGAACTGCATCACGATTGCAGGCCAGGGCCTGAATCTAGGCCGACCTTTGACTTCCGCGCTGGGGACAGCCGACCCTGCTTATCAGAGCCCCACGCAGCCGGGAACCGGGGGGGACGGACTGGGTGGCGCCAACAACCTTGACCCCACCACACCTGATATTGCGTTTTACAGCGTCGATGGTCCCAACAATCAAATCAACGTGCAATACAACTGGCGCGTCGACTTTAACGCCACCAGCAAGGATCTGCTGGCTTTCAGCATGTACTATGTGCCCACGAGCAGCGATTCCTACAACGGTGCATTCATTCCGATGAACCTGTTTCACCACAAGGTCGTCAATGAGGCCGAAACGTTCCTGTGGAATCACGCATTTTCTCCGACCCTGCTCAACGAGGCCCGCGTCAACGCTGCCGGGTGGCGCTGGCAGGACTTAAGCAACAATCCAAACGGTGCGTGGGGGCTGCCGGTGGCGGATTTTTTCGACCACAACACCACCTCGCAATTTGACACGGACGGCGTTGGCTTGGGATTAGGAACCAATGGTTACATTGATGGACTGGGCGAAGGCGTCCCAGGCACCTTCGACCAATGGACCTATGCGGTCAAGGACGTTCTCACCAAAGTACACGGCAGTCACACCATCAAGATGGGTGGCGAAATCACCCGCTTGGAGTTCCTTGATCTTGCGCCCTGGAACGCGCGTCCAACGTACAATTTTGACAACATTTGGGATTTCCTGAACGATGCGCCGGCGCAGCAACAGGCAACCTACAACCCGATTACCGGGGTCCCAACCGATTTCAGAAAGGACACTCGGTCGAACTTGTTCGGATTCTTCGTGCAAGATGACTACAAGCTGCGACCGAATCTGACGATAAACCTTGGGCTGCGCTGGGATTACAACGGCGCCGTCTCCGAGAAGAAAGGGAATTTAGGGGTCGTATTACTCGGACAGGGTGCCAACGCTTTGACTGGGATCCGAGTCAGAAAAGGTGGCACGTTGTACAGCCCCAGTAAAGACGACTTTGGTCCGCAACTGGGATTTGCCTGGAGCCCGTCCCGCTTTAATAACCGCCTCGTATTGCGCGGCGGCTTCGGAATCGGATTCAGCGGTCAGGAGGAGGCGACTTCGCTGAACGGTCGTAACAATCCGCCATTTCTGTCGCCTGCCTTCAACCTGAATGCCCAGCAATGCACCAATCCACCCGCCTGCACGACGTTTGTGAACCAGGTTGTCTACGGACCGAACACATTCCCGGCGAATGTGCATTCCTTTTACGGTTACGCTGCGAATCCGTTCGGCACAGCGAACTTTGATCCCACTACGAACCTGCCTATCGCTGGGCCGAATTTCTCATTGATTGATCTCACAGGTTTTCCGTCGGATTGGGCGGACACGCGCACGTACCGCTACTCGCTCGAAACCCAGTATGATCTCGGCCATCAGTGGGTCACCACGCTGGGATATCAGGGAACAGCCAGCCGCCACCTGACCAGGCAGTACAACCTCAATGTTTTTTTGGGTGCGCAGGGAATAGCCTTTAATCCTGTTGCACAGCACGTGGATTGGTATGACGAAGGAGGGTTGGCCAACTTCAGTGCGCTGCTGGCAGAGGTTCGCCACCAATTCAGCCACTCCTTCCAGTTAAATGCGCAGTATCGCTGGAGCAGTTCGTTGAGCACTGTCGATAATAACTATGACAACGGCAACTATCAATTCACTCTGAACCACGACTACGGCAAGTCTGACGCGAATGCCACGAATACATTCAAAATGTTCGGCATTTGGTCGCCGACGATCTTCCGCGGCGGCCGGAGTTGGATCGAAAAGATTGCGGGAGGATGGAACATCAGCGGAATTTGGAACTGGCACTCCGGGTTTCCCTACAACCCGCTCTACAACATCGCCTGCAACGCCCTTTACCAGGGGAGCTGCGGGGGTGGCGGAGCTGGCGGTTTGCGACCAGCCGTGTATGCGGGCGGTGCGTCCTCTGACCATAGCAACTCTGCCTTCTTACGGCAAAACGGGGATTTCAGCGCCATATCAGGTAACGGCGCACCATTCTTCACAGCGCCCACCGAAGTGGATGGTCCATCGTTCGCTGCCGTTGTGGGCGGCGCCCCACTTGGTCCCATTCCGGGCGCGCCAGGAATCGGGCGCAATCAATTCACCGGACCTCGCTATATGGATTTAGATGCGACCCTCAGCAAGTCGTTCGGCTTCCCGCACATGAGAGTGCTGGGTGAAAACGCCAAGGTGGAGATCCGCGCCAACTTCTTCAACTTGTTTAATCAGCTCAATCTGACCAA
>Ga0207111_10111_pt1 | contig 23167 bp, 14 predicted proteins | sample Alteio_BWMinHeat_71_FD_153577 | JGI IMG/M metagenome (GOLD analysis project Ga0207111, IMG submission 153577) | Enriched cells from forest soil in Barre Woods Harvard Forest LTER site, Petersham, Massachusetts, United States -... | ecosystem: Environmental > Terrestrial > Soil > Temperate forest >... | reverse complement strand
TTTAACTACTGCAGTTTCAAGATAGTGCTCTCGGCAGCACCTAACGATACGGTGAGACTGCCGGTTGCGGAGGATGTGGTACCGGTCCAGAGGTCCGTGACCGAATAGGTCGTGGAGCTGTTGAGACCGGCTCGGCCGAGGTCTACCTGTGCGTTCAAGGGATTGCTCAGGTCATAGTTGAAGACTGCGATGTAGTATGCACCGCCCTGTTGGGCGACGAGAATCGTCGTCGGAGAGGTACCGGTATTGCCTTCCACGGGACGGAAGTTAAGCCCAAGAGCTGGCAGGCCATTGATACTCGCGTTCGTGAGCCACTTCTGAACGAGCGGTGGCGCGCCGGCGTCCGTCACATCATCCCCATTGAGCATGAATCCGGCGACTGCTCCCGAAGTGACGCGACTCTTGTTCTCGTTTGCCGTGTATGGAATCGTGTTATTGGAGTTAGACGGATCCGGCTCTGTTCCCTCCAGAAGCATTTGATCGGGGTTGTTCCAGTTATAGAGTCGTCCGGCCATCCACCAGCCGTAGCTGTCAGAGGCCATCTCGCGCTTCGTGTCTTCGATGGAGCCGTAGGTGTCTCCGGCGACACGCCGCGAATGCGCATACTGATATGGGAAGAGCGGCGAGATCGACTCGTCGATCAGCATTGACGAGCCAACGTCCTGATCGATGTACTTCATCCCCTCATTGTAGGCCTGAGTGCCAGTCTGGACATTAGCGTCATAGTAGACGGCGTCATTCGAACCGCCCTCCAGAGTGCCGTGGCTTAGGAAGTCGAGCTTAATGAAGTCGAATCCCATCGACTTGAACTCGTTGATGTAGTAATCGATCCTCTCTTTTGTTCCGGGATGCGTCGGATCGACGCCGTATGCGGAATCAACGGCACCCATCGGTGTGCCATCCGGGTTCTTGAGAATGATGTCGTTGAATTTGTAATCCGGAGCGCCATCGACCGGGTCAGTAAGAGTCGTCCAGTTCCACACAATAAATGGAGTCCAGTAGATACCCGCCTTTTGTCCCTGACTATGCGCATGAGAGACGAATGTTTGCAGTTCGGCATTGCTCAGATTGCTCCAGTAATTATCGAGATTAATGTACTGGACCCCCTGATTATTGAAGCCTGGCAACTGTGTATGGAAGTAGTCTGCAACCTCTGTGGCATTCGTGGCGCTGAGATTGCTCTGGATTTTGCCCCAACTGTTCCAGCCCATAGGAGCCGGAGCTTTCCAGGCAAGCATCGGGGCGTATTGAGCATTCGTATTCGCAAAATCTTCCATGCCATCGCGCCAGTCGTTGTAATAGCCGACCATCACAAGGGGCGAAACGATCTTATTTCCTTTGACGAATGAGTGGGGCAGCTGATCCCAGGGACTGTTGGCCCCGGCATACGCCCACAGGAAATCGAGTTTATTGTTGCTGTCGCCGGTGACTTCGATCGCTGTCTTCCACGTGTCATGCGTGACCGATCCGACAACGAGGCCGTTGCGGCTTGTGTTGTCGTAGAACGCTCCAACTTCGTAGCCGGTGTCCGTGATCCCATTGGAGGTTTCAGCGTTGTAGTTGTAATAGGCATTGTTATCGAAGGGAATGACCAGGAAGCGTGGATCTGCGTAGCTTCCCAGATCAACGGCGTTGGCCTGATTCACAACGATCGGCGACATTTCGTTGCTCGTCAGGCCTGTCCCGTCCAATTCAACCTGAACGAGGAAGTGATTGTCGCTGAGAATGAGACGTTGAATCATTGTGGGCGAGCCGTCAGAAGCGGCCAGGGTTATGTCCGTTTCGCCGTTCGGCCCATTCGAAGCTGTTCTGGTGTAGCTGGATGAGGTGCTTTGATACAGCGTGGCCCCGTTGTAGCCCTGGCTGTAGAAGTTTGTGATTTTGTTTTGCCCTCCGTAGGCAAACGTCGCCAGCCCGGTGCTCAGGTCATAAGTTACCTGATTCTGACCGCTGGAGATCATGATCGGTTGCGAGGATGGCGGATTCGCAGGGATATTTGCCGGGCTGATCGTGATTTCCACGATATCCGGAGACCAGGTCTGAGCGTTGCTGATGTTGATCGTGTTGCTGCTGCCTGCTTTCAGCGGGACGATTGTGGATACAGGTGGCGTCTGCACATACCAGTTACTGCCATAGAGTGGAACCGTAATCGGTGATCCTCCATTGGGAGTGACCTGGTAGAACTGCGTGCCACCGCCTTCGCAACCCACAAGCGTGATGACATAGTTGCCATCGGCTGGAGCGTAGATATTGTTAAAGGTCACCCCCGCTCCATAGCCCATGCTGCCAACCTTCTCCCCGTACTGGCAGCCAACACAGGAGGCTGGTTTGGCGCCGTTCAAGAGAGTATTTTGAGGATCCCAGGCCTGATAGGTACACGTGGCGCTCGTGCAGGCTGCGAGTTCCGTGTAAGTAAGGCCGTGTGTGAGCGTCGCGGTCCCATTGCTGCCGGTATTAACGGTAACATCGACCGGTCCAACGACAGTGCTGGCAGGCGCCATCACCGTGAACTGAGTAGCACTCTGATTTGAGATCGGCGGTGCGGAGACGCCGCCGAATGTAACTGTTGTGGCGGAGGTGAAGTTGGTTCCGGTAACCGTCACCGGGCCGCCGGTGATCGGAAGTTGATTCGGCGTAATGGATGCGATGGTTGGAAGCGTGCTTCCATTCACCGCGCTGATCTCGGCGGAGACCACATCTGGAGACCAGTCGGTATCGTTGCCAAGTTGGATCGTATTCGCCGAGCCGGCCTTGAGCGCAACGGTCAGAGATACAGGAGACGCCATGGCGAACCAATTATTGCCTGAGAGAGGTTGCAGGACCGGGGTGCCACCATTCACGATGACCTTATAGTTCTGAGTTCCTGCTCCTTCGCAACCTAAAATTGTCAACGTATAGTTGCCGTCCGTGGGTGCATACACGTTGTTGATGATGACCCATCCACCAAAACCAAGGCTTCCCACCTTCTCTCCATTCGTGCACCCTGCGCAAGCCGCGACCGCGGCCGTGCCCAACAGTGTGTTACCTGCGGCCGCAGCCTGATAGGTGCAGGGAAGAGTACTGCAGGATGAAGGTGTCGTAGGTGGGGGGGGTGTGTTGTATGTCAGAGCCTTGGGAAGCGTGATGGTTCCGCCGCTCGATGTACTGACAGCCACATCAACCGTGCCGGTGTTTGTTACTGCGGGCGTCATCGCGGTAATGAGCGAAGAACTCTGGAAATAGACCTTCTGGGCGGCAACGCCGCCGAAGGTTACCTTTGTAGCTGACGTGAAGTTCGTTCCTGCAAACACGACTTGTCCGCCGGTCGTGTACACGGAGCTTGGGGTCATCGAGGTAATGGTCAGCTTACCTGGAGCTACGCTCCCCCCGCTGCATCCACTGATTGCTGTTATCCCGACGAGAGTTAGTAGGCCGATGACCAACGACCATTGCGTCTGCCAACGTCCGCCTGCTGCATTCCTACGCGAATCCGATTTGCGCACCATGGCTCTTCTCCGAAACAAATTCTTGATGTGTTCTTCTGGCAGAGGAGCCGGTTTGACCGGCTCTCTCCTGCAATGACTTCCCGGGTGCCTCATCAATCAATTCGACCAATTGAGGCGGCTTGCAAAAACGAGGTCGATCACCAGATCACCTTGAACGTCAGCTGCACATTGCGAGGCTGATTGGATTGTCCGGCTGACGACTTGATGATGGTGCCGAAGTTGCCGGCGGTGGGACTGTTGTTGTAGCCAGTCGCCCAGGCGGGATGGTTCGGGAGATTGAACGCATCCACTCTGAACTGCGCATGGAGACGTTCGACGATGTCGAAGCTCTTCGCGAGACTGGCATCGAGATCGCTTGTGCCTGGATTCCGGATCCCGGAGAAATTCACATTCGGTTGAGCGCCATATTGAGGAACCACCGTGAAGTTGTAGTTACCGTCGCAGCTCGAGCTCGACCCAATGGAAGTAAGATTCCACTGTCCAGTCGTGGGATTTTGCAGCCACTGCCCAACGCAGGATGTATTGACCCCGCGAATCAGATTCGCGCTGTTCTGGCGTTGGATGTACGCCGACCCATGGAATTCGGTCGACCCATTGAGCTGCCAGGGCATACCCGTCTGCCAGCTGAAGATGGCTGATGTTTCCCATCCTCCCAAGGCCGCGTCCACAATCCGGTTGGTATGACCGAGGAAGGCCCGTCCTCGTCCGACGGGAAGCATCCAGAAACCGGAAATCGTGACGCGATGTGCAAAATCCAAGGAGTCCAGATTTCGCTTCAGAACCCGGTAGATGGTGTCGGTATATCCGCCCGTGTCCATTGTTTTAGCCCAGGTCCACGTACCGTGCGTCGTGATCGATCTGCTCAACCGGTGCGACGCGGTCAGCTGCAGTGCGTTGTACCAGGTCTTGCCACCATTGATGTCGTACTCGGTGACATCTCCGAACGCCGGGAACGGACGAGTAAAATTCAAAGCCTGAATCGTAGGCTGCGAATAGTAGTTCGATCCCTGGAATGGGCCGACACCCTGGAACGGATTAGTAACGTAGGCACCGGTATCACTGTTGCAGACCGCAGGATTTCCGCCTAGTTCCACATTGCATTGAGCGTAGGAGACAACCGACGGATGGTTGATGTTATCGCTTGTATCCAAGCGATGGGTCCGAGTGCCGACGTAGTTAATTTCAACAACGTCAGCGGCCCCGAACTGTTGCTGGATCCCAACCGAATAGGTGTAGGTCTTCGGAATCTTGAATGTCGGGTTGAGATAGAACAATCCTTGCCCGAGTCCTGTCAGATATCCCAACGATGAACCGGTTGGCTGAATGACACTCGAGAAGGGATCGGGGGCAGCGCCGCCAACACCGAGGTTCTGTGTCGGAGTCTTATTGCCGTCGTTGGAAGCGTTGTATTGCGTGGTCGACGAAAACCCGTACTGGCTCGGGCCGGGATTCGGATTCTTGAACATAACGCCAAAACCGCCATGCCACACCGTCTTCGGAGACATCGAGTACGAGAAGCCCAGACGCGGCTGCCAGTCGCCCTTATCGAGTTCGTTGTAAGCACGGGGATTGCCGTTGACGCCAACAAACTCAAGTCCGCCCTTCAGATTGCCGCCTAGATACGGAGAAGAACCGACCTGAGACGATACCGGGTTGGTGGCATTGGGATTGAAGATGTAATCGACGCGGTTATGACGCTCTGTCACAACACCGTTGATGTCATACCGGAAGCCCAGGTTGAGCGTGAGATTGGGCCGAATTTTCCAGTCATCCTGGATGAACGGCGCGTAGTAGTGCTGGGAATAGAAGGCCAGAGGGTTGATCTGTATCTGAGTGCATGACGATCCGTCGCAGGCTGGAGCCGCCGTACCGAGCAGGAGTGAAGCGATGCTGTTTCCGCTGGCGGCGTCTCCGGACTGATAGTTCGCCTGTGTCCAGGTGCGATCGGTGTTGAAACTTGTTCCGCCCCGTATGTCTCTCCAAGAGGATTGCAGGATACGCCAATCGAGGCCTGCGTGAATCGTGTGTTCCCCTCTAACCCAGGTCACGCTAGGAAGCATTGCCAAGGAGTTTCCGACGGTGAACTCGCCGCCGCTATTTCCTATCGCCGTAAATTCGCTCGGATCGGTGGCAGGAAGAAAGTTATTGAAAACCCCCAGCGAGCTAATGAAGGAACTGGATAATCCAAGCTGAGTCAGATCGTAGTTCAGCGGTCCGGAATTCAGGATATTTCCGCGAACAATAACGGATGCCTTGAAATCGAGCAGCAGATTAGGCGTGAACGTATGGATCCACTCCGGAACGAAGGTATTCACGCGTTCACCGTGTGGAAACTCTCCGTTAGCTCCGACTCCCGGAATGCCATTCTGGCTCTGGTATTCCGATCGTTCCCAATAGCCCCACCGCAGGCTGCCACGATCGCGGCTTGAGAATGTCTGATCAACCTTGATCAGGCCGTTTTTGTAGCTATCCGTGATAGCGCTGTTACCGACGTAGTTATTGGTGTAAGAAGTCTGCGTCGGTCCCGGAGTCGCGTTCGGTTTCGGATAATACGAGAACAATTTAACCGCGAATGGGCTGAGGCGATTCTGCGGAATGATGTTTCCCGGGAATGGAGTGCGGACGAGAGTCCCTGTTCCGTTGTCCTTCAGTGTCAGCGGATCGTAGAGCGTGATCGGCTGCCTCGTTCCGGATGACGCGTCGTAGTAACTCAGATCGCTGAAATCACCCGTCAACCACTGCGGCTCAGGCACCGTGTCCAAGGCAACGCTGGGAATGATCTCGCTCCAGTTCTCGAACTGGGCGAGGAAGAATGTTTTGTTGCGGCCGTTGTAGAGTTTTGGGATCACGACCGGCCCGTCGAGTTCGAATCCATACTGATCGCGCTTATGGTTTTGCTTGGGGAGGTTGTTGTAGTCGTTGACCCAAAGGTTGGAGTCAAGCCAGCCCCTTCTGGCAAACTCGTACACGCTTCCGTGAATCTGGTTCGTGCCTGACTTCAGGGTCATGTCGATGACGCCACCCTGCGTCCAGCCGTAAGAAGCATCGTATGGATTGGTGACAACTTTAAACTCCTGAACGGACTGAACCGGAGCGATGTAGCCCATCTGCGAGTTGGTACCGTTGTAGGCGTCACCGTGGGCCGCTTCGTTAGAAACTCCGTCGAGAAGAAGCTGGTTGTTTGCTGCGCCAGCTCCATATGATTGAAAGAGCAGCCAAGCTGTTGTCAAACGGGCGAACGTAGAGGACATTTCCGGAGTAGTAGGTTCCAGCACTCAGCTGAGCCAACTGCCCCATATCGCCACCGTTCAGGGGAAGCTCGTTCACGCGCTCATTTTCGACTACCTCTCCAACGTCAGCTTTACCGTGGTCGAGCTGCGCTTCAGTCACTCGCACGGTCTGAGCAACCGCGCCAACCTTCATCTCGAAGTTCACCGTTGCGGTCTGGCTGACCTGCAGCGTGACGTTTGTCTTAGTTTGGGTTTCGAATCCAGCGGAAGAAACGGTGACACTGTAGTGTCCTGGTTTAAGGTAAGGAACGGTGTAGTCGCCGCTTGCCGTTGTAACTGAGAATACAGTCACATTGGTATCCAGGTTGGTGATCGTAACTCGGGCCCTGGGCAAAATCGCCCCGGTAGGATCCGTGACACGCCCCGTAAATTCCTGCGCATGGGCAACACCAAGAACAAAAATTGCGCCGAAGAGCCAACCGGCAATGGACCTGAAGAATCTCATTCTTAATAACTCCTTGCGTACTTAGCCATTCCTGAAAAGAATCAACCGGGAGACGTGCGAGTCCTCTGAAGGCACACAGATGCATTCACGTGGCGGACCACGGTCCCAGATTTAACTGCTGAGAAATCGAGTAGGCGGCGCTAAGGCTACCGTCCAGTCGGCACTAATTCCATCGGCTTTACATTCCTCGCGCCCTTTTACTATCCGGAGATCACACTGCCTGACGACTGGACAGGTGGGTGCGTGTGACTCCGAGCTTTATCGCACTTAAAATTCGAGTAAAGTACAACGCCGGTCAAGTTATTCCGTTAACGTTACCATTGTCAAGGAATATTTCATCGTTACGGCTTGGATACACAGCATCTTCGCTCGATTTCTTGGCTTTGGTAACGATAGACAAGAACCGCCTGCCTCCTGCCAGACGATGCATTTCTTGGCGAATCCGGCTACAACCCGCCGGTCCGATTCCGAAGGAATATCGCGGTACGGCTCTGAGTAGTCCCCACTTCGGCGATCGTCCTAAAACATGCTGGCAATCAACCCAGATAGGCACATGAGTAAGGTTTGCCCCGTTCCTGCGCCGGCATTTCTGAGCGGTCTGTGGCAACTATGCAGCCGCAATACGGCATTGCGTTGACGGGCTCCAGAAACCCACGCCTCGGCGAAGCGGATGCGGAGTGCGGCCTCGATTCTGCAGCGCATGAATTCGCTGGCAGTCTAAATCAGCAGGTTATGCTTTTTGGCCGGTAACGATAACATAAATCGACTTATGCGAATACCTATTTTTCGATAGGCATCGCAAAAAAAACTTGCGCGATCCTGGTATCTGCGGAACTCAAACCGGAGAGAAAAACGACGATTCAGCACAGAAGGCGAGAAAAAAATCAGCCTGCCGGCTCAGCGCGGAATGTTTGCGAAGAGGAAGACTGCAGCCAGCATAGAGAGCTGTGTCGCTCCATTTGTTGTAGTGGCTTGCGTAGTAGAACCCGGCAGCGATGTACGGCGTTGGGTCGTACCTGCCAACACACCATGGGTAGACGATGTAATCCGGTTGCGGTATCGCCAGGTGAAGTTGCTGCTCTGCCAATCGAGGTCGGCGTGGTTTCTGTCGCACACCAGGACCTTTTCGATAGCCCTTAGTATGACCAACGGCACGATCCGATTGATTGTCGCTCATTCGGAGAGCCCACATAGCGATATCCAATCAAAAGAGTCATCGGGATTGTGTTGCGACCGAGTCTGAACCAATCTTTCGGCGTGTAGCTGAGACTCGGTCCCAGTTCCTGGCTCGCAAAGAGGCCCTTGAATCTATAGTTCTGAATCTCAAGATCCGCCCGCGACCTTGACCGCCTGCGGCTTCCACGTGCCATCGATAATCGATGGCGGCGTGTCCTTCGGCCAATAGAGACGCAGCATAGGAATGAATTTTGCCTTGGGAGCGGGCAGCCAGTTGGCTTCCTTCGTCTTGCCCGGAGAGTCGGCCTGCAGATACAGGTCCACAGATCCGTCCGGCTTGTTGACGAATTTGCTGCGCGAGCTCAGCGTATAACGATTAATTGGATTTGGCACGAAGAAGTAGGTCGCGTCATACATGGTGAGAGACCAGAATCCATTGACCGGCGGCATCTGCCCCTTGTCGAGATGCATGACGTACTTATTTGAGGCGGCGTCGTAGTCGTGGCCGTCGGCATCCTTGTCCGAAGTGGGATAGATCGCATCCTGCGGACGATTTGCACCCAACCCAATGGCCGTCACCAACGCTCGCTGAATATAATCCGTCCCGTACACGCCGATGTTGTGTGTGGTATACACCCACCCGTTGACCGGCTCCGCGACCTTCTTGAAATACTCCATGATCTTCACCTGGGCCAGCTTCGGAGCTCCCTTGATAGCTTCCCTGTCGAAGGCACCCAGCTTGCTCGGATCGAAGTCCTTTCCCGGGTCCAGACCGATGGTCTTCATCTTCTCTACCATCAGCGTGTCGGCAGCCGCGGGCGGATTCGTCTTCATTAACTTGGCGAGATAATTGAAATAGTCGTCTACGCTCAATGCATCGACTTGATCGCGCACGGCCTTTGTCATGTCGAAGTTTGCGTCCACTTCGCCCGGGAGCGGCTTGTAAGGCTTGCCGTAAGAGCTAAGAGGAACCAACGAGAACTTGTCTTGAAGCGCATGGACTTTGGCGTAGTCGTCAGGTGTGCCCGTACAGTAGATTCTTCCGAGAATCCAGACCAGCCCGGTTGTACTCCGTCACTCCCGGCGGGAGTGTGCCCGACCATCCCGGCCCGGTAATCGCGTATATCTGCGCCTTACCTCCGGTGGTGCGCTTGCCGGGAACCTGGAAGACATTAGTCCAGCCATCGAGCATCGGAAGCAGGTAATAGCGGTCCCCCATGTCCGGAACGTTGAAGATCTACGGTTCCTGCGAGACGTCGAGCCACGCCGTGGTGTAGAGCGTATCAGCGTTGGGAGCCGTAACCGCGTGATAATCGACAGCCGGATAAGTTCGCATCCTCACCAGCTGTCCCATATTGGGTGAACGAGACACTCGATGTGTGGCTATCGGCGTCCGGTATCGAGAGTGGTTCGCTATGCAGATGTGTCTGTAGAGCTGGTAAGCTCTGGGCCACGGCATCTCAGAAAAGACGGTCTGGCATATTGTGAAGAATACTGCAGCGAGCATGAACATTCCTCGACTTGCCCCGCACGATCTTAGACGATCCTGTGCCCGGCTCTGCCACGATTCCGGTGGCGAGCTTGAGCAAATCCAGTTCTTCTCGGCCATGTTTCTATGCAAACAACGGAACGCTACATCGGCTGCAAGCAACAATTGAGAATCGCCGTGAATGGCAGGCTCGGTGAGCCCAGGTGAGATTTGTTCAGTTCGCAACTGGACGCATAGCCGACTATACAGACAGTGGTCTTCCTTCGCGGGTCAATGAGCGCATTGGCCATTCTCGCTCATCAAGAATGTCAGATTACCAAAAATGCAGGGTTAGCAAAGATTCGTGCCATTGCTGTTCATGCGGGCTTGTCTGCAAGACCATGGAGATGCATCCTGTTCCACACCGCAGCGCCTGAACCGCGAAACGCGCGCACGGATCGCGGACATCGCTGGGCGCCACCTACGACCTTATAGTCGGCAATTCATCTGGCTTTAATGCGGAGAGCTTGAACAGTTGAAACCATGGTCGACGGGATTGTGATGAGGTTTCCTGCCAGGAGTCGAGCATTTCGACGCACTGCCAAATCTGTCATCGGTATCTCGATTGCGCTTTACTTGTATCCGTTGCCGCTGCCCGCCCAAAAGGCAGCCGGGGAAGTGTGCGCGCGACCGCAGGCCGGAAGCGTTGTCACCGAGCCCGCTGATCTGCGCAGCAAAGATGGCGTGCTTGATATCAACCTTGTTGCTGAAGATGCGAGGGAAAGCGATGGCCGCACACGCTACTGCTTTGTCGATGGCGATGGACGGGAATCACCCAATCTGCGCGTAAATCCCGGCGACCTTGTCGTTCTTCATCTGAAGAACGTGATGAAGGATTTCGATAGCGGGAGCGCGGAATCAGCGCACGTTCACGCTCACCAGGATCAAAATACATGTACCAACACGGGCCGGGTGATGAATGCGGTTTCCACGAATCTGCACTTCCACGGGTTGACAATTCCTCCGACCTGTCACCAGGACGATGTTCTGAAGACGTCTTTGCAGCCGGGCGACCCTTCGTTTGAATATCGCTTTCGTGTTCCGGAGGATGAGGCCCCGGGACTCTATTGGTACCACCCTCATATCCATGGGTTCAGCAAGCAGCAGGTGCTGGGCGGGGCATCTGCTGCGCTGATTGTGGAAGGCATTGAGCGAGCGAACAAGGACTTATCTGGAATGCCGGAGCGTGTCTTTATCATTCGCGACGAAGATCTGATGAACCCAAATGCACTTCCATCAAAGTCAGAGCCGATGGTGCCAAAATTCATGATCGATCGGGATGGCGATGCGGCCAACAACGGCACAGGTTTTGGCAAACCGGCAAAAGATCTGTCGATCAACTATGTTCCTGTGCCTTATCCAGACTATCCACCTGCGGTGATCCAGATGCGATCTGGGGAGCGGCAGCTATGGCGAGTTCTGAACGCCTCGGCGATTACCTATTTGAATCTCGAGGTGTTGTTCAATCGTGTGCCCCAGCCGCTAGGTCTGGTTGCCGTGGATGGCGTGCCCATTGGGTACGGACTGGAGAATCGGTCGGCCGGCTTTGCGAACTGGCAGACGCATTTCGGTATTCCACCGGGAGCGCGGGTGGAGTTTATCGTGCAAGGGCCACCGGATGGCGAGACTGGCTTGTTGGTTACGCGCACGGTCGATACCGGGCCGGGCGGGGAGAACGATACAAACAGGGCGCTAGCGAGGATCGTCTCCTCGCCGGATGCTCCTGAACCAATTTCGAAATTGCAGAGCACGCCTCAGCCACTTCCGCCTCAAAAACAGAAGTGGCTGGGAGATGTGGCACCTGTGCGTGTGCGGCATCTTTATTTCTCAGAGAAACTGGTCGATCCGAACGATCCGACAAGCGCAGTGGAGTTTTATCTGACGGAGGAAGGCCAAACGCCGAAGATGTTCGACATGAATTCTACTCGCCCGGACCTCGTAGCCCGGCAGGGAACAGTCGAGGATTGGATTATCGAAAACCGTTCACAGGAACTGCACGCCTTTCATATACATCAACTCCATTTTCTGTTGTTTGACTATCTGGGCAAGCCGGTAAATGAGAATTTCGTGCGAGACACTGTGAATGTGCCTTACTACAATGGGCGGCAGCTCAGCTATCCCAGCATTCGCATCCGCGTGGACTTTCGTGATCCCAATATCATCGGGACGTTTCCTTACCATTGCCATTTGCTCGAGCACGAAGACAAAGGCATGATGGGCACGATACGGGTCGAGACTGGCTCAGATGGGTCGGGGCTGAAAATTTCCTCAGGCAGCAGCAAGGCAGGGCAGCCTCTGCCAACCCAGCATCTGGGAGGTGCCAGGTAACGAGGTTACTTTTGGCACCGTCAAGGATACAAATTCAACTTATATTCATCTTCTTTTGACAGATCAGACATTCCCCAGCAACTCCTGCGACCTATCCTCGCGGCGTTGAGTTCAAGCGCACCTCATCCTGCTCAAGCGCCTCAACCCTAGGAGAAAGTATGACGGTGAAGCAAGTCGCATCCATGGCCGTTCGAACTATGCGCGCTGGATTGATATCCGCCGCTCTGCTCCAGTTCGCAATCGGCAATTCTTTTCTAGAGGCCCAGTCGGCCGCCCCTTCCCGCGACAACGACACGAGTTCGCCAATCAAGCACGTGATTGTCATCATCGGCGAAAACCGCAGCTTTGACCATGTCTTCGCAACCTATGTGCCTAAGAAAGGCCAAACCGTCTGGAACCTTCTTTCGGAAGGGATCATAAAAGCCGACGGAACGGCCGGCCCGAATTTCTCAAAGGCCGAGCAGGCCGCCGCTTATGACGAAGCTCCAGACGGATTTCTGTTAAGCCCTGCCAAGACCACATTCCCGGGCGACGTGCTTCCGGCTCCGCTGGTGGGTGGTCCGACCGACTCTTTCATCAATGGCGACAGCCTCACTTTAGCGATGCAATCTGAGAACGGTCTTCCCACCTCCTACTACAAATACTTGGTGTCAGGCGGAACCGGTCAGACATCCAAAACTCCAGATCAGCGCATTTCACATGTGGATAATCTTCAGCCGGGGCCGTTCCAGCTGACGAACGGATCTACATTCACCTATGACTCCTATGCGGCGAGTCCAGTGCACCGCTTCTACCAGATGTGGCAGCAACTGGATTGCGATGCCGCCAAGGCGGATCTCTCGAACCCTTCGGGTTGCGATGCTGGGCTGTTTTCCTGGGTCGAAGTAACAGAGGGCGCGGGCGCTAATGGTATCAAGCAGCCGGCAAACTTCAACGTCGAATTCATACCGGGTTCCGTAACTACGGGTGAGGGCTCAACCGCCCTTGGGTTTTACAACGTCCAAAAAGGCGATGTCCCTTACTTCAAGTCTCTGGCCGATCACTATGCGATGAGCGACAACTTCCACCAGTCTGTGAACGGCGGGACGGGGGCCAATCACATCATGCTCGGTCACGGCGACGCGATCTGGTTCAGCGACGGGAAGGGACATCCTGCAACTCCACCGCATAACCAGCTCGTCGCAAAGGGCACAGCGAATGCCGGCGTTGTGGACGAAGTTGAGAATCCCAATCCCGCCAAGAACACCAACAATTGGTATAGCGAGGACGGCTACGGCGGCGGCTCCTTTGGCTCTGCTTCGTACGGAGGCGGTTCCTACAGCAACTGCTCCGACACGAAACAGCCCGGCGTTGCACCGATTGCAAATTATTTGAGCAAGCTGCCCAATCCGATAGATCCGCGCTGCGAAAAGGGGCACTACTATCTGTTGAATAATTACAACCCCGGATACTTTGGCAACGGTAAGAATGCCTATACCGATACCAACTCCAACAACACCGTCTTCACGATTCCGCCGTCTTCTGTTCCCAGCATCGGTGACTCGCTGCTTGCCGCGCATATCTCGTGGAAGTACTACGGCGACCAGTGGAACAACTATGTGCCCGACCCGTACCAGCTGAACTATGGCGCGATCGGAAAGAATACTGACGAATACTGCAACATCTGCAACCCATTTCAATACGACACATCAATCATGGCGAACGCTGCGATCCGCACAGCCCACATCCAGGACACGGCCAATTTGTACAACGACATTAAGAAGGGAACCCTGCCCGCTGTTTCCTTTGTAAAGCCCAGTGGACTGGTCGATGGGCATCCGGCATCGTCCAAGCTGGATCTCTTCGAAGGCTTCTCCAAGAAAATTGTCGATGCAGTTCAGGCGAACCCGAGTCTCTGGAAGGACACCGCGATCTTCATCACCTTTGACGAAGGCGGCGGCTACTACGACTCCGGCTATGTGCAGCCACTCGATTACTTCGGCGACGGCACGCGCATTCCGCTGATCGCGGTGTCTCGGTACACGGTGGCGGGCCACATTTCACACGATTACGCCGATCATGTTTCCATCCTGAAGTTCATCGAAAGGAACTGGGGACTGGAGGCGGTGACAACCCGCAGCCGCGATAACTTCCCCAACCCGGTAACCGATCCCAGCAACCCGTACGCGCCGGTCAATAGCCCGGCTATTGATGATCTCTTCGGTCTGTTCGACTTTCCTAACAACGAATAATGGAAATAACAAAAGCCTCCCGGCGCATTTTATCGCGCGGGAGGCTTTTCTTTTTTCGGCACAGATGCAGGTGTTTAACCGGCTATCCGTACAAGTGGTTTTCCGCTGCTGGGTGATGCCACCTCTAGTCGGCAAGTGTCCGAGATGCCCGCTATACATCGATGTGACTCGTTCTCAATTTGTCGATGAGTGTATTGGCGATTATGCGCCCTGGTCGACGAGTGCGGCATTAGGACTAATGGTGTGGGTGTAGCTTGCGAAACCGTCATCGGAGGCGATTACAAAAGTCGTTCGATCGAGCGCGCCAGCTGCTCGAACAGCATCGACGACGCGTTGCAGGCAATGGTCGCCATAGGCATACGCGCAAAGTTCTTGGACCATACGTATGACCCCTGCAACTGCAGACCCGCGTTGAAACGTTTGTTAAGCCGCAGTTGAAGACCGTCATCTGTGAGTTGCCACCGGAAAGAAAGAGCGGCAGCACACTGGTGAACTGCGAATATCGCTTGAGTAATTGTCCGGTTGAAGTGGTAGCGTCGGCGAGCGTGCCTGTTGTAATGAGGCCGAAGTAAGGATTGGCAACCGTGTCGTTCAACTGTAAGCCCAGAGCAAGATCGGAGACCGGCAGCTGATCGAAGTCTATACCGCCTTCACGGCTCTGCTGCTGTTTGCGGCCACGATCACCGACGTAAGCGATATCGAAGGTCATCTGTTGCGGCAGGGTTTGTTGTACGTCAAGGTTCCAGCGGACGCCCTCGCTATATATGACCGCATGGTCTGGATAGCCTTGGGTGGACTTACCCGCTTCCGGCGTGATTTGCTTGACAGCTGGAGAAGTCCTCCTGAATTGTCTGTCAGAGATAGGCTGCGGAGTTAATAGGCTGCGGATTTAAAGGATCGTTGAGTTCATGCTGAAGTTGCCCAGGATCTCGCTACTCATCTTTGGCGTCGCCCTCGGTTTGTTGCCCGCCTCGGCACAGTCGGCGCAGCCGGAAGCCTCACATCGTGTTGAGGTCGGAATCTTGGTTCTGCCTACCGAAAAAGATGCTGACTCCGTGCTGCGGCAGTTGCGATCGGGCATGGATTTTTCCGTCCTGGCAAAGGAGCGGTCGATCGACCCGACGGCGAACGACGGCGGCTCTATGGGGCTGCTCGATCCGTCGGAGCTGCGTCCGGAGCTGGGCAGCGCGCTCAGCGGTTTGCACGTGGGTGAGTATTCCGATATCGTGCGCATCCCGTCCGGCTTCGCAGTACTTACGGTCTTGCCCGGGAAGAAACCCGCGCCCGAACTCACCCATAACCGGATTCAAGCGCTGGTGGCGTCCGGGGTGGTGCGCTACGGAATCGACGTCTCCGGCGATACCGACGAGAATGCCGTTTTTCAGGACTATCCCAAGCCTGCAGCGTGGGAGCACGACTTGCGCGAGGTGTGCACGGTTCGCAAGGATTCCCATGCGGCTGCAATCCAGCGCATGAATGCCATGATGGCACAGGCCGAGGGTGATTCCTCAGGACGCTTCAGCCCTATGGATCTCATGCAAGGCCACGGGGCACTGTCGCAGCTGCATGCATTCGTGGGCGATATGGATGAATCGATTGCGCAAGCGACAGCGGCCTATGAGATCGCGGTGCGCAGCGTTCCCGCTGCCGCACCTTATCTTGCCGAGACAGTCGGAGCCCTCTATCTCCATAAATCGGAGATGGAGAATGGTACTTATCGAGACTCCGGAACCCTGGACCTCTTTCCGCCGCAGAAGCCGGTTAAGCCCTATTCGAAACAGGACGATTCCCGCAAGGCGATTACCTACCTCACGAAGTATCTCGAGGCTAAGCCGGATGACCTGGAGGTGAAATGGCTGCTCAATCTCGCCTACCTCACCCTGGGCGAGTATCCGGCCAAAGTCCCTGCCGGGTATCTGATTCCCGAGAGCGCCTTCGAGTCGAAACAAAATGTCGGGCTCTTCAGAGATGTAGCGTCTGCGGCAGGTCTTAACGTGTTCTCCGAAGCGGGCGGCGTGATCGTCGAGGATTTTGACAACGATGGACTGCTGGATGTGGTGACCTCGAGCATGGATGTTTGCGAACCGATGCATTACTTCCACAACAATGGAGACGGAACCTTCACCGACCGCGCCGCGCAGGCGGGGTTGAGCGATCAACTGGGCGGGCTGAATATGGTCGCTGCGGATTACAACAACGATGGGTGCATGGACATTCTGGTGCTACGCGGCGGATGGGAGTTTCCCGTCCGCAAATCGCTGCTGCGCAATAACTGCGATGGAACTTTCACCGATGTGACGGCTGTGAGCGGCCTCGACGCGACCGTGTCGCGTTCGCAGACCGCGGCCTGGGCGGATATCGACAACGACGGCTACCTCGATCTTTTTGTAGGCAACGAGAACTCCCCAAGCCAGCTCTTTCGCAACAAAGGAGACGGCACATTCGAAGATATCTCGCGCGCCGCAGGGCTTGACCGCACTGCCTACACCAAGGGTGTCGCAGCGGCGGATTACGATAACGACGGCTTCGTCGACTTCTATGTGTCCAACGTGAATGGAGAGAATTTTCTCTACCACAACAACCATGACCGCACCTTCACCGAGGTGGGCACGCAGGCTGGCGTTCAGGCCCCGTGGTTCAGTTTTGCCACCTGGTTCTTCGACTACGACAACGACGGATGGCCTGATCTGTTTGTGACCTGCTACTTCAATTCACCGGATGAGGTGATGCGCAGTGCCTTGAATCTTCCCACACACGTGGAGACGCTGAAGCTCTACCGCAATCTGCACAATGGAGCCTTCGAAGACGTGACTGCGAAGGTGGGACTGGATAAGGTCTTTATGCCCATGGGCTCCAACTTCGGCGATGTGGACAACGATGGTTTTCTCGATATCTATCTTGGCCAGGGCCAGCCATCGTTCACCGGCATTCTGCCTCATGTCCTGTTTCGCAATGACGATGGAAAGCGGTTTGTCGACATCACTGCCTCTTCCGGAACCGGCGAGCTGCATAAGGGACACGCCGTTGCCTTCGCCGACCTGGAGCGCACCGGCCATGAAGACATTGTCGCGGAAACCGGCGGAGCGGTCTTCTCCGACAAGCACGCCATGCGCGTCTTTCAGAATCCCGGCAACGACAATGACTGGATCAATATCCGGCTGGTGGGGGTGAAGAGCAACCGCAGCGCGGTGGGCGCGGAGATCAAGGTTACAGTCGAGAACGATGGGCACGCGCCGCGGTCCATTTATCGCAGGGTCGGCAACACCAGTTCATTCGGCGTGAATCCACTGGAGCAGCATATCGGCCTGGGGCACGGAGCGAGCATCGCGAGTCTCGATATCTGGTGGCCGGCAACGAATACGCGACAGCACTTCTCGCGCGTCGAGAAAAACGAGTTTATTCTGGTCAAGGAATTCGCCGCCGACTATACCAGGCTGGACCGGCGTCCGGTTCGCCTGGGTAACAGCAAGGTCGCGGCGGCGCACTGAGGATGAGTTCATGAGAAGGCGTATGGCATGGCTCGCGATCTGCCTGCTGGTATTGGCAGGCTCCTCGAAAGCGCAGCAGCATGCGGCCAGTGGCATCGTTCTATCGACAGATGCGGCACATCAATCGTTGACTATTTCCTGCGCAGCAATCCCCGGATACATGGATGCGATGGAGATGCCATTCAAGGTGGGGGACGCGAAGACGTTGACCGCGCTCAAGCCGGGAACCGCTGTCAGCTTCACCATGGTCGAGCGCGGGAAGCAGTTCTATGCGGAGCGCATCCAGATCATACCTGCTGCGAATCTGGAGTCTGAGCCGCTGCAGGCTGGACAATTGACGGCCTTACACAATGCGCTCCATCCCGGCGCAGCCGCCAGCGTGTTAGCCGTTGGGGAGCGCGTTCCTGATTTCCAGTTGACCGATCAGGCCGCGCAGCCCATCCGCCTGTCGCAATTTCAGGGCAAGGCGGTGGCGCTTACATTTGGCTATTCGCGTTGTCCGAATCCCACCTACTGTTTCCGGCTTTCCGATAACCTGGCGCGCGTACAGAGGCGCTTTCACGATCGTGCTGGACGTGATTTTGTGCTGATGACGATCAATATCGATCCCGAACACGATCAGGGAGACGCGCTGACGAAGTTTGCCGGCACATGGAATGCGAACCCCGAGGTATGGCATTTCCTTACCGGCTCGATCCCGGAGATTCATTCCATTGCGGAGATGTTTGGCATGGATTTCTGGAGCAGCGAGGGCCTCGTCACGCACTCGCTGCATACGGTCATCATCGATCGCAGTGGCCGGCTTGTTGCCAATCTCGAAGGCAATACGTTCAGCGCTAAACAACTCGGAGACTTGCTGCAGACCGTGATGGATCGGAAATAGCGCTGTCATGCCTGTCTATGGCCAGTTTCTGAAGCTGGACTCCAGCTGCTTCGGTCCGGCGGTCTCTGGGCAATGGGTGAGACGGTGATTTGTTTCAGGTAAGCGCAACCCTATCCAGCCCAGACCAGATACTCAGACCGGCACTGATCTCCACATCCTTGACAATAAGGGACGTACGCCGAAGGTGGGGTGTGTATTCGTGTAAGTAGTTCTCAAATAAACGATAATTTGGCAGTGCCCTGCGCCGTCAATGCACGAGAACTTCAGATTCATCGCTCCACCGGCAGACTTCGGACCAAACGCGCCGAAGGTAACTTCGCGCCGGTCTTTCAGCCCCCCTGGGAACCCGGCCAAAAGTGACGCTTTATCCGCCAAATCACCTTGTCCAACGTAAAGGCGAGTGACCCCTGCGAACGTCCCGTTCCAAGCGGACACTTTGAGTTCCACCACATCGGTGTCGTGATACCAGTACGACAATTGAACACATCGATCCATGCGTCAATCGTAACTGCCGAGAGCATCCATGCGTTCTGGGCGTGTGGTCGGCAATACGGACATTTCACCCCGCGCAGCATACGACGTCCTAGCTGGCTAACCGTCCAGAAATTGCTTCCGCGATATGCGTTTCGAGCAGCTAACTGATGCTACAGAGATGGGTCATCGCCTTAGCTATCGATCTGGGCTCAGCCTGATCCAGCGCCGATCACGCCGCGCCTCTGCGGCGGTTCAGAAATCTGATGACATCTCGACATTATTCGAGGATGGACGATGTCAATCTTTGACTGTCTTGCATGAATTGTGTGTTACGACGGCCATTTCCTCAGGAATATCTCAGGTACGTCGCTTTGAATGAGCGCATGCCACACAACGCTTGGGAGCTTCGCAAGCCAATCCCAAGTGCAGCAAAGCAACTTACCTGGCAGCGCAGCGGGTGCATAGGCTATTAGACCCATTCATTCAACGTGATTCTGGAGAGCACACAATGTTCAAGTCCCTCGCGAAGCTGCTCGTCTGCTTCCTTTGCCTGAGCACCGTTCCGGTAGCGCTGCAGGCTCAGACCGATAAAGCCGCTAAGACCCCGGCACAGGATCCATCTACCTATATGCATGTGAGCGCTCCGTTGGCGCAGGCGGTATTGCTCAAGGTGAAGTCGCAGCACGATGACATCGTCAAGCTTGGGCTTCATGCCGTGCCCCCAGGCGAGACCGATAACGTGATTATCGCGAACATCACTCCCTCGAAAATTGGAAAGAAATCGTCACCTGCCGACCTGGAGAAGTTGGCAAAGCAGACGCCGATAGCTGTGCGGAGCGACAAGAACAAGATCTTCGACCTGCTCATACCAATTACAGATGCAAATGGAGGCGACCTCACCGGCGGATTCGTTGTTATGGAAGTTCCTTACTCAAAAGCCAGCAATGAGGACGCGGCGTTGAAGATCGGCGTTGCAATTCGCGACGAGGTTCAGCGTGAGATTCCCAGCAACGCCGCGATGTATCAGCCCTAAAAACTCACCAGCCTGAGGAAGGAAGGACTGCCATGAAAAAGTGTTTCTTTTTGATGTTATTGTTCTCAAGCCTATCTCTGATGGCACAAACCGATCGCGGCACCATTACCGGCACGGTAACCGATCCTTCCGGCAGAAGGATCGCGGAAGCCCGGGTTGTGATCAAGTCCCTCGCAACGAATGTCGAACGCCCGACGAGCACGGATGGTGCGGGCGTGTATGTGATGACCTCGCTCGGGACGGGGAATTATCAGGTAACGGTAGACGCGCCGGGGTTTTCTAAGTCGATCTTCGACACTGTCAGCCTTGACGTAGGTCAGATTCGCACTCTCGATGCAAGGCTCTCTGTTGCGGGGGAAGTTACTCGGGTAAACGTAGAGCCAGATGCGGGCCTGTCCAAGTCTTCCGCCGAGATCGGCGGCGTGATCAATGGCAAGCAGGCAACGGATCTTCCCATCAACGGCCGCAGCTTTGTCGGCCTGCTTGATCTGATTCCGGGGGCCATCGACTCAGGCACCGGCCAGCAACAGGATTTGCGCTTCGGGGGATTGTCGAACGAAGACAACACATGGCACTTGGACGGCGTTGATAACTCGGGTATCAATAATCCATTTGTGGATGTCAATATGCGTCTTGAGGTTTCGACGGAGGCGATTGCCGAGATCCGAGCGAACAGTGTCGCCTATAGTGCTGACCAGGGCGGATCGCCTGGCGGTCAGGTCGAAGAGGTGTCAAAGACCGGCGGCGATAAGTTCTCCGGATCCGCGTGGGAGTACATTCGCAACAGCGTCTTCGATGCTTCTCCATGGGACGCCGCTGGTCAGCTTCCTGGACTGCACTACAACGATTTTGGCGGAAATCTGGGCGGACCGATCGTGAGGAAGAAAGTCTTCTTCTTTATCAATTACGAAGGAAATCGGGAGACCATCAACCAGATTCTTACGGGTATCGTGCCGACACCGCAGTTCAAAGCGCAGGTTGCGGCTCAGCAGCCTGTCCTGGCTCCTCTTATTAACGCATTTCCGGCAGGCCAGGTCCCCATCGATTCGATCTCGATGCAATGGTTCGGCAACGGGCCGCAGGCTACGACCGAGAACTCGGGTCTCGCGCGCGTGGACTGGCACATCAACGATAAGATGAGCATCTTTGCCCGCTTCAACGATGATTCCTACACAGAATCGAAGCCTGATGGGATCAACCCCCTGACTGCCTTTCACAATGAGAGTGAGCCAAGTGCGGTCATCGATGTTCAGAATACATTTTCCCCAAGGTTCCTGAACGACTTCAAGTATGGTTTCAACAGGACCGTCTCGCTGGAAGGGCAGAGCACGCAGCTTCCCTTCCTGCTGTCCATCTCTCCGTTCACAACGCTTGACACATCGAGCGGAACCACGCGCAACGATAACTCGTTTTCCTTCATCGACGACGCGACCTTTTTGCGAGGGAAGCATACGATCAAGGCGGGCGTCACCTTCCTCGCCCTGCAGGAGAACAAGGCTTCGCCCAACAGCCCTGATTGGGAGCTTACCTATAACAGCACCCAGGATTTCCTCAGCAATGTCATCGACAGCGACTACTTCCGCGGCGCGAATCCGCTGACCGGCGCCCGCATGAAGGAAACGTATGCATACGTTCTGGATGATTTCAAAGCAAGTAAAACGCTGACCATGAATGTGGGATTGCGGTATGAATATTTCGGACAGGACCATGAGGTTCTCGGCCGCGGTGTCAATGTCGATCCGCTGCACTGTCCAAATGTGGTTTGCCCGGCCTCGGTTCCCTGGTATTACCCGAACCTTCTGGATTTCTCTCCGCGAGTCGGCGTGGCATGGGCGCCTGATGCCTTGCACGGAAAGACTTCGATACGAGCGGGTTTCGGAATCTACTATGGCAATGGCCAGTTCGGCAGCCTGGGCGATCCTATCGGCAACATCAGCACGGACTATACGCTGTATAACGTGAGCTATCCCGTGAGCGAGAATGCGGGCGTCGGAACCAATACCAGTCCTACGGGAGCGGACATCCATCGCAAGGATACCGCTGCCAACGAATGGACATTTTCGATTCAGCAGCAGGTTGCTCCTCGCACCATCTTCCAAGTGGCCTACTACGGAACCGCAGTCGAGCATGTCTTCAACGACACGGTGACCAACCCCTACAATCCCCTGACTGGACAACCCAGCTATCCGGCATACGATATCGGTTTTGAGTACAAGGAATTTACGAACCACGCGAGCACCCACGCTTTACAGACAAGTCTGCAGCGCGACTTCTCGACCGGGCTGCAGCTCTCGGTCAATTATCAGTTGTCTCACTCCATCAACAACGGAGGCATCGGCGGCGGCGAGTCCGATACACCGCAGAACCCGAATTGCCTGACCTGCGAACGTGCCTCAAGCGATCAGGACATGCGTAACTACTTCACCGCAAGCTCGGTGTGGCAGATTCCGGTAGGCAGGGGACACACTGTGCTCGGCGGATCTTCCCGTGCCGTTGACAGGGTCGTGGGCGGCTGGCAGTTGAGCACAATGGCTTATGTGCGCAGCGGTCTGCCGCTCAATGTCACGATCAACCGAAGCACCTCCGATCTCCCCAACCAGATCAATCAGAATCAGCGTCCCGATCGCGTGCCGGGTGTACCGCTCTACCCGGCACACAAAACCACCGCGCTGTGGCTTAATCCTGCGGCATTCTCTGTTCCCGCGACTGGGACGTGGGGCAATCTTGGACGCAATGCGGTTCGCGCGCCGGGGGTATGGCAGATCGATCCGTCCCTGCAAAAACGCTTTCCTCTCACGGAGCGTGT